>JAABUP010009859.1_pt1 | contig 11524 bp, 10 predicted proteins | sample 5559201 | NCBI WGS metagenome assembly JAABUP01 (sample SAMN10711887, study PRJNA513373) | rock metagenome | isolation source: Antarctica rocks | place: Antarctica | reverse complement strand
AGAATTAATGAGCAGCAAGAGTGAATTGCTATCACATCACAGTATAAAGAAAAAGACAAGGTCTATCTTTATACAGATCACATTAAAATTAAATAAACAAGTAAGAAGCTAGATCACAAGAAGATTAAACTGTTTAAAATTAAAAGAAGTGTGAAGAATATGAGTGATAAGCTGAAACTATTAAAAGTGATGAGAATTCATTCAGTATTTCACATCACACTATTGAAACCATGTCATTCAAACATATCACTACAAAAGAAATCAACATCAGTACAATCTGATGAAGAGTATGAGATTAAATTAGTACTGATAAAGAGAACTGTCAGCAGTGAGTTAATGTACTTAGTTAAGTGAGTAGGGTATGATATTGAGAAGAACACATGAGAGCCACACAAAAATCTTAAGCACTGTGTGAGAACACTTTGAGAGTTTGAGAGAGAAAGACAGCAGATTGTTAAAAATTGTTAAATAAATCAATTATAAAGCAGAATAAGTCAGAAGAATCTGTTTCATTCTCTGTTTCATTGTTATTGCTATTCAGTTCAGCAGTCATACAATTGATTTTTTAAAAAGCTCAGCAATCAGTCTGATTGAGAGTCTTTTGCATACAGAATACTTTGACCATAAGAGAAGTTAACTCAGTGTGCTTCACAATTATCTCATTATTTGTCTTGCTGATCTGATGATGAAGAAAGAGTGTCATGAGTTTGTAATGAGACTGATGCTTGATTGATAATGTTTAAATACAAAAAGAATACTATGAAGAGAAAAAGAAGAGCCTTGTACAGAGATGAGAAGATAAAGTGCTTTAGTCTTAAAGTCTTAGTCAGCAACTAGATCATAAGACCTTAGTATGAGTTTAACTCATGACACTTTATTTCATTTTTAATACTATGCATCTAACATTTAATGTCAGTTTCATGATGAACTTCAACAACTTCATCATAAGAAGATAATTGATCTCAATTCTGATTTGTAAGAACTTTAATCACTGATTTGCTCTGATGAAAATCTGATTAATAAGTAAAAATCTTTAATTCTCAATTTAAAGTGCAGTCAATACACTCATAAGCAGCACCTCTTTTCATTCAGCAGTATGAGTTTTAAGAATCAGTAAAATGATGTAAAGACTGTGTACTGACTTATTATCTGCATTAACATAAATGATTAAGAATATGTTGTAAATAAGATAACTGTAAAGAAAATCTGAGATATTCTTAAGATTAAGTATGAAATAAGACTGCTCATAACTGAAAGATAATATTTAACAGAGTTTATTAAATATAAAATGTCAGTCAATGCATTTATTAATGAGACATAGTCTTATCTGAGCAAGTGTTGTGAAGGCAGAAGGGACAAATAATGAGAAAAGGTAAAAGAAAAGGCTAAATTGAAAACTTCACAAGATGAATAGACATAGATCATCAACTATACACACTTAACAGACAGTTTCAGTTCTTCAAACAGTACTTGTTTTGAACAGTTTCAGATAGGCTCTTCTTGTCTAGATTACTACTTTATCTTCTTTATCAGTTCAGTGAGCATATTATTGTGCATATAACTCTCATAATCATTCTTATTGTAAGTCTATTGTCATTATCTAGAAACAAGACAAACAGTTATTTTCTTAACAACTGACAATCACAGAACAATATGACATCACAAGCAGACAGGATTTGAAGTGAGCACCTTATTTAATCTTGAAAAGCCACTATCTGAATAAGATTTATTAAGAGGGAAATTGGTATTTTCTGAAATGAAAAAGCAATGAGAGCTACTTCAGAGAGTGAAAATGAAGCAAATATACTGACGTTGTCATGCTTTAAAAAGCAAGAAAAAAGAAAAGAAAAAACAGAACAGAACAGAACAGCAAAAAGGATCAATTGACACATTTCTATTGACAGAGACCAGATTCTCAAATCAGTATCAGTTTTCATTATTACAATCTCTCTTGTGACAGCAACAGCTTACTATCATTGTACTTGTTCAGTTCATTTCATACATACAATGCAGTTTTAACTATATGTCAGAATCTCAAAAATCTTCTTTCTCTTTTAACAAGCAAATTAAGAGCACGCCTTCAAGTTCTCTAGTTATGCAGCAACTCACTATCTATATGTCTATTTCTACTTTTGAATCAACAAAAGCATCACATTTTGATGACATGAATGTCACAGACTTTCTTGAGGCATAAGAGAATATCTGTTAAGATCATGACCTTATTGAGAAGCTTATGATACAGCAATTGTCATTATATTGTAAGAATCTTATCAGCAAGCATATCAAATCTCTGTCAGAATACAAGAGTCAAAATTGAGAGCAACTCAAAAAATGCGTGCAGAAAGACTATATAAAACAGAACATTAAGCAATGATACTATTTGTGTGCTTATCTTGAGCAATACAAGCAATCCTTCAGCAAGAAAGACCTTCATACTTATTGTCTTCAATATTGTGTCATATTGAGTCATCTGATCACAAAACAAGAACTCAATAACTATACAGTGTGCTTATGGTTTCTGAAAGAATTATTAAAGAAGAAGCAGGCAAAGGTAGTTAAGCAGACTGAAATAAAGATGTCAGTTCTGAATATGTTTCATTTAAATGCTGTGTTGAAGACAACAGAGCAAATGTGTGAAAAAGAAAAGAGTCTGAATGTGTTGCATAATAATAACACTAGCATGAAAACTCTGCAGAAGTTGATAAATCAGCAATGAGAAAAAACAACAACAATTAATAAGAAAGCATTTGCTATGTGTGTCAGATCTACTATCATGCCTGAGCTTAATATTGATGAGTTAATCACAAAGTTTCAGAACTTGACATTGTCATTGTAAGTTAAGCTTAATCACTGTGAGCATTTGATAAACAAAGTCATGATAACAGCTGTTCATTCTGCTTCTCTCAAGTTATATTAATTATATTTGTCACAAAGCTATTCTTCATGATTATATTCATTATTGACAAATTATGAACATAATGTGACATCAATACAGACAAATCAGCAAGAAACATAAGACAGAACTTCAGAACAAGAAAGTGATTGTAATGTCTGTCAATTTTGCACTGAATGAGGTCATATTCAAAGAATATGTTCACATCTTCTGAAGTTGATTGAGGCAGAAAAGATACATCTGAATGAGAGATTGTGTATTGCTTGAGGCTTACAGAGCAGAGACAGTACTCTTATGTCATTAGATTTCTTGATACAGCAATTGAATTTTGTGCAGTTGTTATTGAAGAAAAAAGAAAAACAAAACAAGACTCAGGCTGATCATTATGAAGTGAACTTAATTGAATTACAATGCAATTCTGACAGTGATTTAAAAGAGGATGATCTATTCTTTACATTTGAATATCAAGTTCTGAGTGCAGATAGTTCTGATTTGACAGCAGTGTCACAGAAAAGTCAGGGCAAATGAGAATGAGAATGTTCTTGTGAGATTTTAAAGCAGAAGACAAACATCACAAAGCAGTGAGCTCAGAGAGAACAGAATCTTTCTACATCAAAAATCCTACAATTTGACAAATGATGAACTTCACAAGTTGTGATCTCAGACACACAACACAATGAATTAAACATGAATGAGAATAGTGATGAGTCAATGAATAAGAATAAGAAAGGCAGCAGGTCAAAAGTTAGATTTTTAGATTTAGAGAGCGTCGAAAAAACCTGTAATGCTTTGAGTGTGCTTAAGATCAAGAATGTGAAGTTAGTGAATGTTCTTTAGCAGATGACAGAGCAGAATTCTACTCAAGTTGTGCAAAAGATGCTTCAAGCTGTGATGTCAGACATAACTGTTAAGAACATATTGACATCAGAACTGATGACACATAAGCTAATGTTTAAACTGAGCAAATCAGACATTATATTCAAGATTTCAGAGATTGAGAAGATCAACATCAACAGCCTTCAAACATTTTCATTATTCAATGTTCTTTACTCACTTATCAGTTCAAGAACAATTGTGAAGGTTGAAGAAGGTCAAGTATCAGCATTGATTGACACTGACACAAAAGTGAACCTTGTTGAAGAATGCATTCTTCATAAGCTCAATGTTTCTTATACAGTAAATGGCTGTTTGTGATTGATTGACATCAATGATTAAAAGACTGTGCTTTATGACATTTATGAGAATGTTGAGATTCAAATTGACCTGATAAAAGTATTGCAATTCTTGCTAATCATAGAAAAAGTGAGTCAGCTCATGATTCTTGACATGTCATATCAAGCAGCAACATCAATGATGACATAATCAGATTTGTCTGACATAGTGAATATTGAAATCAGCAGCTCACACAATGATAAAAATGTGAAGTTTCAGATCATCAGAAGAGGCTTAAAGATCAAATTCTTGTTGCATTTATTTTCAGAGGCTGAATTTGAGAAAGAAAAAGACTAATGAGCAACAAGACTGACGTTGTTTCTTGTCATTATCAGTCAGAATATTGAAATTCAAGATTTAGGGTTGTCAATGTGACAGTACAGAATTTGTCAACATTAATAGAACAAACTCATGAGTCTGAAACTGCAAGTTTGCCACAGTCACAACACAATTACACAGTCAATCAGATGATCAGAAATCACAGTTTAAACAATATAGCACTTATATTTTGATCAGCTGCTTCAGTTATAGATGAATGTGCACATTTATCAAGACAATGAGACTCAGAATTTGATGTTTTCTGCAGTCAGACCTGTGCTGCATACAAATGCAAGGCAGACAAAGTTCAGTCAGTAGATCAAGCAGATCTCAGCAAAGAATGTTCAATTCATGTAATAAACTGAAAAGAGAAGATTCTCAAAGAAAGACTAACACTGATTCTGCAGCAAGAATCAAATCTAGATCTGTATGATTATTTAATCACTCTGAAGTTTTCTGACATCAGACAAGACATTAAGATGACTGCTGAAAATGTCGCAAATCTAAAGATTGAATCACAATTGACATCAGCTGAGTGAGAAATTCTGATGACAGTGTTATTCAATCAAAAAAGTATGTTGTTATGACATTTCAGTCATCTCAAAAGATTATGACCAGAAGTTGTGCTGTCTCAGAAGATTCAAACAATATCACATAAGGCATGACAGGTTTCTGAATTTTAAGTACTGAAAGCATTAAAAGAAGAACTCATTAACATGCTGAAAAAGCAACTAGATTCTGACATTCTTGAATCATGTCAAGGGCCATATTGAAACCCATGGTTTCTTGTTCAGAAATCACAGAAAGGAAAATACTGTTTAATCAATACTATCATGCATATTAACAAGGTCACAATTAGAGACATCAATATTTCTTCAAATATTGAGCAGTTTGTGAAAGAGTTCACTGACTTACAAGCTGTTAGTCTTGTAGATATGCAGTTTGAATACAATCAGATCAAATTAAACAAGAAAAGTTGCAACATAACAGGTTTTATGACAGTGCTTGATCTTCTTCAGCATTACACTTTTATTCAAGAAGAAATCAATTTTGTTGCTCAATTCTGCAGAGCTATGGTTCAGATTCTCAAAGACCTGATTTTTAATGTTTGTCACATGTTTTTGAACAATATTGCTGTGAAAGAACCTCAAACTGATTATAATGACAAGAAAGTTCTGATGAGAGTTTGTCAATATATCTTAAAGATAATACAGAATCTAAATAAGATCTTGATCAATGTTGAATGTACAGACAGAAGTGTGTCTGATGAGAAGTCACAATATATCATGAAACAACTCAAGATAGTAGAATTTGTCTGCAGATCAAATGAGCATTCTTCTGTGATCAACAAAGTTTTAAAGATTGTGCAATGAAGACTGTGTCAAAATCTGAAAAAAGCTCATGCCTTTATTGATCTATGTGTTTACTATTGACTATGAATAAATTGATTCATCATTATCTTATCATCAATATATGATCTGTTCAAGGAGAACATTGTCTTTCTCTGAATGCTGAAACAACAACAGACCATGAATAAACTGAAGATTCTTCTTTTAACTGAGCCGATAATACAGCAACTAGATTATGATTCAGACACAGAAGATATAATATTGACTGTGAATTCAAGTAAGAAAGAATGAGGGTTCTATCTGATGCAGAAAGTAAAGAATGATTGATGTTTTCATGTCTGTCAATATGATAGTGGTGTCTGAACAAATGCAAAATCAGAGTATGACACAGACAAACAAGAATGTCACAGACTGTTGAAAGCACTTAAGAAAGTCTGTGCATATCTATATGAAGTGTTCTTTATTGTCAAACTCGATGCTCAGACACTAGTTTCTCAGTTGAATAGAAGTGCTGTTGATATCTTTGATGCTTTTATTAACTGCTGAATAGCCTGAATTCAATTGTTTGATTTTGACATTCTGCATGTTTTTGACAAGAAGCATCAAGCTTCAAACACATTATCATGACACTCACAGACAGAAGATGAGACTGATTCTGACAATAGTGATATAGAAGACTTTCTGAATTCACAACTATTTCACTTGAGTGTGTGAGTCTATCTTGTCAGCACAGAACATGCTGTGAGTCAGAAATTGAAGCTAATTATCACTTCTGTTCTGAATTCTGAGTCTGAATACTCTGAGGATGAAATAGCCATGACTACATATCTTGTTACACTTCAATGTTCAACTGACATGCAAGGCAAGAAATTCACAAAGTTCAAGACAGAGGCCCTGAAGCATATTGTTCAAGACATGAAGTTGTTTCATTGCAGCAGCAAGAATATGAGAATTTGTAGAATTGTCAACAAAGAAGAGAATCAGACAGACATTATTCAACACTTACATGATTATTCTGAACATAAGAGTGTGAAATTCACATATTGATGAGTGTCATCATTATATTGATGAACAAGACTTTACAGCATGATCAAAAAACATTGTCAAAGTTGTGAGAAATGTCAATGACGTGCAAAGGCATTACATAATGACACAATCTTTTTGACATTTACTAGTGTCTTATTTAAGAAGATTGCTGTAAATGTGATCAAGATGCTGTCATCTCAAAACAAACACTATCTTGTTATAGCACAAGATGATTTCTCTGACTGAGTCAAAGAATGAGCATTAACACATGCAATGTCAGTGACAGTCTTAAGGTTTCTATGAGAGAACATCATAACAAGGCATGACATGTTTGATAAACTTATCTGTGATAAAGAATCAGAAAACAAGATGTGGGTCAAGATGCTGACAGAGCTATATGAGATTGATCAAATAATTGTCTCAGCATATAATTCTGAAGCAAATGACATGGTGAAACGTGAACATAAGCCTTTAATTGACGCATTATCTAAGATGACTGCAGAAGGGCTCAGCAAATGATCAGATCTTTTGACATTGATATTATGAGTGAATCAAACAACTATCAAAAAAAGCACTGGTCAAACACCTTATGAGATTCTTTATGAATATGCCTGTATTCTGACAATTGAAGCACACATTCTAACATGAAGCACTCTGACCTGAAAGAAAGTAAGAACATGTTCAGACTTGCTGATGATTCAAGCAAAACAACTACTTTGTTGTGATATGAATCTTGAAGAGACAGCAGCACAAATACAGCAAATGTGTTAGAGCAGCAAAGAACATATGAACAGTGCTAGACATGCTGTGAATTGAGACTATAAGGTTGAAGACATGATATTGCTTTATAATAGTCAGTATAAGAACAATAACACAGCAGTGTGAAAGCTTGAGTTCTGATGGCTAAAGTCATATAAGGTTATCAAAGCAAATTCTAGAAAAGAAAACTATGTCTTAGCAGAACTTGACGATGTCAAAAAGGCTGATACAGTGTCAGAATTCAGACTGAAACCATATGTTCTTTGTCATTTCACCATCAATCATGAGTATAATTGACGTCTTGATGTGTATTCTGAAAGTGACAGCTCAGACTTCAATTTAAATGATGATGATGTACATAAGCAAATACCTGTGTTGCTTATCAAGAGACAAACTCAGAAAGCTGACAATGACACTGCATATGCTAGCTCAAACTGATCTTCTGTCATGAAGCAAACATTTCTTTGTAATTTTCTTAAATATCACAACTCTTTCTTTTCTACTGTCATTCATTTTTCTGAACACAATTATTGACAGTCATTCTTCTATCTCATACTCAAGGTCTTTTTGCATACTTCAACAAGACTCACATTGCTTCTCTGAATACAATTGATCTCAGTAACCTGAACTGTCAATCTCTCTTTTGCCACAAACATTGTCACATCATGATGTCAAATTCACATGCAACTTCTTTATTGTGTGAACGCAATTTTCAAAAATTGAGAGGGAAAAGAGCAGAAAAGCGAATTTTCTAATTGCTGATAATAAGAAAGTAAATTTTAGCTATTGATTGTTGTTTTTGTTGTTGTCTCAAGCCTCATATATGTCTGTTAGCATCTCTTCTTCTTCTTTTTCTTTAGATATCTTTGTTCTCAGTTCAACGCTCAAAACAAGACTTAATCATTCACTTTTTCTAAGCACAACAAGAACAGAATCATTATGTCAAAACCATCACAGAGAATCACTAGATTGCAGACCTGTGAGATTATTTGTCAGTATACATCATTATCAGAAGCATCACTCACATCAAAAGCATTGAATGCATCACAATCTCTAGTCACAGCAGGATTGCAGCAAGAGGTTTGTCTTTAAAAAGAACAGAACTTTGACACATTGACAGTGACATTAGCCTACATTAAATCACTACCTTTACAAGATCAATATTCTCTTTTAAAAGAGCTGAATACCACTCTCAATCAATTTCAAGCAGGTGTTCTTGACATACAGAGTGACATAGTAGACTACCTTCAACAAGAGAAACTTTGACAGCACTATATGAATGAGAAAACATTTCTGAAGACATGAGACAATATGCTAAAAAAGACAAAAAAGCATCAGTCACAACAGGACAAGATTAAAATGATCATAGCTATCATTCAACAGTACTGAGACAATCATATTTGAGAAAGATACCTGGTCAATTCAAGCATCACTTATGTGAAAGTGAATGAAATTCAAAAATTAGCTAAAGAATGTAGAGATTGAGGTGTGACAAGTTGACTAGTTCTTACTGTGGTGCATTAATGTCTAGAATTCAGAACACAAGAACAATGAAAATCAGCTCAGGTTCATCCTTTCAACTGAATTCAAGCAGTCTCAGAATATCAAAACTTCTGAAACTGAAACTTTCAGCTTGTCTCAGATACAGACCTCTATGATCATTCTGATCTTAATGCTGTCACTAAACATCTATTGTCTTGTTTTAGATCTTCTTCTTGTCTTTCATTTACATCACAGCAATGTCTTGAATCTGATTCTTTCATGCTACAATCAATCAAAAGTTCAGATCTTTCTTTTTGTCTCTTGACATTCACTACTCTCATGAGAACCTGATGTGTCACTACATTTGATGATGACAATGACAAAGAGAATGACAATCAATCAGTACAGTGACAAGAGAACTTCATATTAACTAGATTTTGAAAAGAGTATAACAAAACTAAATCTCAGAATTCACACAAATTCTCAAATGAACTTGCAGGTCTGAATCTGTGAGTTTTGCCACAGTCAGAATCACTAAACCCACAGTGTACAAGATGCGCAAATGTCTTTTCTCATCTTATTAACATAATTGATCAGACAGATAAGCGGATTTCTGTTGTTGTCACTACAATCAAAAAACTCATTAATGAGAAGAATGATGAAAGTCATGCATGTTATTCACACAGAAAGAAACTGACAGACATCACTAATTTTCAAGTCAAACTTTTATGAAGTGATGCAATAGATTCTTGTCTGCACACATATTGAAATAACTGATTTTGAATATCAAAACTGAAGACAGATGCTGTGACTTGACAATGATTTTAAGCTATTGATTGTTCTTCTCAACCTGCTAATAATATGAGAGTCTATAATTATCTTCATCATGATCTGTTCTTAAGAATTGATGTTGCTGCACTATTAAACTGAATAAACTTCAAGAGCAAAGTCTGAGACAGAAATGGGTCAGTTGTCATTTCAAATGCATTCAGCTGGCTATATAAGTTCAATTCATCGTCATCCTTACTTTTTATCATCATCAATGAGAAGTTTCAAATGTACCATCATCATCTTCAAAAAGTTGAAGAGAGGCAGAACTATGACTGGCTTCAAAATATGTTTTATGACATTATTCAGCAGGCTGTTTATCAATCTCTCACATACTATCTTGTTTATGTTGCTCTTTGCTCAGATCATAATCATTGTTTAATCTCATATTCTTACTACAGCAAGTTTCAGAATGCCTCAAATAAGACTTTCTTCAGACACATTGATCTTAATATTCTGAAACTAGTGAATGAGAAAAAAGAACAGTACATGATTCAAGGCTCTGTCTCACTGAACAATGAAAAGAAAGAAGACTGTACAGAAATGCTCTTAAAGATGCATCATCATCTTGACAAATGATGAGAGAATGTTCAAAGAAGGCTAGCAACAAAGGAAAAAAAGCCGTTGAATGGGTTAATTCATCAAATAACCTATAATGAATGAATGAAGAAGGATATTTAAAAGTATAAGACAAATTTTACCCCTCAATCATGTCTTTGTGAAGAAATCAGAGTCTCATTACCACATCTACTGCACAGAGCACAGACAGCACAAGGAACTTGTCAAATCATCTTGCTCTGATATGTTGAAATTGCAGAGGATCATGAGACACTAAACATATCAGAGTCTGAAACATGAAGTCAGCTTTCTGCAGCACATTACAATCTTGTCTTTGATCTGTCTTCTTTCTTTGCTCTTCATAACAGATTCAGTGTGCTTTCATATTCATTTTCAGCTGCTGTTCAGCTTATTGATCTGAGTTCAATATCTGACGCATTAGTTGATTGTGTTCACTGAATCAACTCTGTTATCATGTCTCATCTGCGCAATCTGTTAAATGACAACAACACAGTCAGAAATGCCTATCTTCACAACTGAATCATCACAGCAAAATAAGTTATCAAGAATTAATGAAAAGAAGTAGAGTAAATAGAGCACAATGTCTTCTGTGAAAAGTTATACTTGTATTGTCACAAACAGAAACTGAAACCTTCTTGTTCAAACAATTCTTCTTTGAAACTTCAAGAAGATAAAACCAGCATTGTGACAGAAAGTGAAGGTGAAAGATTAGTAAATCACTACTAGTGATGATGATGAGTGAAACTGTGAGAACACAGTAATGAAATTGAGAAAAAAAAACTGTTGTGAAGACAAAAGGGACAAATAATAAGAAAAGGTGAAAGAAAAGACTAAATTGAAAACTTCACAAGATGAATAGACATAGATCATCAACTATACACACCTAACAGACAGTTTCAGTTCTTCAAACAGTACTTGTTTTGAACAGTTTCAGATAGGCTCTTCTTGTTTAGATTACTACTTTATCTTCTTTATCAGTTCAGTGAGCATATCATTGTGCATATAACTTTCATAATCATTCTTGTTGTGAGTCTATTGTCATTATCTAGAAATGAGACAAACAGTCATTTTCTCAACA
>JAABUP010009858.1_pt1 | contig 11526 bp, 20 predicted proteins | sample 5559201 | NCBI WGS metagenome assembly JAABUP01 (sample SAMN10711887, study PRJNA513373) | rock metagenome | isolation source: Antarctica rocks | place: Antarctica | reverse complement strand
CTGGCCATCAATGTGCCAGGCCTTGTTCCTACGTAGGATACAAACGCGCAGACGCCCGGCGGCAGCGGGCCAACGCGGCTTGGTCGGCCCGCTGCCGCCGGGTATCCCCGCGCCTGTGGCCCACGTAGGAGCAAGGCCTGGCACATTGACAGCCAGCATTGGGTGGCGCCGAGGCCGCGTCGGCCTACTGCAAGCCCGGCCTTGCGGGCTACGCGCAGGCATCATCGGTTCACTGCGCCGCCGCAGGCAGGCCACCTGGGCGCACCCACAAGGCGGAGGCCGCAGCCGGCGCCGCGGCGGCGGCCGCGACGACCGCGCGCTGCGCCCGGCCCGCCGCCAGCCACTCGGCGCCCCAGGCCGGCGGCGCCAGCAGCAGCCGCGCGGCCGCGCCCGCGCGCACCGCGGCCGGTAGCAGCGCCGCCGCCGCGCCGCCGGCCGCCAGCGCGAGCGTTCGCTCGGCGTGCAGGCGCGGCACGCGCAGCCGCGCGACGAAGTCAGACGCCTGCGAGTCAGAGCACTATGCGTTTTTGGGAGCGCAGGCCCAAGCTGCCCGGCCGGCGGCGGCACCACTTCAGGGTCACTTCAGGGCCACCCCAACCCTACCCTACCCCTAGTCATGCAATGGCGCCGCGGGCCGCACCAGGCCCTGCGCCGTCAGCGCCTCGGACGCCCACCGCGCCGCGCCGGTGAGGCCCTGCGACAGGCCGCCAGCGTCGAGCGCCGGCAGCGCCGCCGGCCGCAGCGCCAGCAGCCGCGCCAGGCCCGCGGCGAGCGCGATGCCGGCCGCCGCGCCTGCGCGCCACCCGCACCTCGCGGTCGGTGGCAGCTGCTGCGCCACCTGCGCGCGGCATTGTAGGGTTAGGGCAGGGAGCGCTGTGTGAGCCCCATGACCCACAGACCGGTCCTGTGTGTGACTGCAGGCCATGCCATGGAGCACCGTCAGAACTTGCATGAGGATCCTCTGCCAGAAGCCTCCAAACAGGTTGGAAAACATATTTCGCACCAAGCACACGCAGTAGAGCGCAAAGCCAGCGGCTGCGGCGCACAGCGCGGCCGCCAGCGTGCCGCGCGGCCAGCCCAGCGCCGCCGCCGCAGCCTCGGCCAGCGCGGCGTTGAGCGGCGCGAGCGCAGCCGCCAGACCCAGCACCTCCAGCTCTTGGAAGCCCGCCGCGCAAGTCACCGCCGCGGCCGGCAGCTCAATCGCCGTGGCCTTGTCCGCGCCGCCGACCTGCAGAGCAGCGCACACTCCTGGCTCACAGAGAGCCCTTGCATGCATGTGGGCTCTTGCACAGCCTGCTGAGCTGCCTGTGGAGCTATGCAAGGGCGGTCAGGACCGCACCATGTGGTGGCCCGGTCGCGAGGGGAGCAGCCTGCAAGCGTGCTAGCTGCTGCTTGCCTGCTCACGGTTGCAAGGGCCTGTGTAGGCGTCGCAGGTCGGCAAGCGGGAGAGCAGCGCGCGGGGGCGCACAGCTATGTCCCGCCCGGGCGGCCGCGGGTCGGCGTGCCGGGCGCGCCGCCGACCCGTCGCGCCGTCGCGGCCCCGCTCCGACGCCCGCACAGGCGCTGTATCGTCTGGCAGCTCTGGGACCAGGTACGCGCGCAGGCCGACGAGCAGGCGTGCAGCCAGGGACAACCTGCGCCGCCAATGCCGTGCGCAGTCCTTGGTGCCGACAGGCAGAGGTGACCGAATAGGCCTCATTGCTACCGGGAGGGCAGGCATGCCTGATGAAGTGGTAGATGACGAACAGGTTGATCGCCAGGACTCCCAGCCAGGAGCCATGCCCCGGGTGTGTCATTGTCGGGCCCGCTGCATGCGCCCGCAGAGCTGTCAGTCAGGGCGGCAAGCCAGTCCCAGGGCCAGCGGCAAATAAAAAGATTGTTGCAGCCAGTGCTAGACTTTCTCATCCTGCCCAGTGGCTTGCACAAGCAGCACCGGACCGTAGGACCGTACATAGCAGGACCGTACTCTGCCTGGCACCTAGGCACCATCAAGCAGGCAAAACAGATAGAGGAGGCTGATAGATAAGCAGCGCGCACGCAGAGTGTCGCACTTGCTGGACACGTGCGCGCACCGATGGAGCGCGTCTGCCCCAACTCTGCGCGGTGCATTGCTGCGCGGTGGCAGGCAGTTGCAGCGCAGCGTCCCTGCTGTGCGCCTGTGGTCGCAATAGCGAGCTGCAGCGGCAGGTGTGGCTGCCTGCCCCGCCCTCTGCACCAGTTGCCAGCTCACAGTTATGAAGGCACAGCGTATGCGTGTGTCGCTTGTTTGCCACAAGTGTTTGCTTCGAAGCGTGGCAAGCGTGCTGTGCCTGCTGCTGCCCTGGCGTCCCTGCGCTGCCAAAACAGACAGGCGCTGAGCTTTGCTGGTGGACAGGGGCGCGCGGTCTTCTGCGGGGCGGCCGTCCCAGGCACTTAGATACCGGCGGTCGCAGCACCTGGGGGCCTGTAGGGCCGGGCGGCTGCAGGACGCAGCGCCAAACGGTGCGCAGGACGCGCTTGGCTTGCGTTCGACTTCTATGTCTTGCTCAACAACATAGCGCCCTGCCGCACTCACGAGGCGTTGTGGCATCCGCGCAGAGGACAGGCAGGCGCCGGACGCAGGCGGCGGGGGCGCGCCGCCTGTGAAGGACGAGGCGCCCGGGGTCGCGAGCGGTGCGTGCTGCCGCAACGTGAAAGGGAGGCGCAGTTACTGGCTGCCAAGCCGTCAATAACTCTGTCCACATGCACGTGCTGCACCAGCTGCGCCCCGCCAGCAGCCCGCGCCTCCCAAGCATGCCGCAGTGTGCTCCCTGCAGGTGACGGCGGCGAGGGGGTCGGGACGAGCCAGCCAGCAGAGCCGCGGCCGTTTTTGTCGCGGGAGGACCTGATAACCTACACGATCGCCATCGCAGCGTCCTACCTGTTCAGAGCGTGCGCGCCGCCTCTGTCCCGCAGCCGCCCTACGAGCTGGTCCTTCGCTCGTGGCTGCGGCTCCCTGCCATGCAGCCTGTCGCAGCTGTGCAGCAGCCAGCGCTGCGCCCCGCACGCATCATGCATCAAGCTCTTACTCAACCGCTTCTGACGAGCTTACTCAACGGCTCCTGACCCGCTGCGCGCTGGGCGGCAGGACCATAGCAGAGCCGCGCTTTATTCCCTCGCTCTCGATGTACCCCACGTACGACGTCGGGGACCGGCTGGTTGCCGAGAAGGTCACGTACCGCTTCTTACGGTGCGCCCCAGGATTAGGTTTAGGGTACCCTGACTCGCGAGTGTGCCTGTGAGCATGAGGCGCGCCGCGCAGGCCGACCCGCGCAGAGCAAGTGCATTCTGGCTGTGGGCGTCCATGCAGTGCGCGCTCAGCATCACGCCCTGGCGGGCACCAGGCTGCTGCAAGCGCAGGCGCGGAGCGAGAGGGGTTGCTGTGCAGGGCAGAGGTGCAGTGCGGCGTCGCTCCTGAGCGGTCACTGCTGCGCTGCCTTCCCAAGGAGCTGTGCGGAGCGCAGGCCGCCGGCGGTGGGCGACATCGTGATCTTCCACCCGCGCGAGGGCGCGGTGGCAAAGCCGGAGTGGTACGAGGACGACGTCTTCATCAAGCGCATCGTCGCCGTCGGCGGGGATACTGTCGAGGTCTGCGCGCCTCTGCTTGCTCGTGCTGCATGTCTGCGAGCCCGCCGATGCTGGACAGCTGCTCCAGTTGTCTGGTGCCGCATGTACTGGTCCGATGACACAGAGCGGGTCTTGACACCATGCCTTCCTTGATTCTTGTGTGCTCATTGTTGTCAGGATAGCTCACGGGCGATGGTGACCTGTCAGGCAAGGCTGCATGTGCGCCAAGCTGCTGCAGAGCAGCTTGCACGCTCAGGTCTCGAGGTGGCTGCCAGCACAGCTACGAGGCCCCCGCCAAGCCCTGGACATAAGTAAGAAGTATGAAGACATGCGCCGCGTCGCAGGTGCACGACGGGCGCCTGTACGTTAACGGGCGCGCGCGGTATGAGCCGTACCTGGAGGAGCCGCCGCGGTACATGCTCGGCCGGCGCGCCGTGCCGCCGGAGCACGTGTTCGTCATGGGCGACAACCGCAACAACAGCTACGACTCGCACCTCTGGGGCCCGCTGCCGGTGGGCAACATCGTCGGCCGCGCCATCTTCAACTACTGGCCCCCGCAGCACGTCGGGCCGCTGCCGGACTACACCGACGTGGCCGCGCTGGAGACGCCGGCGCCGCAGCTGCTGACCGCGCCCGCGCTGACCTGACGCGCCGCGCGCGCGCGCACTGTGCCGGGCGCGTCGCTCTGGGTGTGCTTCTGTGTGTTGAGCGCCCGCTCGCTGGCTCGCCCCGCGCGTGTTCGGTCTTGAGGAGGAGCGGACTGCGGGCGGGACTGCGAGCTGCGCTAGCCGACACTTCAGCTGCCCGATGTCTACACCTGTGAAGCATTGGAGGTTTGTCTGCAGGGTCCGCGGGCGCTACGCAGTTCTGCTCTGCTGTCTCTGTGTACCATTCCCCATGCTGCCTGGCTGAGCCTGACGGCCGCATGTCTGAACATGTGGCTTCACGCTGCATGGCACTTTTGGCACCGCACAACGAACGAACCTGTACTGCCGGCACTGAACTCCGGAAGGTGACCGTGTTGCAAAAACGTGTCTGAGGAGCGATTGGCATGGGTGACAGCCTGGGCGTGCCATGGCCGCTCATGTTGCGTGCTCAGCTCCTCTCTCGCCGCTACCCGCACGAGCGGCAATTAACTGTGCTGAGCCTCCCCTCCAGCATACCAGCACCGCTTCTTTGTCGACTTCTCTTCCTTGTGGAGTGTGCGGTGCGTTACATGGCGAACAGCCTGCCTGTCATGCACCCACAAATACAGCAGCAAGCGTGTTCATATGCAATGTCGTCTCAACACCTGACAGTTGCACCTGCTTTTCAACCTCACTGCATGTACATGCGGACAACACAGAGCAAGAAACCATTCAAAGGCCTTGCTGCAGTCCCTCACATTGCGCACTGCACGCTGCGCTTGGCTTCACCTCAGAAAGCACTGCAGCCTCCCATGAGCTGGCTGCCCTACTCAACCAGCGGGGGCGGTGCCCCTGTGGCGTGGACAACAAGTAATCCAGCAAAAACACATGCCGCTGTGGTTACAAGCCCGCCTTACTTCGCAACGCAGCGAGCACCCCCGCGACGGCCGGCAAGCTCAGGAAAGAGCCCACGAAATAGCTCACGGCCTTTAGCAGCAGGTAGACGGCGCCTGCGCAGGGACGCGGCGCACTGCCTGTCATGGCGCGCAGCGCGCCGGTGCAGCTGTGCATGGTAGTGCTTCGCCGCATGCCATGAATCGGACGTCGCCCATCCTCTGCTGAGTGCTGAGTGCCTGAAAACTTGACGCAGACCTGCAACAATAAATGCGAAGCACACATGCATGCAAGCTGCAGATGCAGTCCAGAGCGCGCCGCGCGCGCAGGGCCCGGGCCGGCGAGGCGGCCAGAAGCGGCGCGCCTATGGGCAGGCCCAGTACGATGGCGAGCAGCAGCACCACGAGTACGGACGCCAGCACGGTCTCCACGGCGATGTACGCGTTCTTGCGCCCCTGCGCCGTACAGAGCAGCAGCAGCACCTGCGGCAGCAGCACGACGGACAGCGTGGTGGCCACCACGGACGTCGTCACCGCGCCTGGCGGCACGCCCTGGCCGCTGGTGAAGCGCGCCGCCGCCTGCCGCGCGGCACATCGCGGCTGTCAGCACGGGTACATGGGTGACACAAAACCTGGCGCCCTGCTCTGGTCCACGGTGTGACGCGCCACACAGAAACGCGCCTTCCCCGAGTAGGACAACCTTCAGTGAGCTTGGGTGTGCTTCAGCGACCATGGGCTGTAGACTCCCCAGCGTGCAGGCACCAAGTGCTTATACTGTTGCCGAACCGATGCTGCTGTGGCACGTAATATATACGCAGAGCACCTTTTGTTGACGTGCTGTCTGTCCAATCTCGACAGTGACACAGGACTGCAGTTGCTTTTCTGAAGAAAAAACTGACATGATGCTTTAGCATTAATACACAGAGGCCCATGCATGCAAAAAATTCCTTGATGCTGCTCGACACACATGTGCGCTCTCGCATGCACTCGCACACAAACGGCATTGCTATGCAAGCTGCATGCCCACTATTATGACCAGGTTCGAACAGCTCAAGGCGCTCAGGTGCAGGCAGAGGCTGCACTAGCTCAACTCCCTGTCAGTTGACCTTGTACAAGCACAAGCAAAGCATAACTCAGACAAAACGCAGAGTCACGTCATGCAAGTTATGCAGGCATACCGCTAGATAGATACACAGCAAGCCAGCTACACATGGTGCGGGGATGAGCCTGCCTCAGGCAGTGCTCTAAACCTGACTGTTACAGCACATCTGCAAGACTGGGGTTTGGTTGCTTGGCTCGCACTATCTGCACCCCAGCGCTTGCGCCGTGCCAGCACCCCTGTTGCTATCAACGAAGGGCGGCATGCGGCTTTGCGTGCGTGATCTCCGTGCCCAGCACGACGAGGAATGCTGCCAGCCAAGCCGGGTGGGCTGGCCACGCTGCCGCGGTCACCTGCGCGCACGTCCGATCCTGGTCAGCAGTCGCTGGAGCCCTGGCGGCCGGTGGGCCAAGGAGTGAGGGAGGCAGGCCTGGGTTTTGCGGCTGTAGCGCCATGGCCGCCCAGCTAGGTAGTGCTGGACGTGAGGAGTACTGGCAGCACACCAGGGTACGCTGATCGCTCACCGGCCCGCGTGCGAGTGCCGGCTGACCAACACACTCGCTTGCACCATGTCAGGCCGCGCCGACCATCACACAGCGGACGCTGTGCACGGCATGCGCCAGTGAGCCGTGCCAGCAGCAAGGCCAGCGCGGCAGGGCGGGCGCAGCACCAGGTTGCCGTCGACCACGACCGTCTCGGGGATGTTCCTGTCTGCGTCCACGAACTCGCGCGCGCCCGCCAGCACGGCCTCCGGCTTGCACGCCGGGTACGCTGTCAGCGCGCGCCTGCCGCGGCCACCGGCGTCAGACCTTGCAGCGCGCCTGACGCCAGCACTTACGATCACATCAGCTGTTTGGACAATGCTTGCACTGTTGGACGGATGCGCCTCATGACCTGTTGACGAAATGGCCATGTGTTGCTCAATGCAGGTGCTGCACCACTTTGGGCTGCATGGAAATGACACCTTGGCAAATGGCGGGTCATGTGCTGTGTCAAACGTACATCAGACGGTGGGTGCTTTGTCTCTGATACTGGCACAGGCCAAAAGCGCCAGCAGGGCGCATGGGCAGGGGCCGCGCGCACCCCTTGAGCGCGCCCGGGACTGCGGCAAGCAGCTGCGCGCCGTGGCAGATGACCGCGGTCGGCTTGCTGTTGACAAAATGCGCGACCAGGTCCAGCACCGCGGCGTCCAGGCGCAGGTACTCGGGCGCGCGGCCCCTGCATCAAACACGCCCTGAGCTTCCGGTGCTGACGAAGTGCGCGACCAGGTCCAGCACCGTGGCATCCAGGCGCAGGTACAAGGGCGCGCGGCCCTGCGACGCTCCGCGCAGAGCGCTCGGTGCTGAATATGGCCAGCTGCCAGCTGCCAAGTACTCGGGTGCACGACCCCTGCAATGACCCGCCCTGAATCGCTTGGTGCTAACTCGGGTCGCCAGCTGTGTACATGCAGCTGGCACGATCGACTCTGCATACACAGAGAGCAGTGCTGGGGAGCAGTGCAGACGGCACTTGCGTGCGCCTTTGCATTAAACGCACAACGGTCAGGGAGCATGCACCGCAGCGGGGCGGGCACCCCGGGATGACCAGCGCGTCGTACGCCTCAGCCTTGACCGCGTCCCACGACTGGTTGAGCGCAAACCTGTGCCCCGGCTTCTCCGAGTATGTCTGCGCGCCCTGCGGCAAGCACAGCAGCGTTGTGTGTGGACGTGACCAGGGCCCTTGCATGGAGAGAGGTTGATCTGCATCCCTTGCTGCTGGCCAGCACAAGCCTCCTGCTCTGGTCACAAGGCCAAGCAATGCAGCCGATACAGGGCTGCACCTCAAAGTCGTGGACTGCAGTCAGAACAAAGTCGCCCTTGCTCTTGCCTGGACAGACGGCGTGCACAAGGTGGCCCACCATCTGCAGCGCCTGGAAGGGCACCTGCCGGGAACATCGCAGCACTTTCTCAGCCACTCAATATCAGACTTGGCAGGCAAGCACCGCACTGCTTCTGCGGCAATTGCCGCTTATGTCATCCAGTCATGCAGCACATGTGCCCGCATGTTTCGCATGGGAGACTCGCCTTGCTCAACTTTAGTCAACAGCAGTGTGTTGCGGGCAAAGGCAAAGCTTTGGTGGCATTAGAGATGGAAACAAGCAAAGCGCTTTAGTGCCAGAAGCCGGATCAAGGTAGTGCAAGCTCACCATGCACTCATAGTCCTCGACATAGTCTCCAACAAGCATCAGGATCTTCCTGCCCTGCGTTGTGGTGCCCATGTTGAAAAGGTTTCAGCAGTGTAGCCCAGGTGAGACGCCAAGACTGGTGCAAAAGAGCCTAACTTCCGCAGTCGACTGGACCTAGCGCACGTCCAAAGTCGAGGAGAAGGAGCCTGCTTCCCGAAATGCGGCATTTAGCCTACCCGTGCCCACACCCTCTGGTCTACCCTTGCATTATGGTGCGGCTGCTCGGGTGGTGAGGTAGGAGAAACAGAGAGCCAGGGGCTCTCCTAGCCTCACCGTCACTACATCAGCGCGGTGCCGGAGTACCTGCACGCGTTGGTGGTGGGCGGCTCAGCATGTACCTGATGTTTTACACCGACGCCGCAGGCGAGCGCGTGTACACGCTGAAGGTGGTCCCCACTGCTTTATTCACGCACCTTTTACTGTGTTGACACGCAAGCCGACGTCAGACCAGCCGTGCGGCAATGCCTGCAAGCCTGCCGGTGCTGGGTTTTGCAGCAGCAGCACTCCTTCTGCTGCAAGACCCGAGCGCACCCAGCGGCACGTCGAAGGAGGCGCCCGACGGCAGCCCTTGCTCCTGCTGCAATGCCCCTTGCACCTGCCGCGAGACCCGAGCGCACGCGGCGGCGCGCAGAAGGAGGCGCTCGACGGCACCGCTCCTGCTGCACCACTCTGTGCACCTGCCGCGAGACCTGAGCGCATGCAGCGGCGCGCAGAAGGAGGCGCCCGACGGCAGCCCTCGCTTTCGCTGCAACACTCTGCTGCTGCGAGAACTGAGCGCAGCCAGGCGCGCGCAGAAGGAGGCGCCCGACGGCAGCCCCACGCAGAGCGCGCACCCGGCGCGTTTCTCGCCGGACGACAAGTTCTCGCGCGAGCGCGTGGAGTGCAAGAAGCGGTTCAAGCTGCTGCCGACGCAGGGCGCGCCGCTGGAGCTCTGAGCGCAAGCCGTGGTCAGAGCGGCTGTGCTCCGGCTGTGGCTGCAGCTGCGCGGCCCGACACGCCGCAGACGCTGCTGAGCAAGGGGTGTCGTTTTGCCAAAGCTGCAGCAGGCGCCGAGCTTGTGCTTGAGGCTGCGCAGTGGGTGTACCTGTTTCGGCTGTGTCTGAACTGTGTCTGAACCGTGGGTCCTGGTTGCAGTCACGTCCTGGTTCTGCTTGAAGTCCCTAGTTCTGCTTTAGAACTACCTATCGATTCACCGGTACTGAGGTTGGGCACAGTCTGAAGCATCCAGCGTCGCAAATGTAATTAGCTGGTTGTGACATGGATGTGCTGGCAAATGTGTGTCGTGCTGATGTAAAAAGTTATGCAGACCTTGAACGCACCACGTGCAGGCTGTACAGCCCCCGCAGCAACTTGCAAGCCGTGGCCAGTTGAAATGCACCGCCCCGGTCGCAGCGAGCCAGGACGCGCCCCGCTGCGCGCTGACACCTCAACCGCAACACCCGAGGACCGCAGCAGAGCACAGCACCAGTCCCAGAGGCACCTCACTTCTTGCCGCCCTTCTTGCCCTTCTTGCCCGCCACGGGCTTCTTGTACTCGAGCTTCTTGTCGCCGCCGGGCGTGACGGGCCCGGGCTTGCCGTACGCGCCTAGGCCGCCGTAGCGCGAGTTGAACTTCATCACGCGCCCCTCGTCCGACAGCTGCACCTCCGTGCCGCCCTGCGCGCCGCGCCGACAGCTCCGCTCAGCGTCACAGACAGCCAGACCGCAGAAGCTTGTGTCTGCTCTGTCAGGGCAAAGCGAGCCTGCTGCTGCACCGCGCACAGCGGTGCAGGCCATCCAGAGGCGTCAGCGCACAGCTGCCACGCCTGCGCCCTTTTCCTCTGATGCTGCTGCTGCATTCCCGAGTCATCCTCATGCAAACTGCTGCGGCAGCGCGCTCGTGGCTTTTGTGGAGTGAAAGCCTTGAAAAAGCGCAAGGAATGCTACCAGTTTCGGGCGCAGGTTCATCTAGATTCGACCCCGTGCACAGCAAGGAGGCAGTCTAGTAGCTGTACACTTGGCGCGTGTGAAAGCTAACAGCCGCAGACGGTGCACGTAACCTTGGGCCGCGTGTGCAGCTGGGGCAAAGCAGGGTGGGCGCGCGCCAGGTAGAAGGGGTGGTTGCCCGACCAGACATCCACCACGTACTCCTTCTTGGTGCCGCTCACGGTCAGGACCTCCTCACCGTTGCAGAACACCTGCCGCGCTCCGCGCCTCAGCGGCGCCGCACGCAGCCCGGCGCGCACCGCCCCGCCGCGCGCACAGGCATCTGCGCAGGCCGGGCCGCAGCGCTGCTGGCAAGCAGCCTCCTGGCAAGCTCTGTCCGTTTTCGGCCTACAGTGGCTACCGCGCGAGGCGCGCCTTGACGTCTTCAAAGTACTCGGGGTGGATGCCCTCCTTCATTGCCCGCACGGCGGGTTGCCTGCCCCTGCACCGCCTCTGCGCGCAGCGCAGCGCGCGTCAGCGCGCCTTGCCGTGCAAGCGAGCCTGCACGTTGCGTTCAGGAGGCAGCCGCAACCACGGCTCCTCCAGTGCGCGCGCTCTGCGAGCCACTCGGTGGGAAACGCCGCGCGCGCGCACCTGTAGCCGCACCGCGGCTCCCGCAAAGGCGCGCGACCCCCGCGAGCTGCAGGCGCAGGACGAAAGGGCGGGCGCGTTCAGCGCCATCCTCCCCGCGCTCATAGCCGGCCACGCAACGCCAAGACGCTGGACGTCAATGTGCACACCAAGTCGGGCCTGCAGCACCTCCCGAAGAAGCGACTTGAGCGAGCCAACAGGAGCCGGCAGGGGGTGGGTTGGGTTAAGGGTCGGAGCACGGCTCGAGTCGAGGGCCTGGTGGAGACACTGCACACTGCACACGCAAAAGGGTGCATACGTTTACACAGAGCTGTCTGTTTGCGCTGGCCTGTATCCAGACACTGAAACGTTCGCCACCACTCTGCACCTGAGTGAGTCTGTTTGTGCTGAGCTCAGGTCCTGCTCTGCTGGGGCGCGAGCGGGGTCGCGCGCGGTGATGCCCCGCGGTGCCGCGCGCCCCGAAGGAGCAGATGCTGTGGGGCAGCATACGGCGCCGCTGCCTGTCCGCCAATCAGTCAGTGCGGTATGCAGCGGTGTCGCTTGC
>JAABUP010009856.1_pt1 | contig 11529 bp, 12 predicted proteins | sample 5559201 | NCBI WGS metagenome assembly JAABUP01 (sample SAMN10711887, study PRJNA513373) | rock metagenome | isolation source: Antarctica rocks | place: Antarctica | reverse complement strand
GATGTACTGCGTGATGGGAAAGTATGAAGAGCTTACCCCGTCAGTGGCATCTCGGGTGATGACTTGAAGCTTGTGTCTGAGGATGTCACGTTATATCGTATATGAGTACCAAGATATTACCTCTATGGTGCGATTTAGGGGTCATGAAGAGATAGAGGCGATAACAGCAGAAGCTTGGTCGCACTTGATATTGTTATTACAATCATGCGATAGAGTCACATGTTGTGGATCTTGAAATTGTCCCGCCAAGGCAAGTATATTTTACTTTCATTTTGCTACCTGTACTCAAGTAGGACAGGAACCAAGTAGAGAAGGGCCTCGAGATGTAAGCAATGCTAAGCTCTTGATAAATTCGCAGGGATTGATATCCAGAGATACTTGCCCATTGTCCCTCAGGCAATACATATTTTGCAAAGGAGGGCAGCTCTCAATGAAAATTTGATACAAGAGCTGATTCATTTGTTAAAGCGGCGACGCAGACGGGAGGACTAAGTTAAGCGAGACCCATCGAAGTCTTGGCTCGAAGGATTGTGGCTTTGAGGCTGTGGAAACATCGTTATGGAAGCTGGAGGCTTCCTCGCAATGATGATCAATCGCAATGGAAGGAACTCAGTGCACGGCTGGACATTTGGAGAGGACAGATGAATGAAGGAACTGTCATCCTGCGTGCCAGTCGGTCGCCATTGATTTGTAGAGTCTTGCTCAACAACCGCCACCCGGTACAAATTGCTGCTGCCTTTCGTGGTTGCCACTTTCGGAAGTTTGGCTCGGGTAGGCACCAGCTTTTGCAGAATGAAAAAGCATCGCGCAACAACAGAACACCACAAGAAACTCTTCAATTGATAGAAAACATCTCCTGTTTTTCGCTTGGTCTCAAGCAGAAAGGCCGGGATGGACATCATGAGCAATGCCCTCCTGCCGCGGAGGCTTACCCAGATGTATACCGATACCAAAAAGAGTTATGAGCAGATCATCCAGACAAACATCACGACTCCTCAGCTCTCATCACTCCATCTCAAGTTGCGCATCCAAAAGGATCGTCTGATTGCTTGGGGTCTGGAATGGGCTGATTCGAATGCGGGTCATTCAGACGATATTGACAGTTCTCTAGATCAAGCAGGCATTAGCGATTTAGTTGCAAGTATCATGTCATCCATCAAGGAGCTTTTGGACGAAGCAGAACGCATCCAACCTCAGTCCAGACATCAGCCTCCAGGAGGTTACCCAGTGGACAAGGCTGGAATTCTCTTGAGTTCGATGCCCCAATGGACATCTGCAAACCTAGCTCGTTTGGAAGACATAGTGAGAGACATCACAACTTCAATCGACACATTATGTGATTTGTCGAAATCTCAACAAATCATATCCCAAGGTTCTCGCATTCATGGCGAGAGACACCCTTCACGAGTTGCTAGTTCGGAAAAGACAATACCAGACGCCCCATTGTCACCCACAAAAAGTTCAACACCCATCGACGGCCATTTCTTATACAATCAATCAAGTCTCATTGCCTCGAGCCGAATTGATCCAAACCATGTGATCTATCCCGCAAGATACGAACCACCAGAGGCTGCTCCGCCATCTTACAATTCGACTGCCTCGGACCCCGGCAACAGGGTATTTGCCTTCCTTAGGACTCCACATACTGTTGCAAAGACTTCCGCATCACTTGGTAAATCGTACGATACACCAGTACTTATTGACTACTACTCTGAAGAAGGCGCCGTTCCTAAAAATGGATCTTTACAATCCCTGCAGCGCTTTGAAGACCTAATACTTTCTTTGCAAGGACGTTCTCGAGGCGCTAAGATGGAATATACAGGCTCATTGAAGATCCTGGGCTGGTTTGCTGATCCTCTGAAGTCTCGATATGCTTTCGTCTATGAGATCCCTCAGCCATCCCTATCAGAGCTTACATCCTTGCTTGGAACGGCTAGTCCGCCACAAAGTCTGCTCTCGTATCTGCAGCATAGTGGCGACACAGACAGCTCCAACGTACCGTGCCTGGAAGACCGTTTCCGGTTGGCATTAAATCTTGTCTCGAATCTTCTCCACGTCCATGCCAAAGGACTGACGCACAGGAACATCAATAGCAACAACATTGTCTTCGTCAATGACAATAGTGGCCGAGGTACAGAAAGCAAGCCGTGGAAAGAGGGTGTCATCCGAAAGCCGTTCCTGGTGTCGTGGGATCAGTGTGCCGCGGACACTCCCGCTCCTGAACCAGAGACACTGATTTCAAATATCTACCGACCCCCAGGGATCGAGCGAGGTCAACGATCTTCATACCGCTCAGCACACGACGTCTATAGCCTTGGACTCGTACTATTAGAGATCGGAATGTGGATGCCGTTGAACAAACTCTGGAAGACAAAGTATACGCGTCTGGATTTTAAAGCCAGGCTGCAAGCTATTTACGCCAAGAAGCTGGCTGCCAAATGCGGGACTGCCTACATGAGTGTAGTTGAGTATTGTTTGCGCGCTGTGGACGAGGATCACGCTACTCGTGCCTCCGTTCGGCCAGCTCCACGTGAAAATCAATCCATGGGTCAAAATGACTACTATTGGAGTGTCCTCAAGCCGTTAGAAAGATGTTGCGTGATGGATGCCTCGGATGAACCAAGGGTCGTACCTGCAGCCTCAGCCTCCAAGGCACATCATCGAATGCCAGAGGCTGAGCTAGCGGCCAATAGTCCCCCTATCACTAATGCGCCTCCAAACAAAGGGACCAAAGAAGCCCTGCAACAACATCCATCAGAATGCACGGAATGGAAGACGCGAAAAGGGTTTTCTCCAAAGTACCCGGGTGGAATCGACCTACCAGTCTGGACCTATGGTGTGGATGAAGAATCAGAGGAGTACTTCCATACCGTCATGGCGCCAAAGATAGACTGGATGGCAGACAAAGCTATCGACATAAGTGAGTCGTACGAGTTGTCTGTATGCATGACAGGGTCAAGTCGTGAAACAGCTAGACCGACTATCTTGATGGTCTGCAAAAGCTTGGCTATGGCTTGGAAGATTCTCAATTATGTGAATCAAGAGAAGCAAATATTTGACATATACGTTACGCACGGACAACTCAGACGATCGAAAGCAAAGAAAAAGAAAGGAAAGAAATCTAAGAAGGCTCCAATTGGTGAGGATAAGCCGGGGCAGTACCCATCTCGCTATCAGCAAAAGCCAAGTTGTGGCGCATCAATTGGATGTTTCGTTGATGAACAGCATTCAGAAGCTGTAACTTTTGGAGGTGTTGTCCTCGTGGATGGCGAGCCTCATGGCATGAGTGTACACCACATGCTGGAAGACTCAGACTCTGGGGACGAGCCATTTGACACGGAGCCAATACTCCAAGAGACGTCAAACATGATGGTCTCCTTTGACGATATGCCTGGCGACATGCCAGACCCGATAAGAGAGTTCGAGAATCTACCGGATGGCTTCGACGCACGAGAGATTTGGACATTGGAGGCTGAAGGGGAAAAGAACTCTCAAAAGCGTGACTTGCTAGGAACCAAGCCTGGACAAGGAGAGCCCATCATCGTGACCCAGCCTGCACTCGATGATGTTGATCCGAATTATTTCCCAAGTGAAGACGAGATGAGCGATGATCATCTTGTTATTCATGGTTTCGGCTCTATTCACGCCTCGTCGGGACTTCGCCGTTTGAAATATGAAGACGTCTCTCATGAGATTGATTGGGCTCTATTCAAGATCCACGATGATCGACGACCTACTATGAATGCAGTCAAGGGTGGCACAAAACACTGTGAAAAGGCTGCCCAAGAATTTTTCCCTTGTCAGCTACTCAAGGCTGATGCGCTTGGCAATCTCAAAGTACACGCGTTTGGGTCCACAAGTGGGCTGGAGACTGGAAAGATTAGGGCGAAGATGGAGTTGACACGTATGCCAGGTCGGCGTTTTGCATCTCCAGTATGGAAGTTCGAAGGCAACTTTGGGGTGGGCGGCGACTCTGGTGCTTGGATTATCGACAACGAGAGTGGAGGCCTCTGCGGACACGTCTCGTCGTACTCCGAATCACAGCAGTATGGAGTCCTCGCGCCAATGGAGGCCCAATTACATGACATGGAGGAAACTCTCTGTGCAAAGGTCGCTCTTCCGGTAGGCGAAACAGACTCCTTTCAATCCTTCCGACAACAGATTCTCGAGGGAAACAAGCCTAAGCCAGTAGGTCTGAGGGGTGGATGCCGGAGATCAACCGTTGGCTCTGACTACGGATCAGGCAGTGAGTCTGAGGGAGAGCAGAGCATCGGTAGCAGCAGCCCGCCAGAAAGCCCGGAAATGGCCACTTCACCACCGCCATCGTCTCGCAAAACGTCCGTGCCGGGAACCCTGAGCCTCAATAACGTTGCGGAAAAATGGGAATGCGCGCAAGCGAGTAAGCGGAATAGCATGGAGAAGAGTCCCAAGGATGGGAAAGCGATGGGGGGACCGGTGCATGTGAGAGAGGGGGCGGTCAAGGCTACGTGTTGACTATCCGAGCATAGCGTGAGGCGTTTCTGCCAGGAGTCGGATGGCCGTGTGGCGCGGTACTGCTTTCGGATTATACCCAGATTGTTAGTCTAGAATTTTGAGATAGGAATGTGATGATTTATCCTCACCATACCGTACAGGTCTTCTGCATCATCGTGACTCCGGCATTGGTTTCGACCGTCTGCTGCATGCAACATAAATGTGCCGACGTCTCAATCGATAAAATTTACCCCTGGACTATGTACAGCTTCTCTACCTATACCTCAAGATTCTCAACATGTCAGCACATCCTCGACCATCAGTCCCTACTCCCATCCTCCCAACCCCCAACCCCTCACTCCCTAACCACCATCCCCGCCATCCCCATCCCCGTCCCCACACACAAACTCACAACCCCCACCTCCCCGACCCCCAACTCCCCCAACACCCCCCCCACCAACCTCCCCCCCGTCGCCCCCAACGGATGCCCCAACGCAATCGCCCCCCCCCTCGGATTCACCCTCCCCCCCTCCAACTCCCCCTCCAACCCCAGCTCCCTAATACAAGCCAGCGCCTGGCTCGCAAACGCCTCGTTGATCTCCCAGATACTGATGTCTTCTTTTCGGACGGAGAGCGAGGAGAGGAGGGCGGGGATGGCGTGCGCGGGTCCGATGCCCATTGTGGAGGGGGGGACGCCGGTTGTGGTGGTTGTGATGTATTTTCCGAGGATGGAGGGGGTGAGGGAGAGGGATGTGGCGGTGGAGCGGCGGGCGAGGACCAGGGCCGTGGCGCCGTCGGAGAGTTGGGAGGAGTTGGCTGCTGTTGTGGTGCCGGGCTTTTTGAAGGCGGGTTTTAAGGTGGACATGGAGGTTGGGGAGGCGTTGTGGCGGATTCCGTCGTCGGCGGTTATTGTGACGGTTGAGGCTGGTTGGGGGGTTGAAGTGCCAGAGGTGTCGCCACCTTCCGAGGGGGGGTTGGTGATGGTGACAGGGATGATTTCTTTGTCGAAGAGGCCGGCGGTTTGGGCGGCGGAGGCTTTGAGGTGGGAGGATGTGGCGAAGGCGTCTTGGTCTGCTCGAGAGATGTTGTAGCGCTCGGCTACGTTTTCGCTGGTCAGGCCCATTGGCATTATGCAATCGCGGGCGTCTTTGACGGGGCTGTCTTTCAATTCGGGCCAGAGCTGTGTGGGTATTGCTTTGCTGCCGTAGTTGCGCGTCATGCTTTCCATGCCTGCGGCTATGCCGACGTCGATCCTGCCGACGGCAATGCTGTCTGCGATTGTGGTGATCGCTTGCAGGCTGGAGGCGCAGGCACGGTTGACTGTGTAGAGGGAGGTGGTGGAGGGGAAGCCGACGTGGTTGAGGGCCATGCGGCCTGCTTTTGAGCCGCCGAGTTCGGAGAGGACTGTGCCGACTGCGACATCTTGGACGGCTGATGGGGGGAGGTTGGGATTTTGGGTCAGGGTTGTGCGGAGGACGGCGGCCAGCATTTGCTCTGGGTAGGCGTTGCAGAGACCGCCTTTGTAGGAGCGAGTGAAGGGCGTGCGGAGGGCCGAGAGGAAGACGACGTCATTGGGGTGTTTTTGCAGGATGTTTTTCAATCCTTTCTGGAATTGAGCCATCACGGCGGTAGGTGTGGGAATGCCAGGCTTGAGGGAGACAGCGTATACCAATACATGATAAAGAGATACTCTATGGATAGAGCAAAAGATGGAGATGTGCATGTCTTTCGGGAAATGCCCCGGGATGTCGAGCAACGGGCGGGCCGTCTCAATTGCCGGCGCAAGGTGACGTTCGGGGGATTTTTTTGATGTGACTCGAACTCCAACCTTGAGATACCCATCAATGACAACGGCCATTACTGTCGGCGTTCTCGCCCTTCAAGGCGCTTTCTATGAGCACTTCAAGCTTCTGCATAGAGCTGTGGAAGAAATCGTTCTTAGTCAGGAACAAGGATGGCAGTTCGTTGAAGTCAGGACATCTCAAGAGCTTGCACAGTGTGACGCCCTAATTATTCCTGGCGGCGAAAGTACCACTGTTTCCTTGGTGGCAGCTCGCTCAAATTTGCTGGAGCCTTTGCGGGATTTTGTCAAGTATGCCGTCAAGACCTCGATGATGATTTCATGTGACCGCTAATGGCCGCCTCTTTCCAGAGTGAGTCGAAAACCTACATGGGGGACCTGCGCAGGCTTGATCCTCCTGGCCGAGTCGGCGAACCGAACAAAAAAGGGAGGACAAGATCTCATTGGCGGTCTGGATGTCAGGGTAAATCGAAATTACTTTGGGCGACAGACGGAGAGTTTCGAAGCGGAGCTGGCGCTACCATTCCTGGGTCCAGGAAACGGCGAGAGCGCGAACAAGCCCTTCAATGGAATATTTATTCGAGCACCAGTCGTAGAGAAGCTCTTGCCAGTGGTAGAAGGAGAGCAATCGGGCGAGGCAGCCATTGACGAGACGGTCATTGCGCCTGCTCGGACCGTAGAAGGGGAAAAGGCTCTGAAACAGGTCCTACAGCCTGTGGAGATTATGGCGACCCTGCCAGGCCGGAGTCAGACGTTGAGGGAAAATATTTCTTCAATGGGCCTGGATGATGAGGTTGGGGATATAGTCGCCGTCAAGCAGGGCAACGTTTTCGGTACAAGTTTCCATCCAGAGCTGACAGAAGATGCAAGGATCCATGTGTGGTGGCTTCAACAGATTAGAGAGGCTCTGGGAAGATCAATGGCTGACCCAGAACCTTGACGAGCATACAGCGCTGGAGTGAAGCTTTGCAAAGAGTTATGCCAAAGTGAGATGCCAGAAGAGATGGCCCTCCGAGAGGCAAAATCCAGGTGTGACGAGGCCAGTGGGAGGGATGATAGAATGATGGGGTGTTTGTCTATGTCGCTTTTATATCTCTTGAATTCCAAGGCGACTTCTTGGACCTGAGACAGCTTGCAAACGTCCCCATTTACCTTCCCCTGCCATATTCGTCTTCCTCTTTCTGACGCTCTTCGGCAATAGCGCGACCATACCCACCTCGGCCAGGATCATATTCATCCCTGTACTCGTCTCGGACTTGGCCACCAGATTTGCCACGTCTACAGCGAAAGCGTCAGCCTGAAATCCCATTGCGCCTTTCGCGGAAGAACTCAAGACATTGAGCATACCCATATTGCCTTCCCTCTTGGAATCCTGGATCCAAGTCCGTCCGTATGATGCGCTCATCCAGTTTCGTGCCACCGATGTATTTCATGCAGTCCAATGCATCTTGATGGCTATAGTATTCGACAAAGCAGAACCCGCAGGGTGTTTTATGAAATCGGTCAAGGCCCATCACAAGTCGTTTGATCTCTCCACACCTTGCAGCATGTCAGCGTAGTTGCCAACAGGAAGCGCGAGCACGCATACTTAGCAAAGAGCTCATGTATCTGTTCCTCTGTAGTATAGAAAGACCTGCAGGGCGTCAGCTAGGCTGACCTTGTGGACCTGCGCAACGCTCTTTGACGTACAGGTTGCCAACGTATAGTGTCGTAGCATCCTTTAGCGGGTCCTCTGGCTCTTCTGGTGTCCTTTGACGACCAACGTCATCATCATCATGGTCACGACCGTACTTACGCTTCTTGTTCTAGTACACGCGACAACATTAGCTGTTGAAGACAAGGAAATAGTAATGGTGGAATTGAGATGCGCTCACCCTGCCCAGGTAGTATGCACTGGGCTTATCAAGCCTATCCACAGTGGTTTGCAAGGCTGCTGGCATGATATCCGTATGGGCTTTATCTCAGGTCGTTGTTGAAGCTCCTCTACTTTACATCTAGTCATCTACACGTTTGAGACAAAGCTGCGGCGCTAGCGTAGCGCGCTTCATTTCGCGACTTTCTACAGCTTAACGCTGGGTCAGCATCATAAATATTGACCATGACTCCCAGATGGGAGCTCTGCTAATCCGACAGAGCTATCTCTCCCTGTTGCATTGCTTCCCATCACAATGCCCAAAATCATAAGCTACACCCCTGGCTGGCTATCTAGACCTTCCCCAGGTTTTCAACTCTTTAACACGGCTCAGTCTACATCTTCCACGCAACAGGGTTGGAGAGGCTCAAGTCAGGAACGCAATGGGAATCTAGACAGCAACAGCCATACAGGACCAAACAGGACCATTGCTCAGAGAGGGACAGAGATTTTTCTAGCTGCTGGGAAACAGATTCGTTGGACGGATTTAGTTTCGCTTAAAGATGAATACGAAGAGCAGCTACGGACGCCATCGAGGAGACCTAAGCCTGCCCCAGGCGGTAACCAGCCAGGACAAGAAGATGAAGGACCTGAAGATCTAAGCTACAGGGTAAGGTCGATTTTTTTGGTTATAATCTTATAACTCACGACTGAGTATTTAGGTACTCAAAGTACCCATTGGAGAGCAAATACGCCAACTTTCGGTCTCTCCAAATGGCAATCTTCTCGCGATAGCAACATCACATACAGTCCATATTGCAATACTTCCTGACTCATCCCACCTTGGTCAGATACCAAACAAGCCCATCAAACTCAAGACTTACACCGTGGGTCCAACGACCCATGTTTTGTCACAATCTCAGGTCACGAATATTCTGTGGCATCCTTGCGGCGCAGGGGGAAATTGCTTGGTTACAGTCACAGCTGATGCTATCATACGTCTTTGGGAGTTCAATATTGAGGATCGATTTTCGTCTGCCAATCCTGCCTTGGCTATAGATCTTAGGAAGCTTGTGGTGGGATCATCGGAGGAAGAGAGCTTTGGGCCGGAGGATTTTAGAAAAAGCAGAGGCTTTAGCTCTGATGATGTTGGCTTGGAGGTTGCCTCTGCTTGCTTCGGAGGCAGTGGCTCAAGCCACGAGTCGGGCTGGTCTGCAATGACGCTATGGATAGCTATGAAGGGGGGGGATGTTTACGCTCTGTGTCCGCTTCTGCCTTCGAAATGGCAACCGTCGGCGACTCTCATTCCCTCTCTTTCTTCAGCAGCTGTGGCCAAGAATGCTTTGATCGAAGAACAAGGAGAGTCACCTGATCTGGAGAATAAGCGGCAATGTCGAGACCAGCTCGGATGGATTCGCGATGTAGACGGCCAAGATCCAACGTTCCTTTACCCAGACGATGAGTTTTCTCCAGAAATTTACAATCGTCCATCTCATCCAGGCCCTATTCCACGGTTACAGGGACCGTTTCAGATATTTCCCGATGACATAGACGAGTATTTGGAGCTGTCCGATATCCACGTCGTTGCATCAAAGATCGATTCTGCAGAATTCATGAACGACGATGATTCAGATTCGGAAGCGGAATCGGTAGATGATTCTGGTGTTTCGGCCTCGGTGATTGTTCTCATGACAAGAAATGGCAGAGTCTATGTATGTCTTGACCTGGAAGGAATCGAAGGCCAGTGGCTTCCACGCAAAAAGCCAAAACACTCTTTTTCACCTCCTCCGGAACCCTATCTTGTTGTACTCGAAGGACTTGATACCTTAAGCCGAACTGAACAACTAGACTTGCAATGGCCCACTTTCAGCCCAGACATAAATTCGCGTTACTCACTTTTTGCGACCCACAATCACGGAGTATTCTACTTTTCGTTTGATCCTTGGATCCAGAGTCTAGAGAAAGAGCTGCAGAGTAATGAAAAGTTCGGTGCGCCGCTTCGAATTGACCTGATAAGAAACGGCCCAGGGACATTGACAGAAAGAATCTTGCATTTCGACGAAGAGGAGTCCTCCGATTCAGAACGAGCTGTCTCGGCTTGTCTTACTTTTGATGACTCTGATCTAGGCTACTTCCTTCTGACCTCTATTAACAGACATCCAGAAGCCGTGACTTTTGATGACCAATATCAGTCATATGGCCGACCTCAATTGAAATACGAAGCGGAGGAAGATCAGATGCCAGACATGAGCCTCCTGAACATCGGGCCCGTACGAACGATCTACCAGCCATCAGACTCATTCTACGCCGAGTCTTCACTGCCAAGATTCCTCGAGAAAAACGTTCCCAGTCGCCACAAGAGGATGATAAAAGAAGAAATCCGTCTGTCGACCGCAACTCTCGATCTAATGACACAAGCCCATCGTATTCTCAGCGAAGAAACCCATCGGTTAGGCCTAGCGGCATCAGACTTATTCCGACGCTGCGAAAGACTGCGAGATGAGCTTTCCGACCAGGTCAGCAGAGCGAACGAAGTCGCCCAACGGACTGAAAATCTTTCCGGAGAAGACGCGGATATCTATCTAGAAACCATCAAGCGTAAACAGCCGCCCAGTCTCGAACAGCGGCTGGAGAATGTGCGAAGTAAACAGGAAGAACTTACTGGCCGCTACGATAGATTGAGGAAGAAATTCAGTAATGCGGGAGGCAGAGCGTTAAGCGAGAAGGAACGGCTTTGGGTGGAGGAAGTCGATCAGGCGCATACATCTACAGCTTCCCCGCCCCCGGAAGCAGAAGATGACGAGCAGCTGGCTTCAGAGCTGTGGCATAGATGTCGTGAGGTACGTTATCCTGGGCAGTATGGAGTCTTTTCGTCTCCGATACACTAATACGCACTCAGGCCGAGGAATTAAAGCAGGAGCTCATCGACCATTCAAAGGATATCTCTCCAGACGACCAGCCAGTGACGAATGGCATGGATGAGCACAAAATCCCGGACGATGTCCGGAAATTGAAGTTGGCGCAGGTGATGCGGCTTTTGGATACCCAGTACGCATGCCCCACCTATGAAAACAGATTCCCCCATACCAACCGCTAACGTCACCCCACAGGAGCAATCTCGTAGAAGAGGCTCAAATACGACTACGGCGATTAGTCGATCCAGCTCTATCATGACACAGAGGAGCAAGGCCTCCAGATGGTCTATCATCCTGCGAATTGACGAGATCCACGTACGTAGCTCCGAACTGGTCACGAGCGTTATTATACCCTGCGTTCTGGATATACTTGTTGAACATCTCCTCCAGCGAACACACGAAATCCACAGCTACTTTCACTTCCCGACACGCCCGATCATCAGAAAATCCCTCCTCCCCGAAAGACATCTGTTGCATTCTCCCTCCCC
>JAABUP010009853.1_pt1 | contig 11531 bp, 16 predicted proteins | sample 5559201 | NCBI WGS metagenome assembly JAABUP01 (sample SAMN10711887, study PRJNA513373) | rock metagenome | isolation source: Antarctica rocks | place: Antarctica | reverse complement strand
TGAGAATTGCTTGATCATGATCAAAATCGCCCACACTTTGAACCTGCGCCTCCGCCTCCATGTCTCCGACAGCTTGCACCTGATGACCCCTTAAGGGGTCTCGGAATTTTTCGTAATAGTCTAGGGGCACGATGGGTTGTGGTAATTGATTGAGGTACCGCCGAAGGATGTTGGCGGCATCATGCACGGTATACCCAGTCCAATCGAGACCTTTCCCATAACGATCTGGAGAGTCAAATATGGCTTGTAATTCTTTGATACGTTTCGCCGCACCACTTAGTCTGAATATTCCCTCAACATCGGTAGCTAAATGTCGCATCGAACATTAGCATACAAACCTGAGCGGGGATAGTCGACGAAGTATAACGGACCTTTCTCTTTCAGGAATACTCCACATTTAGCTACGACTATTGGCACATATCCATACACAAAATTTTCCCCATGCTCGTTCGTAAGAGAAATTGCAACATTTGCATAAGGGATACTGTCTTGAAGTGAGACACCGAAGATGCCACTCGGTAATTGTTCTGCTTCTGCTGTTTATGTTAGCTTTCTTGAGCTATGAAACCAAAGGAAAATCGGGTTCTTTCAAGGAATAAGCATAACAAGCTTGGAAAGCGAGACCCCATATCAGGTTTCATGGTTGGGAGTGTGCCCGGAATGCCGTGCAAGAAATTCGGCAATCTCGTAACTATATGCTCTGGATTTTAAACAAGGGTAGATATGGAGATTAGACAATTGGGTATATGCTCAAAGTTTGTAGCAATGATGATAACGACCTAGGTAGGAAGATAGTAGTCTCTCAAACACCTTGTCATTTATCAAGGAGGAAAGAAGAAGTGGCAACAATAACTGAATACAAAGGCAAAATATCAAAAAATCTTACCTTTTTCCTCTTCCTTCTTGGTGTTCTTCTTGAATTGTTTCCACCAAGAGATTAGATCGCGCTTGGTGGTGGGTGGGGAAGCAGCTTGTACTGCTCCAGCTGGCTGCTGAAGTGGCTGGTGAAGAGTTCGTGGGGCAGATGGTGTAAGAGGTTTTTCGGTCGCCATCTTGGCTATGACAGAGAGATCCGGAGAGAAGTATGTTGTGCGCCGTTGATGGGACAGTCGAATGTAGGCCTGCCCTTCTTTGGTTTGGTTCCCAAAATAGAATCTGCTCGTCTACTTTACAACACTAGAAACCTTGTAGCCCTGAGCATTCCCATGGATCAGCGTCTTATCGCAGTAATGGCCAGATGAAACAAAAGGTCGGTAAATCTATTCACGAATGCTCTCACCAGAAACTCTGATCTCGTTCGCGATTTGAGGTTCCCTGATCAAAAAGCGAATCGTGACGCGCCGACGTGTAGACAAGGCCCTGCAGCCTGCTGTAAAACCGTTGTGCCCGTCGACTCGTCGCTGCACCTACACCGCTAAACTTGGCTACCCTGTTTAATATGCTCGTGGTGCCCCAGGATGTTGCTGTATTGGCTGATTGATGGCTGCTTTGCTGGCCAACTGCGCCAAAATGTCGTTCCTCTTTCTAGGTTGGGCAATGATGCGACAGGTGGAGCAAGGCCGGACGGCAATCGTAAGATTGATAGAACGGTAACTAAGACGACAGTGAAATTAGGAGGTTAAATTTTAGCAACTCTATGCCACTAGGTTTTATTGCGCGGATGCTCGCACGGAGGTGGACTCGAAGCTCCTCGTAGGCGGCGTGGTAGTGGAGCCTCGCTAGCAAACAGCGACGATCGTGCTGAACAGCTTGCATAAACTAGAATCGCTGGTATGTTTGTAGAAGTGCATGTATCTCGATCAGAGTTGCGCACTGAGGCGGCCCCATGTCGCAAAGGTAAGATAGAGAGTAAAGGGCCGGGCTGTGATGGTTGAACAAGGAGTGCGCCTGTGGAATGACTGTCGGCTTTTAGTTGAATTGCTCGAATGGCATTCTTGGTCCGCCGTAATCTGTGGGGTCCGCCCTATCGAGCTCCCCTGCTTCCCTTACTAAAATTCTGCAATACCTAAACCTCCATCGATACACAAGAGCTCTTAACGTTGGACTTGCGCACTGGACCTCCAATACTACCTGTGATTCGACTGTCTTAATCATTGCCATAGCTCACCATGGACGGGTAAGCATCCTAATGCTCCTTCTCCCACTCACGCAATCTTGTGTCCGTTGACATTGTGCCTCAGTCTCAATGCGTCTGAGCAACGTGAGCTGCAGTCAAGGATGGAGAAGAAACAAATGAAAGAGATGATGACCGTAAGTCTAGTCCAGAGTCAGCAATGCTCGATGATCGAGCGGTTGGCAATGCTACCCAGTTTCTGTAACATCTTCATTAGGATTTCTCTGACACTCATGTCCTCCGATAGATGTACTCTAAACTTGTTCAGACTTGCTTTGACAATTGTATCAACGACTTCACAACTAAGTCACTCCATTCAAGAGAAGAAAGCTGTGTCATGCGGTGCGTTGATAAAAGCCTGAAAGCACAGGAGCGGCTAGGTCAGCGTTTCCAGGAACAGAACGCCGCCATGGCCCAGTCAGGACAACTACCCGGTACATAAGTAGGTTGACTCGTCTCTCGACGCCGGCATAAGGTTGGAAATCATGGAAGACGTGTATGAACTCCAGGAGGCGGGGAATAGCAGCTAGCGGGGGTAATATGCGCGTTATGGCCTTGCGTACGGCGCGACGCAGATTGTCCATGGTCTCAGGATCCAGCACTCTTCAGTACTCACTGTGTCGTTGTCGGTGCCGGACATGGAAGCAATAAAGATTCGCTTATATGTAGCAGATCAGATCCCGAATGGCAAGTTGGGCTCACACCTTATATCCTCGAGCTACGCTTGAGATTCTGATTGTTCTCCTTTCAATATGAATCACCAAAATTTTCTCCACAATCCAATCTGGATTCAGCGGGAAAAGATTGGAAATATCACTGGCATTGCGGGGATGGTGTGCTTTGCCATGGAGGAAATCCAAGTTCTGCCGGAAATTGATGGCCGTTGGCCCTGATGGAAGGTAGAGAAGAGAAGCAGAAGTACTGCTAGGACGAAGGGAGTACACAACGTCCTCCCTACTATTCATCCTCAGCTAAGCCAATGCTTACTGCCCCTTTCAGCATCACTATAGTATTATTGCTACCTCAAAGGATCATAGTATATACTTCATGCCCGGACATCACCACAAAATCAAACAACTTTATCCACTTGGACCGAGGATCTGTAGCCCTCACATTTCAACCAGAGATTTCCCTGTACGGGTGGACGAATGGAGAAATTGTCATCTCTTTGTCAGCAGAGCTTACTTTCGTCATCTACAAGAAATATGCCATGTTAAGTTGCTGTATATCCAATATACAATTCATTCCCGCCTGCAACCAGTCTCAAATGTTGTAGTACTCTTACCTCTTCTATCATCACTTTCATCAGTGCGAGGACTCTATTACTGCTGACCGTTTGCGAAAAACGTATCAGGTGAAAGGCAATCCGGGAAATTGCTCAACCCCGCACCCGTCATTAATAGTTTCATGGTGGGATAACACAAAACTTTCAAGTCATCACCAATCCATCGACAAGTCATAGCTCGACTGGACAATCCCTCAAGAATACTTCAAGCATCATGCCTTCAGATACAGTTGGAAAGGTAAATGAAGCCCTTGTCTCTTTCTGGATACAGCGCCAATTCACTGACATCAACCTGAGTAGACGATTACCTGTAAAGTGTGTAAAACTCTGGTTGCATCATGCAGATGGTAAACTAATTCAGGGCGCACAGGCAGCCGTCGCATGGGAAGCTGGCAAAGATTTGTCCATTGAAGAGATTGAGGTTGAACCACCTAAAGCACACGAGGTCCGGATAGAAATCTACTATACCGGAGTTTGTCATACAGGTTGGTTACGGAACCGGCGGAGGAGGCAATGCTAAGCTAAATGACTGTAGATGCGTATACACTATCAGGCAAAGATCCAGAGGGAGCCTTCCCCATCGTACTTGGCCATGAGGGCGCAGGCATTGTCGAATCAGTTGGCGAAGGGGTAACAACAGTTAAGCCTGGAGACCATGTCGTGGCGCTATAGTATAGTCCACCTTTGGCCGTCAGGTCTCCTCCAGTGCTGATTGTTACTGTATAGCACCCCTGAATGCGGCGAGTGTAAATTTTGCAAATCGGGCAAAACCAACCTCTGCGGCAAAATCCGAGCGACCCAGGGTAAAGGCGTAATGTCTGATGGCACCTCTCGCTTCCGTTGCAAAGGTAGAGATCTTATGCATTTTATGGGCACATCGACCTTTTCCCAGTACACGGTCGTCGCGGATATCTCTGTCGTAGCGATCACGCCAAAAGCCGCAATGGACCGGACTTGCTTGCTGGGTTGTGGAATTACTACTGGCTACGGTGCTGCTGTGGTGACTGCGAATGTGGAGAAAGGATCGACTGTTGCGGTTTTTGGAGCGGGCTGCGTGGGGCTGTCGGTCATTCAAGGTGCTGTGAAGAACGGTGCTGGAAAGATTATCGTTGTGGATGTCAACGACGGAAAGGAGGCTTGGGGAAAGAAATTCGGCGCCACGGATTTCGTTAATCCGACGAAGCTGGGAGGGAAAAGCATACAGGAGCAGCTAGTGGAGATGACGGACGGAGGATGCGACTACACTTTTGACTGCACAGGCAATGTGGGCGTTATGAGAGCGGCCTTGGAGGCATGTCATAAGGGGTGGGGCCAGAGTATTGTTATCGGGGTGGCAGCAGCTGGACAGGAAATTAGCACAAGACGTAAGCTATTCAAATTGTTTATTCTAGGAGTTCTATTTGGCAAGAGGATGAAGCACAGGAATCCTGAATATATAACACGGATAAAGAACATCAGATCCGTCGCTAACAATCCCTTCTCACAGCGTTCCAATTAGTCACCGGCCGTGTCTGGAAAGGTTGCGCATTCGGCGGCATCAAAGGCCGTAGCCAGCTCCCAGACCTCGTGGACGATTATATGACTGGGAAACTCAAGGTGGACGAATTCATCACGCACAGGCAGCCTTTGGATAAGATCAACTCCGCTTTTGCGGATATGAAGGCTGGCGATTGCATAAGGTGTGTCGTAGATATGCACAAGGCATGACTGCAAGGAAGATGGAGCAGGTTGTAAGATTGTGCATGTCACCGTAGGTCTTGTAAATATTCATAATGCTCAGGAATAATTGAAGAAATTGTGAAGATAAATTCCAACACATAGGATCACTCTGCGAGAACTCCGGCAAGGAGAATCACGCCCTTAGAGTCTTCAAGCAATCCCTGCCGCACAACTTCAGCTTCGGATCATCGTCTTTGAAGGTACCAGATAATATTCGTGAACGGTTGTTGAATCTTGAATCTTGAATAAATGGTGAAAACAGTTATCAAGTTAGCTAAGCGGACCGACCCCCAGCGTGCAGGGCCAGGCCTTTCCACCATGTGCTAGCTCGCTGGGCCCTTGCAGAGGCGCTTATGCAGCTTTTCACAACTGTTGCACAACCACTTTGCGTAGAGGCATCTGGTTGGTTCAAGGATTCAAGGCATGCGACAAAGCGACCGAGACTCGTGCTCTAAATTATTGAACCTTTCCGGATCTGCTTAACCTGGTGAACAACTACGACACCGCCACCATTCATCACTTTGCTGACTTTGTGACGTTGGCCTTCCACTTGCATCAGTCAACATTCTGAAGATTACCGACTTGGCGATTTCTACTGCCTATTTCTAGCTCAAACTCTCCACTCTCCTCCAAATTCTACATCCATCTACCATCCACAGGCCCGTCCAAGCTCTCTCACTCATCATGCGAACATCAAGATCTTCATCAGATGCTTCCACACACTCCCTACCGGAGTCTGGAGAATCCTACCAGATCTTCGTCAAGCTCCTTTCCGGAGAAAGTACAACGTCACCCCCTTTGCCTCTTGTGAAGACTGATGCTAATCCGCCTGCAGTTATCCCTCTCAGCATCCCCTCCTCAACAACAATCACCACCCTCAGACAACTCCTTTCCCTGCGCACCTCCGTTCCTCCATCCGACCTCCGTCTTGTGCACGCTGGGAAGCACCTGACCACCTCTCCGAACACGTCGTCGACTTTGTCCTCGCTCAACATTGCGCCTTCCTCTACCATCCACCTCACACTACCTATACGTGGTGGCATGCCGCCTAAGAAGGTCCGATGTACCCATAAAGATTGCAAAGAAGCTGCGCAACGCATAGTTGGGGACTGCAGTTTCTGTAATGGGCACTACTGTGGGAAGCATCGAATGTTGGAGGATCACAAATGCAGTGGGTTGGAGGACTGTAAGAAGGAGAGCCATGATCGGAATGCGGATAAGTTGAATTCTGAGAGGACAATGGTCGTAAAGGGCATCTAGGAGAATTCCTTTCGAACCTGTGGATGGCGATGTGGGTGGTTTCCGAGAACACTGAATCGATATTTGCGTGCGCCTGCTGCGTCCTGTCCTAAACATCTTACTTTTAATGCTCAGAATTAGCGGTGGTGTTTTTTGATGGCATGTATCTTCACTATCCACTGTTATTCTGCTTTTCATTCTAGAGAAACCGAACAAATACCTAAAACCATCGGGGTTGGGAAACATTGCGCCATATGACTACGGAGTGTAAAGATTTTAGAAGACACAGTAGACACTAAATTATATCACAGCCGAGAACAGCAATTAATTTTTTTGGTACCATATATGAGATTGGGACGCTTCAGAGATTTCTATTCCAGTCTTATTGGTCCAGGATTCATATACTGATAGAGCCTGTCAAGGTCTGATATCGGAAGTGCATTCCCTACGTCTCTTCATTGATCCCTTTGTACAGAATGTAGTGACCCATTGCTAGGAAATCAACTAGTCAAGATTGCTCACAACTTGTAGAATATATGTTGTTCCGTAACATTAATAGATTGTGAAATTCGATGTAAGCAGGAATCAAAGCTGACTAAGCATCAGCCTTAGAAGTTTCGATGTCAATCACCATTTACAAGCTCACAGATCATTCGACAATGGCTCTGCCACCATGACCACCCCATCTCCTCCTCCGCGGAAGCTGGTTCCCACCTCGCAACCCATTTCTCTCCTCCTCACCACGGAGGCCAATGTCTATACCCATGTCCATCCCTTCCTCATCCTGATCCTCTACTATATCCGCTTCCCATCCCTTGTGGCTTCTCCAGTCCCAACTCTTCTTTCCTCTCTTATACCGCTTTCGATCCTTCAAATTACCTACACTGTGCTGTGTCTGCCACCAACAGCAAATGGCTCTAGGTCGGCAAGTACGCCGTCGAAGAAGGTGAAGAGCAAGCGAGGGACCGCCGCGAAAAGCCATGTGGGAATCGGGGATAAGATTGTGGTAAGTAACCCTTTCACCATTGACCATGAGGAGCTAACCAAATATTGTCACAACCCAACAGCCTTCGCTTCTATCCCTTGCCCTAACCATTACTCTCGTCGCACCGCTCTTTACAGTTCTTCTGATCCTATTCGGCGCCCCTCTGACCACTCACCTACCACATACGGCGCTCTGCGCTACTCATATGGCATTACTCTCTCTTACTCCACTGTTCTACGTGTACGGAGTGGATGGGAGGATGTGGAGGGAGATCTTAAGCGCTAGTTTGCCGTTTGATGAGGTTTGGGGTGGTTGCATAGGGGGGATTTTGGGGGCATGGCTGGGAGCAGTGCCGATACCATTAGATTGGTAAGTTGGAGATCTTTTTCCCGTCATCGCGAAGGTGGGATGTTGGGGAAGTGCTAGGGCCAAGGATGGAGCCGGGATAAAGGGCAGAATTGCAAGCAGCTTGGGCTAATGTTCATTTAGGGACCGTGAATGGCAAAAGTGGCCCGTAACGATTGTCACAGGGTCGTATCTGGGTTATGCTGTGGGGAGGCTTGCGGGGGCATACCTCTTACGAGGAAAGAGGATCCAATTTGATTGAGTACAGTTTACATGAAAGCTTATTGAGATACCCTGAAAGTCCGGTAGCGCAAAGATACGAATACCTGAAAAGCTTCAGAGCGGTATTTCTTCCGTTAACAATGACCGAGATTGAAGGGGATACCATCTCGTTCAAGAAACCCAGGCCCGCGCTTCCACCTCGATCTTATCTTTGGTCCCTCTTCAGAAGTCTGCGTTCAGGAATGTTCACGTCTAAAGGACTCTTTTTCTCTAGGTCAGTCAGGTTCTAATAGCGCCATCATGTTACCGCGACCGGGATACCACATGGGTATTCAAAAGGCTTGAGGGAAATGCTACCTCATGCAAGGTTGTTATAAAATTGGTATGAACCATATCTCTTTTATTTTCTCTAGTTTTCTAGACCTGGATTGCTCTGATATATTTTGGCGGGAAGATGAATCACAAAAGCACCTTCCCTTCCGTATCCCACAGCCAGCCTCGCTCAAACACCTAGGCATTGAACTATCGCGCTAGAATCAGGGCCTACGCCATACCCAGAATCGGACGAAACCGATTAGGAACGACTGTCCCTCTCCTCGGCCATCGACTTTGTCTCCAACTCCCTCAATCTCACACGCCCCTGCAAACGCATCCTCTTCATGCTCCCCCAAATCTCCCATGGCCGATACAAAACTTACAAAACCCTCCAAGAGCACATCTCCGCCGCCTGGCACATGACATCCATACGCACATCTAGCCATCCATCCAGATGAAACCCTACCAGGTATCTCCCGTGCCACTGGGTCGTAGCCAGTAATGGAGGAATTGGGAAGTACAGCGTTGATTGGGGGAATCATGGTTTTAGGCTGGAGGAGCGGCGCTTGAGCGGCGGAGGAGTGATTGGGGTGTGGGGGGATAGAGGAAGATATTTACTAAGTTCTAGGGAATGGGTGTGCTCCCCTGAGGACAGTATGAAAGCAGGTCAAGGCGGGCAAAGACCCACATGCAACTGATTTCTACAGTAAGTCGATCACCTGGTGAGCCACCAGAAGGGGCTGAATAATAATAAACTATTTCCGATAGGCATGTTAACGATCCTGTTTAAGTGATAGTTTGAGTACGGAAATTGAGGAACGATCAGTTCCACGTATCTTGTTGCTCACCTTTCCTTATCGTTCAAGTCTTGTGTCGAACTTGAGGCAATTGTTGTGCTGTTTAAGGGCACGGTGTGTCTGTTTGTCCAGTTGAATGATATAGATAAAGACCATTGGTTGTTTACTGACTTTCTACACCATGTGATGCACCGATTGTATAATCTCAACACTGCCATATCCTCGAAGTATCGCGGGGACCTATTCTTATTGGCAGAAGGCCAGAGTATAATTTTCTTCTCGGTGATGTTCGTTGTGCTTCGACCAAGTAGGTTGCTGCAACGAAAGAGAAATGATTATGACATCTCATGTCGCGGATTGCACGTCAAGAGCCATCACCCCCAACCTCTGCAGTTTCATGACCGGTTCGCCTCCAATGGAAGCGCTAACACGACCACGCTGTCCTATCATTCTATCCGACGGACGGCATGATGATGGCGCAAGCCCTGGACGCCTTTTCCGCGCACTTCATCGCAGATTGCAAGATTGCAGGATTGTTACGGGTACATGTCGGCACCCTTTCGGACGCTGGGTTACTACCTTACTCTCCATCATCCATGATATATCACAATACGTGGGATGCATACATGAATGTATGCAGCTTCAGCGCGCTCTGAAGACGGTGCATCACAGTAATATTAGGCCCAGGTCGTATCTTAAGTTGCGACTGGCATAACTCTCAAACAGGTTGATGTTGGAGATGGGGGGTTGCGTTTGGGGAGGTCTGATGGTCGGCATGTTTGAGAATTGCATCATTATGCATCCTCTAATCCAAGTCCGGCAGCCCACACGTTTTGGTTGTTCCAAAAGTGGACGTTTTGGCTGCAGGCTTGTTGCTTCATTGGCTTGTTGTTAGTCGCCCCCATGAGCGTTGCTCTCGACGTGATTCGCTGAGAGCATCAGCGCTAATGGGAGCTATCGGATATCCCTCGATCCGGCATCGTGGGCTAAAAAGCGCATGTACGACTACGTACATCGTTGCTGCCGCGAGCGGGTTTTTCTGTGAAGCTGATGCTGTCCATACCTTAATGTTACTTAATACCACCCCTATACTATACCACTATTCTCTTCCCGTCGCATGAAGCCGGCCTTCTGCTGCTACATATCACTTCCCTTGTGAAGCTATAGATTGACAGTGCCCTTGCATCGACTCGTCCCTACTGTAGTACTCCTGTTCTTTACTGATCTCTCCGCCAAGACTCCCCGTTGTTGCCTGAAGCAATACATATACAAGATACACAAGCGCATCTGCTATGGAGCTCGTAGCTAAGAACCCCGTAGTGCAGAAGTATGCACCGCCATTCCTGCTGAACAGCAAACTATACGATATCCTTGCAGAGCAACCTTTGCTAGAACGAGATGTTGCCATCCCTCTCCGTACGAGTAACCGCAAATGCCTCTCTCTCTTCATGGCGCTGACCGGAGCCATCTAGCAGGCTGGACGTTTGCTAGGAAAAGACCAAATGGCGGTAAACTACCGCAGTCAATCGCTCATCGAGGGTATAAAGCCAAGCATCCCGAAAACACCATGGGCGCATTCAAAGGTGCAGTGGATGTGGGAGCGAATGCAATAGAAACGGACATTCATCTGTCAAAGGACGGCGTTGTGGTTCTATCCCATGTGGGTAGAATAAAAGGCACAAGTTTGACAACGCCTAATCTAGAGATGTGTTAGGATGCTACGCTCGAGAGATGTTTTGGCAAGGACGAGAAGATAATAGACTGTGATTGGGACTACCTGAGCCAACAACGAACACTAAAGGCTCCTCATGAATCGATGCCGAAATTAAAAGACCTTTTGGAATACCTGGCCTCGCCTGGGCTGGAAAGTACATGGGTTCTATTAGATATAAAAGTACGTATGCCAAATCCGAGACCCAGAGCGTTTGTTCTGATACTACCTCAGCTCGACAACAACGCCGATGATGTTATGCGCCTAATCGTCGAAACAATTGACCATGTCCGTCCTCATCCAAACAAACCGTGGAACCAACGCGTCGTCCTCGGCATCTGGGCTGTACGTGAACTCCCTCCCTGTCCAAGCTTCACCCCTAACGTTCCACAGGCGAAATACGTCCCCCTCTGCAATACCCACCTCCCCACCTTCCCAATCTGCTACATCGGCTTCTCCATCCCCTACGCCCGCCAATTTTTACACACCCCCAACATCTCCTTCAACCTCTTCCAGAAAACCCTCATGGGCCCCATCATCGGCTCCAAATTCCTCCGTGACGCAAAAGCCCTCGGCCGTCCTATATTTATGTGGACTGTCAACGACGAGTCCTTGATGAAATGGAGTATATCCAGAGGGGCAGACGGCGTTATTACAGATGATCCGAAGAGGTTTCTAGAGGTGTGTGATGCGTGGGAGCGTGGGGATAGGCAGATCCGGATTGGGTGGAGATTGTGGTTGGAGATTATTTGGTTCAATATTATGGTGCTGCTATTTGGGGGGATTCTTTGGTGGAAGTA
>JAABUP010009852.1_pt1 | contig 11532 bp, 8 predicted proteins | sample 5559201 | NCBI WGS metagenome assembly JAABUP01 (sample SAMN10711887, study PRJNA513373) | rock metagenome | isolation source: Antarctica rocks | place: Antarctica | reverse complement strand
CATTCGAACACTTGGAGTCGAACCAAGTGACATCTTTAACATAAGCTAAAGGCTTTTACACGTTGTCTCTCAACCACTTGGACCAAATGACCGATGATATTAAGCTAACCAACATAATGACAAATATATTCCATAATTTGAACTTTGCACAAAAGCCTTGGCACACACACCTTACAATCCGTTTTGCGCATTCTTTTCTTTCACTGCAACATTCAGTATTGACGGCTTTTATACGCGACTAACACTGCATCTCAAGCACAATCGCACCAAGGCCTCGTTTCGCTCATTGTCGTCAAAGCCTCAATTCAAGGAGTCACGCGCTTTGTTTGTACTGGTACAAAGCGCATTATATCGTCGAAAGTGAGCCCTGATATCACAACACCATCAACGCGGTTAAGACGCATGCGACTATACGTTGATCAATTGTGTATAGATCAAGTGGCTGTTACCAAATCATTCGCGAAAATTCAAGATGCAAAATGCGCAAGAATAGGGGCTACGAATGTCGTTCGATATTTTCATTGCAATATCAAATATGTGCGCAATCCCACTCAGTACACCCAGTCCTCTAAAGTAATGAGCTATAGGTCAACTTACCAAGCTTAGTTGGATGCGACGAAGCAGCAAGTGGAAAACGTTGGCTTAGAAACATTTCGAGTACTATTCAAGAGGCTCCTAATCTAATAATGGACCGTTCATGACCCTAGGGACGAGGAACATGTTGAGGAGGCTAAAGTGATGTGCATTTAGGTGCGAGGATGAGAGGATGTCGTTGGAGAAAGCGCTTCCGCGCCTGGCGGCCGCACGATGACGCCTCTAGTTCCCGCTGTGCATATACCACGAAAACTTTGAGTCGAAGATTTTGGACGCGACTGAAGATGTGTTACCGTGTCGGAAGAGTCTAAGAGAACACTTCATGACATAGTTCAATCTCGGCTGCGGGGAAGTTGCCACAGCATGGAGATCCGAGAAGATATTTGATCCAGAATGCCGGCATCACAAGAATTGGAAGATCGTCGGCCATTAACACCAAAAATTAGAATGGATCACATTCTCCCCAGCAGTCCAGGAGTCGCTGCTTCAGTAGGCGTACTAAATGGCGGGTTCAACGGTGTTGCCGCCGATCCTGGGATCGTGAATGGGTACATCAAAGACTCTACCTCGGAAACTTTGGCTTTGCCAGACATGGGAGCAGTCGCGGGGGAAGCGATGCAACTTCAATTGCAGGACGGGATCACGTACCAAGGCGTGAGCTTCGGAGCAAAGAGAAGCATTGCAGGAGAGTTGGTGTTTCAGACAGGCATGGTGGGATATCCAGAATCAATTACAGATCCTTCTTACAGAGGACAAATCTTGGTGGTCACATTCCCATTGGTGGGGAACTATGGGGTGCCTTCGCGAGATACCATGGATGGTATCCTAGGACATTTACCTGCACATTTCGAAGCTGCTCAAATCCACGTCTCCGGACTTGTTGTTGCATCCTACGCTGGAGAAGACTACTCGCACTATCTCGCAACATCCTCTCTAGGTACATGGTTGAAGGAGCAGAACGTGCCCGCGATGTACGGCGTGGATACTCGAGCGTTGACGAAGAGAATACGAGAAAAAGGTAGTATGCTTGGAAAGATGGTCGTGGAGGCAAAGAAAGATAATGCTATGGTCAACGGTCACACGGGACACGAAAGCCGAACGAGCCAGGCCTTGTACGAGGAGATAGAATGGTTTGATCCAAACACAAAAAACCTTGTGGCCGATGGTGAGAGTATCCCGCCTGCCAATCGAATCCCTCGCCGACCTCTGACAGCTGCCAGTCTCGATCCAAGAGCCTCGCCTCTGTTCTCCACCTGCGGCCTCGGCTTTATTCCATCCTTCTGGCCGTCCTGTCAGAATTTTGTGCGTTGATGTAGGACTGAAGTACAATCAGCTTCGTTGTCTAGTATCCAGAGGATTAGAGGTGCTCGTGGTTCCTTGGGACTATGACTTTCCACGACTCGCTGGCAAAGATTGTGATGGGCTATTCATTTCGAATGGTCCTGGAAACCCTGCAATGCTCACAAAAACTGTGCAGCATATCTCAGTCGCCATGCAGGAAGGCAGGACTCCGATCTTTGCTATTTGCCTGGGTCATCAGCTTCTGGCCCGTGCTGCAGGTGCTCAGACGTTAAAAATGAAATTCGGCAACCGAGGTCATAATATTCCGTGTACTCATTCGATATCCGGGAATTGCTACATCACTTCGCAAAACCATGGCTATGCAGTCGATGCCATGAGCTTACCATCTGGTTGGGAAGAGCTATTTGTGAATGCTAACGATGGTAGCAATGAAGGTATCAGGCACCGTAGACGCCCCTACTTTAGCGTCCAATTCCACCCCGAGAGCACGCCAGGACCGCGCGATACCGAGTTTCTCTTTGATGTATTTGTCAACGCTGTCAAGGAAAGCGTCGAGTCTGTCAAAGCTCTGCTCCAGCCCATCAGTTTCCCCGGCGGCACCGCAGATGAGAACGAGAAGCTGCATCCTAGAGTCGTCCCCAAGAAAGTTTTGCTGCTTGGAAGCGGAGGTTTGAGCATTGGCCAGGCTGGCGAATTTGACTACTCTGGCAGCCAAGCGATAAAGGCATTGAAACAGGAAGGGATCTACACCATTCTGATCAATCCAAATATTGCCACTATACAGACATCGAAAGGCCTTGCTGACAAGGTCTATTTTCTACCAGTGACAGCGGAGGACGTCAGGAGAGTCATTAAACGTGAGCGACCAGATGCGATCTACGTCACATTTGGGGGCCAGACAGCGTTACAGGTTGGCATCCATCTCAAAGACGAATTTGAAGAACTGGGTGTCAAAGTATTGGGAACTCCCATTGATACCATCATCACCACTGAAGACCGGGAGAAATTCGCTCGCAGCATGGAAACGATAGGAGAGAAGTGTGCAAAGTCAGCATCCGCAAGCTCAAGAGAAGAAGCTGCATTGGTGGTCAAGGACATTGGCTATCCCGTAATTGTGCGAGCAGCATATGCTCTTGGAGGTCTAGGTAGTGGCTTTGCGGACAACGAGCAAGAACTTTTGGAGCTCTGCGATAAGGCGTTTGCCGTGAGCCCCCAGCTGCTGATAGAGAGAAGCATGAAGGGATGGAAAGAGATTGAGTACGAAGTGGTCCGAGACGCTAGAAATAATTGCATTACGGTCTGCAATATGGAAAACTTTGATCCGCTGGGGATCCATACTGGCGACTCCATCGTGGTGGCTCCTTCTCAGACCCTTTCCGACGAAGACTACAACATGCTTCGCACAACGGCAATCAATGTCATCCGTCATCTAGGAGTGGTTGGCGAATGTAACATACAATATGCTCTCAATCCGTTCTCAAAAGAGTACTGCATCATTGAGGTCAATGCGCGCTTGTCGAGATCATCGGCTTTGGCTTCCAAAGCGACTGGTTATCCATTGGCGTTTATAGCTGCCAAGCTAGGTTTAGGCATACCGTTGAACGAGATCTCAAACACCGTGACGAAAGTCACGTGCGCCTGCTTTGAACCATCGCTGGACTATGTTGTTGTAAAAATACCGAGGTGGGATCTGAAGAAGTTCACTCGAGTCTCTACGGAGTTGAACTCATCAATGAAAAGTGTGGGCGAAGTAATGAGCATCGGACGGACTTTTGAAGAAGCCATACAGAAGGCCATAAGATCCATCGACTTTCACAATCTTGGATTCAACGAAACAAGTGCTCTGATGTCCATTGACAATGAGCTTCAGACTCCTTCAGATCAACGTCTATTTGCCCTCGCCAATGCTATGTACGCTGGCTACACTGTGGACAAGATTTGGGAGATGACTCAGATCGACATGTGGTTCCTGCGGAAATTGAAGAGATTGAGTGACTTCGGGAAGCTAATGACTACCTTCAATGCCGGTACTGTTCCCCGGGGTCTTATTCTCCAAGCAAAGCAGCTAGGCTTCTCAGACCGGCAACTAGCCAGATTCTGGAGCTCTAACGAGCTAGCTGTGCGACGCCTGCGTGTTGAAGCAGGTATAACGCCATTTGTGAAACAGATTGATACTGTAGCAGCCGAATTTCCTGCCTTCACCAATTATCTGTACCTGACGTACAATGGCATTGAGCACGATGTGAACTTTGATGATCACGGTGTGATGGTCCTTGGATCTGGTGTATATCGTATTGGATCATCCGTAGAATTCGATTGGTGCTCAGTAAGAACCATCCGAACCATCAGGGACCAAGGCTTCAAGACAATCATGGTGAACTACAATCCGGAAACAGTCAGTACAGACTATGACGAGGCAGACAAGCTGTACTTCGAGACTATTAACCTAGAGACGGTCCTGGACATATACCAGCTTGAGTCATCTAGCGGGGTGATCATCTCCATGGGAGGCCAAACGCCTAACAACATCGCGTTGCCACTTCATCGCCTTAGCGTCAAAGTTCTTGGAACTTCCCCCGAGATGATCGACATGGCGGAGAACAGGTACAAGTTCTCCCGCATGCTCGATCGCATCTATGTCGATCAGCCTGCGTGGAAGGAGTTGACTAGTATAGATGATGCACGGAAGTTCTGCGCTAAAGTGTCATATCCTGTCTTAGTACGACCGTCGTACGTTCTTTCTGGGGCGGCGATGAATACAGTCTACTCGGAGGATGACCTTGCAAATTATTTAGCCCAAGCAGCGGAGGTGTCGCAAGACCACCCAGTTGTGATCACCAAGTACATTGAGAATGCGAAGGAGATAGAGATGGACGCCGTTGCACGAGATGGTAGCATGGTTGGACACTTCATATCCGAGCATGTCGAAAATGCCGGTGTGCACTCTGGAGACGCTACTTTGATACTTCCCCCGCAAGATCTTGATCCAGAAACCGTCAGGAGGATAGAGGATGCTACGAGGAAAATTGGCAATGCTCTCAACGTGACTGGACCTTTCAACATACAGTTCATCGCTAAAGATAACGAGATTAAGGTCATCGAATGCAACGTGCGCGCTTCGAGATCATTTCCTTTCGTATCAAAAGTCATGGGTGTAGACCTTATCGAGATGGCGACCAAGGCTATCATGGGAGTCCCTTTTGCCGAGTATCCGCCCACTAACATCCCCAATGACTACGTTGGAGTCAAGGTACCTCAATTCTCCTTCTCCAGACTTATTGGAGCAGATCCTATTCTTGGAGTCGAAATGGCATCCACAGGCGAGGTTGCATGCTTTGGCCGAAACAAATACGAAGCTTATCTCAAGGCTTTGCTGTCCACGGGGTTCAAACTTCCGAAAAGGAATATTCTCTTGTCCATCGGTTCCTTCAAAGACAAGGCGGAGATGCTACCCTCGATTGGCAAATTGCATCGACTGGGCTACAAGCTCTTTGCTACCGCTGGGACAGCAGACTATCTTCAAGAACACGATATACCCGTGAAGTATCTTGAGATCCTCAGCAATGAATCCAAGAACCAGAAGTCTGAATACTCACTTGAGGACCATCTGCAGAACAATCTCATTGACTTGTACATCAATTTGCCCTCGAATAATCGCTTTCGTCGACCTGCAAATTTTACTAGTAAGGGCTACCAGGCTCGGAGGATGGCGGTAGACTTTCACACGCCATTGATTACGAATGTCAAGAACGCAAAGATACTTGTGGAAGCTATTGCTAGGCATTTTGACTTCGAGATTCAAAGCATTGACTACCAGACCGGACACCGAACTGTTGTATTGCCGGGTCTGATCAACGTTGGGGCATTCGTTCCTGGGGTGGCAACGCCGGGTAGCCGCGACTTCCACATGGTCACCAAGGCTTCTATTATTGCAGGTTTTACCATGATCCGCATCATGCCATTAGGCATTGAAGGATCAGTGACTGATGCAAGGGCGTTGAAGATAGCTCAACAAGGGAGCCGTCACGGTGCTTGCTGCGACTACAATTTTTCAGTTGCAGCGACTCCATCAAATGCGGAGCAGATCAGACAAGTCGTGGACGATGTTGGTTCTCTCTTCATGCCTTTCAACCACTTGTCGGGAAATATCAACGAAGGCGGAGCTATAACTTCTCATTTCGCCGCATGGCCGAACGACAAGACGATTGTTACTGATGCCAAGACTACGGATTTGGCTTCAGTGCTGCTATTGGCAAGCCTGCATAGTCGAAAGCTCCACATCACTTGTGTAACAACGGAAGACGACATAAAGCTGATCGCGTTGAGTAAATCGAAGGGGCTGAGAGTCACTTGTGACGTTTCCGTGTATGCCTTGTTCTTGTCGCAAGACGATTTTCCTCAATGCAGCTTCCTGCCGACATGCAAGGACCAGAAAGTCTTATGGGATCACATGGCCATAATCGATGCCTTTTCGATTGGGAGCCTTCCCTATCAAATAGCCGTTGCCATCCACGAGGCAGCTACCCCAGCAGTAGGCATCGAAGATACTCTGCCACTACTGTTCACAGCGGTGTCTGAAGGAAGACTGACGACGGACGACATTGTTGCTAGATTGCACGACAACCCAAAGGCTATCTTCGAGCTTCACGATCAGCCAGGAACGACGATCGAGGTCGAGGTAGATCGACCCTACGTGATGCAAGAGCAACCGGTATGGTCGCCGTTCGTCGGGAAAACAATGAAGGGCTCAGTCCAGAGAGTCATTTTCCAAGACAAGACAGCCTGCCTGGATGGTGAAGTCATGCAGAATATGAGCTTGGGTAGGGATATGTCTGCCCATACCCTCTCAGTACAATCGCCAGTAATGCAATCTCCACTTGTGAGGCCGGCACAGTCCCCAGCTCTACGCCCAGATACCTCACGCGACCGCCGACAATCTGTGCTCTCAGTACGCCCAACCAGCCGGCTCAAGCAGCTGGATGGCATGATTGCGTCACCTCCCATAGGTGCTCCAGTGCAGTCACAGTCGCCCATTGTTCAGCCTGCCATGGCGGCGGACTTCGGCCCTTCATTACCTCCTTCACTTCCGCCTATCTCCAACAACCTGCAACAGCTCCTATCGCGATCCCCTTTCAAGCAACACCACATTCTCTCAGTAAGCCAATTCAGTCGCCAAGATCTTCACTATCTCTTCACCGTCACCCAAGAAATGGTCCTTGGAGTGGCACGCCACGGAATCCTCGACATACTCAAGGGCCGCCTTCTCTGTACTATATTCTACGAACCCTCTACCCGCACCTCTGCATCCTTTGACGCAGCTATGCAACGCCTCGGTGGCCGCACAGTCACCATCGCAACTTCCCACTCCTCCACCCAGAAAGGCGAGACACTCCAGGACACGATCCGTACCCTAGGCTGCTACGGCGATGCCATCGTTCTCCGTCACCCAGATCCCGCCAGTGCCCAAATCGCCGCCAAGTCCTCGACTGTTCCCATCATCAATGGCGGCAACGGCAGCATCGAACACCCTACCCAAGCTTTCCTGGACCTCTTCACCATCCGTGAGGAACTCGGCACTGTAAATAGCCTGTACATCACTTTCATCGGTGACCTGCGCTATGGCCGCACGGTCCACTCACTCGTCAAGCTTCTCCAGCACTATGACGTACACATCCAACTCGTATCCCCACCGTCTCTGGCTTTGCCACCAGATGTGCGACAACAGCTCATCGGATCTGGACAGCTCGTGCTCGAGACTACAGAGCTCACGAAAGAGGTCGTTGCTAGGAGCGATGTCTTATACTGCACACGACTTCAAAAAGAGCGATTCGAGGATCTTGATGAATACGAACAGTTGAAGGGGAAGCTGGTCGTTGACAACTCTGTGCTGAAGCATGCGAAGAGCCACATGATTGTGATGCATCCGTTGCCGAGGAATGAGGAGGTGGGAGAGGATGTCGATTTTGATCAGAGGGCGGCCTATTTTAGACAGGTATGTTTTGTTCGGGTCTGCCGACTCTTAGCAAACGTTGCTGACAGTGATGTTTACAGATGAGATATGGGCTTTACTGCCGGATGGCATTGCTTGCGTTGGTGATGGCACCTTGAAAGTGACTTGGAGGCGGGAAAGTGGTTATTGGCTATTCAAAAGTTTGGATCACGATCTTGATAGGAAGTCACGATAAAATGCATACATATAGATACGCTGAGTACGAAGATCTAGCCAATGCGAAAAAAGTACATAGAACGACATGCTTGTCAGATACCATCATTGATGGGGCTGCAATTTCTTCAATTACAGCATGCAAACTAATCGTGAATCATTAGTACTAGCGGTATCTATGGTTGTAGGAATCGCTCTTCGATTTTCGCAAATTACATGCTCCTTTTCAATAAATTGTCGACCAAAACCACTTCTCCTCATATCGCACTCCCCACCATCCCCACTCCTTTCCCCTCCTTACCAACCCAGTCTTTTTGCTCTCCATCGCAATTGCAATGGTACTGCTGCCGAAACTCGAACGGAGCTAAGCCCTGCAACATTTTCAAAGCATTGCTGCTAGCCTTGACCTTCGCGTTCTTCCCACTGCTTGCCTGTCCCTCTGCTACAACTTCTCCATGGATCATGACACCTGCGATTGAGGTGACTGGCCCGCCAGGCACCATCGAAGGGATTTCGTCGGCCATGAGGCGGTAATCTGCGCAGCCGAAGGAGAGGGTCATGAGGTTATGGAGATAGGTCTGCGCATGATTTGTTATCTAGGTATCGATGGGAGGGTGTGAAGCTCTTACCGTTGGATGATTATTAGCAAAGGTGTCGTAGACGGACATATCCTCGAAGAACCAGCGAATATGCTCGTCGAAGAAGCGCTCAACCTCCTTGTAGTTGTACTCTGAGTCTACGAAGATGGCGCCAATGTAGGATTCGACAACGTCAGATAGAGCCTAGATCTGGGTCAGCTATGGCTTCATGCAATGTTGCCGGGATCTGTACCTTCGGTGGCTGCTTGGTATTCGTCCAATAGTCCGGGACACCCTTAGCTTCCTTCTCTGCCTCCTGGATCTCTATCACGTATTCTCGATTCTGGTGCTCAATGACGGCACCATTGGACCTCATATGCCTGTGGAAGCCGAGTCGAACGGATAATGCTGCTAGGAATTTATTGGAGACCATTGCCATCTGTGACAGCATCAGTACATGATGCATGCAACTAATATCTTCAGGGTCCCAATGATATACCTTATGCTCAGTCAGCCATTGCGGGTCTCTGTCTGGATGACGATGAAATAGGAAGCTGATAGAGGTCATGTCAAGTAAGGCATCGCCCAGAAATTCAAGTCTCTGGTAGCATGGAATCTTCTCCGCCGCGAATGTATACGAAGGATGTATGAAAGCCGACCTGAGTAGCCGGGGGTACTTGAAGTGGTAGCCGTGGGTTTTCTCGACTTGCATTGCAAGATCCAGCTGCGACGCTGTAGCCTGAGCCAGCTGATACTTCGGCTTTGTATACAGCGGATAGTAGTCTGCCCATCTGCTGACATTGTGATCTTCGTTGGATACGAATGCTGTGACCGCCTTTACGGCCATATCCACACTGCCTGGGTCGTTGGAAGAGAGTAGCGCGGCGCCGATCAGTGCTTCACACACATCCGCAATCGTCTTATCACCAAGCGGATGTTGCATGACCGCTGTCGGGGGTTTATTAATTCCCTTGCCCTTTAGCATTTTCAGTCCCTGAGGGTACCAATTTCGTCTGCGTGAGTCAGCACCGCTTTAATTTATTCTGCACACTGGAACCCACCTTGAGAAGCTGACAGTCCGAATGTACTCATATAGCTTGAGCTTGAGCGCGATGCCGAGTAAGTTCTTGTTGCATATCATCAGCATACGCCGGACGTGATACTCGTACTCATCATTGTCTGGAGCGGTGGAGAAAAGCGTGATCGAAGTCGCCATCTTCAAGAAACAATCGCCGATGAACTCAAGTCGCTCGTAGTTCTTGCCCATTCCCCTTTGGACGTGTATCTGCTCGCTCTTGTGCTCTTCTGTGTTGTCAGAATCTTTGGTGAGTGCCTCAAGCGCTAGGTCGGGCTTTACGGAGAGACCTAGCAGATCACAAGCTTCCAACGCAATGAGGTACGCTTCGAGGCGACTGATGATAGCCGGCAATAGATAGCCCATAGTAGCTACACTGATGGGTAGCTGTGGCCTCGTCAGCATGTTCCTGGTGAATGTCCGAAATTACTCACGGCAGAGAATTTAAATGGCTCTGGACATAAATAGCTCGTGGTCGTCACCTTTTTCTCTTTCTCATTGAAATCGTCAAGATAATTAAGGCGATGTAGAATTCTCTCGGCTCTCAAGACTGGTTGATCTTCATCCCACTTAAAGTGAGCTCTTGATGCGGACCAAAGACTAACGCTGTAGTCCAGTATGTTGTTCATGTGTTTTTGTTTCTTTTCTTGAAAGGTCTCTCCAGGAATAGGATCAAGAGGCCGTACCTCTGGTTCTATTGCCACAGAGAAGAAACGTCTTGCTCCATCCCATTTGTCGATGAGAAAGCGGTTGACGAGCTGGTCGTGAGGTATGTCAATAGACCATTTGGTTTCTGGATGGTCTGAGGTTCGGGAGAGTCGGGCAACGTGTTTGATGAGTCCCCAGTCAAATAGCTCATCAGGAGCCTGTTGATCGGTGTAACGCTTCCAATCCTTTTTGACTGGAGCGAACCAATAAGTCATTTTCGGCTCGTCGTATTGGTAAGTCTTGTTGAACAGATCTTCGAATATGCATAGAGTGTATTGCGTAAGATCACTCAGCATCGCAGTGTTTACTTCTAAGCTCCGAAGTATCGATTTGCAAAGCACTTTGGAGCTTTTGTCGATCTGCAAGTGGAGCAAGAACGGAGGAAAGTCTGGCAGCTTCGTCCTCGTTAGTAGTGCCAATGGCTGGCATGGTCTGCCAAGATTTTCTGGATGCTCCAGCTCAATGACGGTCAAGTAAAGCCTGTCAGGTTTCGACCCGCGTGTCTGCTCCCACAAACTTGGCTTGATCTTCATGACATAAGAATTTCTCTTGTTTGTGTTCAAGGCTAGCTGAGCATTTCTCATCTGCGGTAGGTACTTGTGGTAGATTGGCAACAAGTGCTTGTCAAGATAGCCTTTCTGTCGGAGAAGGCAGCACGCTTCGAAAGCTGCTGAACGCTTAGCAAGTGACTTCCTTGAGCATGGTCGTCCAGTCGCTGAATGTATGGGCGAGCCTTCCGTAAGTATGACTTCACAGACAAACTTCTTGTCCTTGAAGGACATGGCGTAGTTCGCTTGTTGTATCACTTCATCATGGTGGGGCTAAATTGTGTCAGTCATTGGGACCTGCTTTGAATTCGAGAAAGCACTTACCAAAGACCCAACGAAGTGTGCAAGGATGATGAGACTGTTAGCGTAGCTCAATACGGCCCCTGTCTCAGGATCAATGTATTTCCTCTGACCTTTCTCCTTCGCAAGAGCTGTCTCTATATCACCGTCGTTGCCTTCCAACAGTCGGTCTGCAGGAAGAGCTTCGCAGAATTGTCGCATTACCTTTTCTCCAAGGCGGACATTGTCAATGCCTTGGAAATGCATTCTATTGTCTTCCTCTAT
>JAABUP010009851.1_pt1 | contig 11534 bp, 12 predicted proteins | sample 5559201 | NCBI WGS metagenome assembly JAABUP01 (sample SAMN10711887, study PRJNA513373) | rock metagenome | isolation source: Antarctica rocks | place: Antarctica | reverse complement strand
CACGCCCAAACTCGTGTGCCTACACCAAATCACGTTGCAGGCCCCCTTTCGGGCCCCTGACCTGCGACGATGCTACCGATCAAGCCCGCGTGTGCTCGTGATCTTCGGAAGTCCGGCCTGGGGTTATGCGCGCAGGCCGTGATGGGGTCGTGTTACTACAAGCCCTCGTGAGGGCCTCGCTGGCGCCGCCGGAGGTGGCGTGCGGTCAGTCGGCGGGGACGGTGAAGTCGAAGAACCGGGGCGGTTCGGGGAGCTTGAGCGCGGCGAGGATGGCCTTGTGCCCGGCGGTGAGAGCGGAGCGTTGCGCGACGTGACCGTCGGCGGTGGCGAGGGTGACCAGGTGTATCCGGTCGAGTTCGTTGCGGGTGTTGCGCCAGGTGTCGTCGGTGGCGTTCTCGACGACGCGTAGGAGCAGGAGTGCGAGCCAGCACAGTTGGACGTGCGCCCGGATCCGGTCCTCACGGTGGTGGAACACCGGCCGGAGTCCGAGGGCGCCCTTCATGTCGCGCCAGCCGCGCTCGACTTGGAGCAGTTGCTTGTAGGCAGCGGCGAGGTCCTGAGCAGTGAGGGTGCTGTCGCTGGTGCGGAGCAGCCACTTGCCGTCCAGGTGCGTCTCCCGCTTGATCGCGGCGGCGTCGATGCGGAGTAGTCCGGCGTTGGTGCGGCGCAGATACCGGCGCAAGCCTGGCTTGCCCTTGAGCGAACCGACGGACTCGTCGCGGCGCCGGTCGGTCCAGCTGTCGGAGCCTTCAATCAGGTTCTCCAGGTGCGCGACGAGCTGGCCCCGGACGGTCTCGTCGCGTTGCGCTTGTTCGGGGTTGTGGCAGACCACGAACCGCTGGGCTCGGGCGCCTTCATCGCCGGCGCCCTTGCCGCCGGGGGCGACCGCCACTTCCTTAACCCGCAGGTTGCCCGCGACGGTGCGATACCGACCCGGTCGGGCCAGCGCGGCGGCGGCTTCACCGTTGGTGTTGCGGAGCTTCTCGGCGTGGATGTAATGCCCACCACCACGGGTCAGGTAGGCCCGGTTCGCGGCGGAGGCGAAGCCGCGGTCAGCGACCCAGACCATCCGGTGCAGGTTCCAGCCGGCCAGGTCGTCCTTCACGGTCCGGATAATCGAGGTGTCGGCGGTGTTGCCCGGGAATGTCCAACACCGGACCGGGACACCGTCGCGGGTGACGGCCATTGCGATCACGACCTGGGGCAGGTCGGTGCGGAAGTCCTTGGAGTGCCCGAACGCCCGCTTCCCGGACTCGACCGGCCGGCTGATGCCGTCGTCGTTGACGGTGTCCTGCAGGTCGGCAAGGTCATCGGCGATGTCAAGTTCCCAGTAGGTGCTGGTGGTGTCGACGAAGATCCGATCGAGGTCGAGGTTGAGCAGGTGCGCGACCGACCCGAACACCTCGCTCGCGATCTCCGGAAGCGCCTCGAGCAGGAAGTCCATCGCCCGGTACGCCTGATCGTCGGTGAACGACGTCAGCCCGTTGATCGCAACGCGCTTCGCGACCCAGTCCGTCGCGGCCAACTTGCTGCCCGGATTCAAGGCGCGTTGCGCGACCAGAGCGAACACGACCCGCTCGACGGCCTCACCGTCGAGCCGGCGACCGGTGGCGACCCGGCGGATCGCGGCGCCGATCCCGAGCCGCTCCCACAACCGGTCCAGCGTCCACGCGCCACCGAGGGGGCGGGAGTCCACGATGTCGACCTCCGCCCCAGCGGCGGCCGCGGTGGCCTGCTCCGGGGTGAGGAACCGCGAGATCGAGCTCACCAGCCGCGCCAGAGCATCCCGGTCGACAGTCTCGGCGCGACCGAAGCTGTGGATCACCTTCGCCACCGAGCTACCGGTGTCGGGGTGCCGCTCGTTGTGCGCCAGCTGCAGGTAAGACACCACCGAACCATCCCGGTTGGTCCGCCGTGTCTCGCGCAGATACATGCCCAGCACTCAAGCCCAGAACGCCTTCCCTGTCGAGCGACACGCCACAAGCCGTGTGCCTACAGGAAATGGCCTTCCGAAGACCCCGCAGCCCCTCTGACCTGGGCTTATCAAGTTGATCAAGGGCTCATGTGCCCATTAGCTGCGGAACTCCGGTCTGGCGGCCGGCAGCGGCTCGAAGGTCGCCAGCAACAAGGCGTCAGGGCAGCGGCTGGCGCTACGTCCTCACGAGCGTCCCAACAGGCTCGCCCGCCGTGACGATCACACGCTGACCTGACGGCGGTCGCTGCAGGTCGTGGAAGTGGCTCGCGCCTGCGGTGTGAACCAGCGAGCGCTGGCTCTGGCGGGCGCATTCTCGTAGCTGTGATCCGTGACCAACTCACCTTCAGGGCGCATGATGCGCGCATGCCGGCGCCGCCGACGGCTCTTCGAACGAGGGACGTGCAATGTCTGGTCTCAACAGGCGTGAGCTCCTCACGCGGACAGCTGTGACTGGTGTGATGCTGGGCCTGCCCAGCCTGGCTGCGGGATGTTCATCCACCTCCTCACGGAAGGTGGCTGGCCGGCCGAGCGCGGGAGCTACTGGCACGGTGACTGGCCGGGTGTCGGTGCTGGTGGGCTTCGGGACCGGAAACGATCCCAGCCAGGTACCCACGCAGCAGTCGCTGGCTGCGGCGTTCGGCCGTGTTCACCCGGGCGCAAGCGTCGCCTTCAACCGGGTGCCTGACAGCGACACCGCCAAGCAGAAGTTCACCGTGCAACTCACAGCCGGGTCGCCGCCCAACGTGGTGCTGCCCATCGGCATCTTCGGGGTCTCCAGCTTCTTGGACAAAGACGTCTGGCTCGACCTTGCGCCGTACCTGGCTCAGAGTGGGATCGACCTCGCTGAGTTTCAGGCTCCCGCCGCACGCGCGGCGAAGGCCGTCGCGTACTACGGAGAGACCGCCCGCACCGTGGTCGGACTGCCCAGCGGGATGTTCACGCACGCCGTCGGTTACAACAGGGACCTGTTCGCCAAAGCCGGCCTCAAGGAGCCACCGCACGAGTGGAACACCCCCGAATGGACCTACGACGCGCTGCTCGAGGCCGCTACGGCGCTGACCCGAGACGCTCGGGGGCGCACCCCGGACATGCGCGGATTCGATGCCCGCACCATCACGCAGTTCGGGCTCGGGCACTGGGATACCGGAATCATGACGCTCGGTTTCGGCGGACACGCGTACGACCCGGGCACGCGAAGGGTCGGCTACGACACGCCCGAATGGATCGCAGGTACGCAAGCAGGGATCGACCTGACGAACAAGCATCACGTTCTCGCGACCGACCAATTGGCATCGGCGATCGCAGCCGGCGCATCCGATCCGCAGCAGGCAGCCTGGCAGGCGGGCAAGGTCGCGATGGTCGACATGTGCAGCTGCGACCTCGCTTCCTACGGCACCGGCAACAAGTTCAGGTGGGACGTCGCGGCGTGGCCGCGTGGGCCCAAGCGGACCGTCGCTACTCTCAACCTGGACGTCGGCACCATCCCGGCCGCCAGCGGCAACCACGACCTGGCGTGGGCGCTGTTGCGTGACTTCCTGACGGTCCCGGCCAACACGCGCGCGCTGGCGACCAAGGGCTACGGGGCGATCCCCGCGCTCAAGAGCGAAGCTGGCGGCTTCATTGACGCCGTCCGTGGGCGATATCCAGGTGTCGACCTGCAGGTCTTCCTGGACGCGATTCCCTACTGCACCCCGGAGACCGAGGAGTGGTACCCGGCATTCAGCGAGATCGGCGGACTCAGCACCCTGCAGCCGCTGTACGACGGCAAGGTCAGCGCGGCTGAGATCTTGCCGAAGTACCAGCAGCAGACGCAGAAGCTGGTTGACTCCTGGTTCTCGACGCACCATCTGCCAGGCTCCGGTTGAACCAGGCCGCTTGCAGGAATGCACAGGAGTTGCCGCAGCGACGGCTGACCGGGCGGCAGCGCGAGGCCGGCGTCGCGTACGCGTTGATGAGTCCCTGGGTCATCGGTTTCCTTGCCCTCACGCTGTTGCCGATGGCTGCCTCGTTGGTGCTGTCGTTCACCGACTACCAATTGCTGTCACCGGGAAGTGCCCGCTGGATCGGGGGCGCGAACTACGCCGAGGCAGCTCGGGATCAGGCCGTCAGGCAGTCCCTGAAGGTGACCGCCTACTACGCGATGGCGGAGGTGGGTCTCAGCCTGGGTGCTCGGCCTCGTGCTCGCGCTGCTGCTGAACGCCGGCATGCGGGGGATTGCGACGCTACGCACCATCTACTACCTGCCGGCCGTGGTATCCGGTGTCTCGGTGGCCATCTTGTGGTTGTGGATCTTTCAGCCCAGTGGCGGGTTGGCCAATCACATCCTCAACCTGCTCGGCCTCCCGAGCGTCGGATGGATCTACTCCTCCCGATGGGTCATCCCGGCTTTCGTCCTGATGGGCCTGTGGGGCGTCGGCCAGACGGCCTTCATCTATCTGGCCGTGCTGCAGCGCATCCCCACCAACCTCTACGAAGCCGCGGCCGTCGACGGGATAGGGCCCCTCCGGCGCCTGTTCGGCATCACTTTGCCCCTGGTCACGCCGGCACTGCTCGTGAACCTGGTGCTTGGTCTTATCGGGAACTTCCAGATCTTCACCGCCGGGTTCGTCATCACCACCGGCCGCGGAGGGCCGGGAGCCCTTACGCTGGGAGGACCGGGACAATCCAGCCTGTTCTACGTCTTGTACCTCTACCAGAACGCCTTCACCCAGTTCCGATTCGGTTACGCCTCCGCCCTCGCGTGGGTCCTGTTCGCTCTGCTGCTGGCACTGACCCTGCTCATCTTCCGGTCCAGCCGCAGGTGGGTCTACGAAGAGGGGCGCCGCTTTGACTGAGCGCGCCACGCTGACGGTGGCACTGGGACCTCGACCGACGGGTCGCCGGACCAGGCGGCTCTCAGCGGTCGCGACAACGGCTGGCGCCGGCGTGATACTCCTGCCGCTGCTGTGGATGGTGGTCACTTCGCTGCGGCCAGAGGGACAGGTCCAGGCGCCGTTGTCGTTTCCCCCTGGCGCACCCCGCTTCGGAAATTATCGCGAGGCGACCACCCAGATCGACTTCTGGCGCTACCTGGCGAACTCGCTCCTCATCGCGGTGCCGGTCGTGGTGGGCACGGTGGTGTCGTCAGCCGCGGTCGCCTACGCCTTCGCCCGACTGCGCGCGCCAGGAACCCGCTGGCTCTTCTTCCTGGTCCTGGCAGCGATCATGCTGCCGGGAGAGGTGACGTTGCTCCCGTCGTTCCTGCTCTTCAACAAGCTGGGATGGGTGGGCAGCTATCTGCCGCTCATCGTTCCCGCATGGTTGGGCGGAGGAGCGGCGAATATCTTCCTGTTGCGTCAGTACTTCCTGACGATCCCCGTCGAGCACGACGACGCTGCGCGCGTCGACGGCCACAGCTTCCTCTCCATCCTGCTCCGAGTGATCATTCCGCAGTCGTGGCCGGCTATCGCCGTCGTGTCTGTGTTCACCTTCGTGGACACGTGGAACGACTTCCTGGGGCCGCTCATCTACCTGTCGGATCAGTCGCAGTACACCCTCCCGCTCGGCCTCAACTTCTTCCGCGACGTCCACAACACGCAGTGGGCGCACCTGATGGCGGGCTCACTACTGGCGCTGCTCCCGTGCCTGCTGGTCTTCTTCCTGGCTCAGCGCGCGTTCACCCAGGGAGTGGTCCTGACCGGTCGGCGGTGACCAGATGACGTCCGGTGGCCGCATCGAAGACCAGCACCTCGCGGGCCACAAGTTCCAGGTCGAGAGGTCGCCGAGGCTGAGCTGATGTCCGCGCGTCGACGGAGGCGATGACGGAGACCTCGTCGAGCCGAAAGTGCACCAGGGCAGTGGCACCCAGCGGCTCAACGGCGTCGACCAGGACGGGCCGCAGTGAGCCGGCCTGCAGATGTCTGCGCTCGGCGGACACGGCTGGATCGAGGAAGGCCTCAGGACGCAGGCCGAGGACGACGGGTCCGGTCGGCATCAGGGGCAGGTCGACGTCCCACGGTCCGACGCGAGCCCTTACCCCGGCTCTGTATGAGGTCAGGACCGCCGGCACGAGGTTGACCGGGGGGTTGCCGATGAAGCCAGCGACGAAGGTGTTCGCCGGAGCGGCGTACAGCTCCCGTGGGGTCGCCACCTGCTGGACGCGTCCGTCGTTGACCACAGCCACCCTGTCGCCCAGCGTCATCGCCTCGACTTGGTCGTGGGTGACGTAGACGAAGGTAGTGCCGAGCTCGTCGTGCAGGCGCCGAAGCTCTGCACGTGTCGAGACGCGTAGTTTGGCGTCGAGATTAGACAGCGGCTCGTCCATCAAGAAGGCGCCGGGCTCGCGCACGAGCGCGCGCGCCAGAGCGGCCCGTTGCCGCTCGCCGCCGGACAGCGCGCGCGGCTTCTTGGCTAGCAGCGGCTCCAGACTCAACATCGCTGCCGCCGTGCGTACCCGTCGATCAAGATCGGCCCTTGATTTCACGGTGGGCTTGAGCGCGAAAGCGATGTTGCCGTAAACGCTGAGGTGCGGATAAAGCGCGTAGTCCTGGAACACCATGGCCATCTTGCGGTCCCCGGGGGCCAGCTCGTTCACCACCCGGTCCCCGATCCGGACGTCGCCTTCGGTGGGCCGTTCCAAGCCGGCGATCAGGCGAAGGATGGTGGATTTGCCGCAGCCCGAGGGCCCCACCAGCACCATGAGCTCACCGTCGGTGATCGCCAAGTCGACCGCCGCAACAGCGAGGACATCGCCGGGGTACCGCTTCGTCACCTGCTCGAGTGCGATGCTGACCATGGCAGGCGATCATGCCCCACGTAGGCACGAGCCGCCTTCCTCGGAAGCCGCTTGGCACTTCTGATCGGGCAACTGCGTCCGCGCCGGGTGGCGACAGGCGTGCCGAACTGAGGCGCGCCCCGACCGGAGGTCCAGGGACAGGAGCAGGACACAACCGAGCCGCAACTGCAGCTCCTGCGCTACACCTCTGAGACTGGACAGCGAAGAGCCTCGGATCGTGCGGCGCACGACCAGAGTGTCACTGCTGGTCAGTGCGAAGTCGTGCTGAGCCGGCGGCGTCCGGAGCCCCAGCTGCCAGGTGAGCCAGCGAGGGACGGCCACGACGGCCCCACTGAGGACCGCAGCCGTGGTCACGAGCGCCACCTCCAGCACCGAGCCGTCGTCGGCCCATCTGACGCTGCCGGGCCGACTCGGCTCAGCGTCGCTCTGAATCGCCGCCCCTCACTCCATCAGGTCGTATCGACCGTCGGGGTGCAGGCCGATGCGGCTGCTGCTGAGCGACTGACGGAGCCGTGCCGGAGTGACCGGATAACGGCGTTGCGTCTCGAACACCAGAGCCTCACGAGCCAATGGACCGCGTTCGCGCAGGACGTCAACGAGTGCATCGCCGGCGGTCTGATAGCGGCTCGCGAGTTCCGGATGCCACTCACGCAGGGCCCATAACTGGCGCGGACGCGAGTACACGAAGCGGTCGTCGCGGAGCAGCGCCTTGCGCAGGGTCGCCTCCGGGGTCGACCCACGTGCTCCGAGGGTCGCGAGGGACTGCGGCGCGCCGCAGTCCCTTAGGTAGAGGACGACCGTGTCGGTCAGCAGATAGGCGCGGTGAACCCACCCAACATCGGTTCTCACGATCGGGCTCTGGCTGTGGAGCAGCAGATGCTGTACCGGCAGGTGTTCCGGGAGCGCCGACGCCAGAACGGCGTCATCCAGCGAGGCGCCCGTCATGGGCATCCCAGCGGTCAGCCCGACCAACCGCTGCGCCAGCGCGTCGGGGTCACGACACCACCAGCGGGGCAGGTCTCCTGCCCACGTACAAGGCCGAACGGCTCCGAGCGAAACGAACAAGATGTCGCGGGCGACGACGCATCGAGTGGGAGCAAGAATGCCCAGCACGTTCTCGGGAACAGCCACGGCGCTGCTGAGCACTTCATGCATCCGGTCCGGAAGCTCTGCCTGGTGGTGGCGCTGAGCCTCCAACAGCGACCGCCTGCTGGCGAACTCGAGCTGTCGTACCCGCTCCCGGCTCAGACTCAAGCTCCGGCCGAGTTCCGCGAGCGACGACGCCGCTTGCCGGCCGGTCGCGATCGCGACCTGTGTGCTCGACAGACCGCTCCACCACCCAAGCAGCCAATCTGCACTGGTGCCCGGCAGCGACGGCCCGAGCCCGTTCATCGGCAGCACCGCCTGGCAGGGAGCCGCTCGTCCAGACCCGCGCAGGCTCCGGCGGCCGAGGTGGCGCGGTCCACGTCCATCCGGAGGTCCCCCCTGCGAGGTGGCGGGTGACACATCACCCAACGGTAGATGTTACCGGCACTTAGCAGAGCTACACACCAGCCACCGCCCTGATGCGCTCGGTGTACTGAAGCTTGGCCAGCTCGTTCTGCCGCTGAGGGCCGGCACCCGACTCGGAGGCCTCGACCAGCAGCTCGCGGGTGTAGGTGCGGACACACTCGACCACACGCTCCTCGCCGGTCTCGACCCAGCGGCGACCGTCGAGCTCCAGCCAGCCAGCGAGCCAGCCAGCGAGCCAGCCAGCCAGCCGATGCCGTGGACGTAGCGGAACTCGTCCACCATCACGTCTTGCTCGAGGCGTTCTGCCAACACCGAGCTCATCAGCCACGTGTCGGGCCCCGGTTCCCAGTGGGCGAGGCTCGGACGACTGCTGTCCAACAACTGCTGGAGAGTGCCGCCCCCAGCCAGGAAGTCATCGGCACCGATCTTCATCCCGGCTCCCAAGGGCGAAGGCGGGATGCAGTAGCTCACCTTCGCCCCCTTGGCCTTCAGCCAGCGCCCAAGGCGCCGCATCGCCCGTAGGACGTTGAGGTTGGTCGCGGCGTCGCTGTCGAACACAACGGTGTCCGGTCTTCCCCGCAGCCACACGTTCGCCCAATCACCCAGCGTGCCGTACGGCGAGCGCCAGTTGAAAACACCAGACAGCGCGATGACACATGCGCCGGCGAAGGTGAGAGCATCGGCCTTCTTGATGCCCTCAGTGACGAGCACTGGCTCCGCCGGATCAGCGACGAGGCTGGCGTTGAAAGGGTGGACATCGAACATGGGAGGCAGGCCCTGAGGCGCCTCGTACTTGCGCACCCTTCCTATGGTGTGAGACCTGGGGTGCTCTGGCTTGTACAGGACAGGCACCCGCTCCCCCCACACCGTCCACTGGGCATGAGGACCCCGGGGTACCGCTGCACGTCGTCTCACACCGATGTGCTCAGCCGGTTGTTCTTGAGCATCTGCTAGTGCCGCTTGTCGGTTTCCCTGCGGAGCACGCTCTGGTAGCACCGCCCGTCAATGACCTTGTCCGAAATGCAGGACCGGCGCAGCTCCTCACGGTGGTGAGGCGCGAGCTGCGCCGGCCTCGGTGTCTGGCCCTGCCCGAGGTTGTCAGGCGGCAGTGGGGTGCTCGCCTCGTCGGTTTTCAGCTCAGCAGCGGCCGCTCCTGTCGGGGGCGGCTGACCTGAGCGGTCACTTCGAGTCCCCCCGCAGCAGCCCGGCGGGGCGGTCACGCTGCTCAGGGCTGGGAGGCGGCGCGGAGTCCACGATCTGCTGGATGTGGAGCTCGAGGTCGGGCTGCCCCGGCGGTTTGGTGCTGGCCGTGGCGGAGTGGCGCTGCTTGCGGCTCATCGCGATACCGCCTCGTCCACCTGAATGTCGAGGAGGGCGGCGCAGAGCTGCGCGACCTGCTCGCGGTGCAGCGGAGGCGAGGTCTTGATGAGCCGGGCCAGCTTGGCTGCGCTGTTCTGGCAGCTGGACCGAAAAGGCGCCGTCGCCCGGACCCAGGAGGCGTGCGAGGAGGTGCCGCCGGCGGATTTCCGCTTCTCCAGGACGAGAACGACGACGCTGTGCTCGAGGTGGGCCGGGGCTCGAGCAAGAGCTCCGACTGGGTGTCGACCCTGATGGACTACCTCTACGTCTCGACGACGAACTCGACCGCCTTCAGCCTGACCGACACGATGCCGCTGACGAGCAGGGCGAAGGCCCTCATGGCGCTGGAGTTGATCTCCGCCCTGGGTGCTGTCGGTCATCGTGATCGCGCACGGCGTCGGCTCGCTCAAATGACGGTTCTTCCACCGCGGGTGACGACACTCTCCGTCGGTCGGGTCTCAGCCGACGGGGGTGGAGACCGGAGCGCTCAGCACGTCGGACAGCGCGGCCACGGCGGCAACCACCTCCCGCGCCGCTGACCAGTCGACGACGGGGACCCCCGCCCGGTCCGCGGCGACGACCTCGTCGCTCCACGGCACCACGCCGGCCAGAGCCAACCCGTGCCGCTCGCAGAACTCGGCGATGGCTCGCTCGTCAGCCGCGGAGCGCACCTTGTTCGCCACCACCGCCACCCGCTGCACCGGGAGCTCGGCGACGAGCGCGCTCATGCGTCGTACGGTCTCCAGCGACCGGTAGTAGGGCTCGGCGACCAGGCAGATCGCGTCGACATGCCGGACGGTCCCACGGCTGAGGTGCTCAGGAGAAGCCTCCATGTCGACGACGACGTAGCGCTCGGGACCGCCCAGGTCTTCGAGCAGCGACGACACGACGGCGTGCGCGGAGCACAGGCACCCCTCATCGGCATGAGCAGGTGAGCCCATCCCGATCAGGCGTACGCCGTCCGGCGCGGCGAGGGCGTGATCGGCCAGGACATCGTCGACGGGCTGCGTCAAACCTTGACCTCCTCTCCGGCGGGAGACCAGCGAAGGGGAAACAGCGCGCAACCCGACCGCATTCGCGGGCGAAATGCCCAGCGCTGCCGACAGGTTCGGGTTGGCGTCGGCGTCGATTGCGACCACCGATGCCCCCTGGCGGGCGGCGAGTCGGCAAAGAGTGGCGCTGATCGTGGTCTTCCCGGCGCCGCCCTTGCCCGCGATCGCCAGCCTCAACGGATCACGCGCTGCTCATCGGTGACCTGCTGGTAGCGGCGGCGGTAGACGGCGATCGACCGTGCGACGTCGCCGAGTGTGCCGGCGACGACATGCAGCCATTCACGACCGTCGTCGGTGAGCTCGTAGGTCCGTCGAGCAGGTCCCGAGACCGACGGCTCCCAGGAGGACCGCACGAGGCCCTCTTCATCCATGGCCCGCAACGAGCGGTAGAGACCACCCGGGTCCACCTTTTCCAGGCCGAGCGCACCGATCTGGTCCAGGAGCTCATAGCCGTGCGAGGTCCCTTCCGCCAGCAGCAGCAGCAGGCACGGTCGCAGATAGTTGCGTGGCAGCCCGATGGCGAAGTCATCGGCGGCGCTGCTGGTCATCCCGGCCTCGGGCCGCGCTCGGCAGCGCAGGCGATCGCCTCTTCCACGGAGCTCTGGCACCAGCAGTCGGCGCTGCACTCACCGTGGGTAGGGCGGGTGAGGTCGGCAAAACTGAGCGCGAACTCGGTCTTGCCCTCGGCCAGCCCCGATTCGGACATCACGTAACCGCCGGGCGCCGGCTCGAGGTAGCCGTCGAGCACCATGTGGTCGAGGTAGCCGACCCCGACGCAGGCATCGACGCCGAGGAAGCGTTCGAGCAGCGTTGCGTCGACCACCTCACCCAGACCTTCGCCGCGCAGCCAGTACATGACCTG
>JAABUP010009850.1_pt1 | contig 11535 bp, 9 predicted proteins | sample 5559201 | NCBI WGS metagenome assembly JAABUP01 (sample SAMN10711887, study PRJNA513373) | rock metagenome | isolation source: Antarctica rocks | place: Antarctica | reverse complement strand
TGTCCAGGCCGGCCGGCACATGTGCCTCCAGGTTGCGAATGATCTGGGCTTGTTCGATCTCATCGTCTCGAAGTCGCGCTCAGCCCACGAGATGGCGAGCGTCACGGGTGCAGATGAGAAGCTGATCGTTCGCATCATGCGCATGATGGTTGCTGTTGGTTTTGTCGAACAGAGCGGCGATGGAGTGTACAGCGCGACACCCATGACGAGAGTGATGACTTTGCCGTCCGTGAAGGCCGGTGTGGAGCGTAATTTCACCCGTCTCCGCCTGAGCAGGTCTGGAACTAACGTACGGTAGATACCCTTGAGGGCCTCGACATCCTTCAGTCTACGCCCGAGTATCTCAAGAAGAATGGCTACCATTTGCCGCGAACGATGACCGATACGCCGTTTCAATTCGCGCGCAAAACCGAGCTTGATAATCACAAGTACTACGCTGAGGTGCGGCCGGAGACGATGAAGACGTTCCAAGTATTCATGGATGGCCTGTACGGTGGTCCAGCGAGAGCTCCTTGGTGGACGTGGTACCCCATCGAAGACGTGCTTGCTGTCGATTCCGATGTGGCGTTTGTCGATGTTGCGGGAGGGAACGGGCACCAGACGGCAGGGTTGCTTCGAGCGTACCCGGGTGTCAAAAGTCGATTGATCGTCCAGGACCTGCCGGAAGTCATTGAAGGCATCAAGGTACTGGATTCTCATATCGAGAGAATGCCCTATGACTTCTTAACACCGCAGCCGGAGACGGTGAAAGGTACGAGTAGTGCTCACGACTGGCCATACCGCAAGAACTGACACTATACGCAGGCGCAAGAGTCTTTCTCCTGTCCAACATCCTGCATGACCACCCGGACAACGTCTGTCACACCATCCTAGGCAACATACGAGCTGCTTATGACTCCGGGCCACTCCAAGATACTGATCTCGGATATGATCGTGCCGGAGCTCGATCCACCGCTTCGGCAACTCGACAGCGATATCACGATGTTCTTCCTGAGCGGAGGAGCTGAACGGAGTCCGATGGAGTGGAAAGAACTGATGAAACCAGCGGGACTGAAGGTATCGAAGTTTTGGTATCCGCCCGGTGATCAGAATGGAATCATCGAGGTCGAACTCGCCTGATGAGACTCGGTTCTGGCACAAGCGGGTGTAGCTAGTGCAGCATCAGTCGTGATCGCGGCATTCAGCAGCGTCTACATTCTTGTCAATATCATTGGCCTCACACGCTGGCTCCCTCGGAGCACGGTCAATAGATTGTACGATACATGTAGTTCGTTTTGGTAGTGACTGAAGATGTGAGGCAACGCGATGGGAACTGAGGTCTAGATTTTAAGGTATGGGATGACGTAACCATGTGTGGCGCCATTTGATGGCGAGATGATTCCACATGTCCGATTCAAATCCACCCTCCACAACAGCACTGCCTCCTCCCAAGCGCAGAACCACACAACGACGACGACTACGTATCCTTGATGCGCCTCCCGATTTTCCCGACCTTCTTACGCACCCTCTACGCTTTCAGCAACACCACCCTCCACCGCGTCCCATCGCCCTTCAGCGCCACCAGTGCCCGCCCTACGATCGGAGGACTGAAGTCTGTTTCGTGGCCTGCTGTACCGTTTATGGGAGCGTTGTTCAGCACAGCACAAACCAGAGATATGAGTCACCCGGTCGAGAAGAGCGCCAGTGAGTGGCAGGCTCAGCTGTCACCCGGTATGTTTCTCCAGGACGCCCAGAAGACGTCACGGGCACTGAGACGGCTACTAACGGAGCATCGAAACAGAACAGTTCCGCGTCATCCGCGAGAAGGGCACCGAGGCGCCCTACACCGGCAAGTACGACAAGCATGCTCCGTCTGCGGGCACCTACACCTGCGCCGCCTGCTCCGCGCCCCTCTACACCGCGAAGCAAAAGTTCAAGTCTGGTTGCGGATGGCCCGCCTTCTACGACACCGTTCCAGGCGCCGTGACCAGGCACGTGGACCGCGCATTCGGCATGGAGAGGACGGAGATCGTGTGCTCGAACTGTGGAGGGCATTTGGGGCATGTGTTCAAGGGCGAGGGGTACCCGACACCGACGGATGAGCGGCATTGTGTGAACTCGGTCTCGCTGAACTTCAGCAACGAAGATCCGGTAGTGGACAAGAGCAAGGCGTAGACAAAACGAGATAGGGAAGATGATGATGGGGCAGGTGTTGATGTGGTTGCTATTGTACACCTCATGCACGTACTTCTGCTTCTCTCCCACGTCGTCCGCGGCCTTCCGGCACCTGTGACTCTCCACTGATTCCAGCGCACAAGCAGTGGCCTTCGTACGGCACCATTGCTTGCTACGGAAAGGGCGGCGTTGCTCCGTACATCGTGGGACTTTCGCAAAATATGGGCTTTCCCAAAACGCCCAGTTCTCGGCGTCATCATTCTGTAGACCGACTATGTTTCGTATCCTCCGTAGCGACTACGACTCGTATGTTAGGGAGGGAACGAACGTGAAGACCGAAACGACCTATGGAGGTAAGTGGCAGTGGGGACTCCCGTCCGCAAACGCCGATATCCCGCCAAGCCCAGCACGCGACACCTCATCCATTCCTTCACCGCGTTGCAACACTCAACAATTACACTTCAGTAATGGACCATGTCAAAGCGGCCACCTGTGACAGCGCCCGGCTTTCGTGGTCAAGCGTTGACACCATTTACTGCAGGATCCGAGACCGATGAGCCCGCAACGCCGGAGGCCATACTCACTCGCCAACCCAGTCAGGACGTTGGAGATCGCCAGAATGCGCTGCCTACTCTGTCCCACAGACTACGACATACTAGCAGCATCCTGGCCATTGTGTTGAGCGATGAGGAAATCTTCGCTGGAACGCAGGGCGGAGAGATTCTGGTGTATAGCCTCAGCACGTTCGAGCGGAAGGCGGTGATTGAGGGGCATAGAGGAAGCGTGCTGGGCCTGTGTCTCAGCCAAGATGCCGAGTTGCTCTTCTCGAGTGCGGGCGATCGGATCGTGAATGTGTGGAATACGATTGATCTAACGAGAAATTGCTGTTTGTACTCCAGCTACGATGTCGGCGATCTATTCTGCGTCTCGTACTCCGCTAGCTTGCAAACCGCATACTTGGGCGCCCAAAATACGACGATACAATGGTGCAGCCTCAAAGATTGGGTTACGAAGTCGTCTGCGCCGCGCAAAGAGATCCATCCGTCCGTAAGAGACGATCGTTTTTTCGATTCTGCTGGACCTGGCGGAGTTCGCACCCCACGGCGAACCGATGCGGATCTTACGCCGCGGCATGCGAGGGGAGGCGACGTAATTCAGATTGGCAAGGAGAATGTCGAGCATTTTGCTCACTACGGCTACGTCTACTGCATGCAGCTGATCAAGGACGGCGTGCCAGAGTCAGCGGGTAACGAAGTACTAATCACGGGTGGCGGTGATGGAGTAGTGAAGCTCTGGAAACTGGATGCGAAGAGGGCCGGTGCTGTAGAGGAGCTATACTCGCTCGATGACGGCCGCGAAGAAGGCCACTCGATCCTTTCCATAGCCGTCGATGGAACCTTCATCTACTCTGGCCGCAGTGGTGGCGAAGTTGACGTCTGGGACACGGAGACAAGGCAGCTCATGCGGAACTTGAAAGCACACCGCGATGATGTTCTCACCATCTGCGTAGGCGGCGGCTTCATGTTCAGCGCCGCTGTGACCGGGTACGTAAGGAAGTTCGATCGGCAGTATCAGCTAAAGTCACGTCTAAAGGCGCACGAGGGCCGCATTCTCGCTTCCGCGTTCACGTATCACCGCCACCGACCAATCTATGTAACTGGCGGCAACGATTGCACCCTGGGAATCTGGGATATCAGCGACTGTCTCTCGCCTACCGTCACCGCCACCCGTACGAGCAACGAGCAGCTCTTCGAGTCACTCCGACGCTTCGTCTCCTACCGTACCGTCTCATCGGACCCAAAGTACCAAGTCGACTGCCGGAGAGGTGCTTCGTATCTTCGCTCCGTGTTCAAGAACTTTGGCGCCGTGACCGAGATGCTGACCACGAAAGACCCATACAACCCCGTCCTTCTGGCGCGCTTCCGCGGTAACCCAGCCACGGCGAAGAAGCGGAAGAAGATCTTGTTCTACGGCCACTACGACGTTGTGGCCGCCGATAATGCCACAGGCAAATGGATCGTTGACCCTTTCGCTATGGAGGGCATTGACGGCTATCTGTACGGCAGAGGCACGAGCGATAACAAGGGCCCGATCATGGCTGCTGTCTTCGCGTGTGCTGAACTCACTAGTGAGCAGGCACTGGGCTCGGACATAATCTTCCTCATCGAGGGAGAAGAGGAGTGCGGTTCACGAGGCTTCGAGGACGCAGTGCGAGCGAGCAAGGACAAAATTGGCCAAGTGGACTGGATCTTACTTGCGAACAGCTACTGGCTTGATGATCAGATCCCGTGCTTAACGTACGGGCTCCGCGGCGTCATTCATGCCAGCGTGCAAATCGAGAGTACCCACCCCGATCTACACAGCGGAGTGGACGGCTCCTCTCAGTTAGACGAACCGCTTAAGGACCTTGTCATGCTGCTCAGCACGTTGACTGGCAGAGACGGACAAGTGATGATACCCGGTTTCTACGACCCCATCCCTCAGTTGAGCAGTGAAGAAGAGGCGCTTTACCGCGATATCACAGCGGCCTTGGTGCAGCAGAGTCCTGGACTTGGCGACGCGGCCAGCCTGGCTGCTAGCCTAATGAGGAGGTGGCGGGATCCGACTCTGACAATTCATCGTTTCCAAACGAGTGGGCCAGACAACAATGCTACTATCATCCCACGGCTAGCGAAAGCCGTCCTGTCAATGAGGCTGGTGCCGAATCAGGAGGCTGGACATGTGAGCGAAGCGCTGGTAACTTGGCTAGAGGCGCAATTTGAGAGTCTCGGCACCAACAACTCGCTCACTGTAACAGTCGATCACATGGCCGAGCCGTGGCTGGGAGACTGGACGAACGAGATATTCAAGACGCTTGAAGAGGCTGTAATGGATGTCTGGAGTCCAGCCAACGAGCCGCAACGGCGCAGAAGCAGTAGCAATAGCGCCTTGAGGAGCACAAACGGTACTGGACCCCTCAGGGTCGCGATCCCGGAGCACACCTCGAACGGCCATGGCAGCACCACGAAACCCAGCCCAACAACGAGCAGTATGCTCGCAAACAGCGGTCTTACTAGTCCCATACAGCCACTCACAACATTACTTGAGGACACCACCATCACTCCTCCTACCAAAAGCACCAAATCATCGGCATCTCACAAGCGAAGCACGAGCAGCGCCACGCTCACGAACGCCACCCACGCACGGCATGAGGATTCGCCACCACGGAGAAAGCCACTTTACATCCGCGAAGGTGGCTCCATCCCAGCGATCAGGTTCCTGGAGAAGGAGTTCTCTGCTCCGGCCGCGCACTTTCCGTGTGGTCAGGCGAGCGATTCCGCTCATCTGGATAACGAGCGGCTGAGGTTGGTGAACTTGTACAAGAGTAAGGAGATTTTCAAGAAGGTTTTCAGGGAGCTGCCGCAGAAGTGATTGACCGTCTGGGTGCTGTGGGTTCGGGAGTCGTGGGCACTGATGGTGAGCATAGCGAGCTCATGGTGAGAAGGCGGTGGAAGCCAGTCTTAGTGCGGTGCGTCTGACCTCAATCGACACGAATGTACGATACGCCTGGAGACTACCAGATGTCGAGAGACCCCTTTCCTTTATGTCTTGCTAGAAACGGATGGAATGTACGATACCGTCCTTTGATCGGAACCGTCTTGGAAGATGTGAGCACACTCCACGTAGGCAGCTATCAGATAATTCAGAGACAAGCATTGGTCTGCTGTACTGCCCACGATAAGTATTCCTTCCACAACCTGGTCCACCTTCTTGGTCAGATCCATCACGTTCAGTCATCCGCTCAACACAATGTCCAGATCGTACGACGAAGAGAGAGCGAGGTATACAAAGTGCTTCCCAGCTACTGCTGACGGCGTTGGTGTGAACTACAGCGCTGCTCGGAAGGAGGAGCTACGCACTACACCGCTCGTCAGTCTGGACGTGAAGCATCGTGTAGAAGACAAGCAGGGCGAGACGCTCTTCCCTCAATACGCTCTCCTCGGACGACATGTGGGCAATCTCGACCACGTCTCCACGGCCGAGCCGATCTTGATGAACACGAACGGTATAGTGAAGCCTAATGGTTACGACCGACGTCCCGGAAACTCAGCTGATACTCCTTGTAGCTCCAAGCTCCACATTCATCTGCGGCTCCCAAGGCAGCGGCAAGTCCTACACACTGTCATGCATGCTGGAAAACTGCCTGCGCAAAGACAACGTCCTCGGAAAACTCGTCAAACCGCTTACCGGCGTCGTCTTCCACTACGACAGGAACGGTGCGGGCGCCGTCGCCGAAGCCGCCAGCCTCTGCTCGACGGGCGTCAAGGTCCGCGTGCTCGTCTCACGAAGCTGGTACCATCAGCTGGCCGCATCCTACAGTGCCGTCCCGGGCGCGACGGAGAAGAACATGGAGGTATTACCTCTGCTCTTCCAGGACCATCATCTCGAAGCCGACCGCATACTCAAGCTCATGGCGCTCTCGGGCTCGGACAACGCCATGCCGCTGTACATGGACGTCTTGCTCCGCATCCTGCGCGACACCGCCGTCAACGGCAAGCAGCTCACACTCGCGGACCTCGACAGACAGCTGGACGCGCAGAACTTCACGCCGTCACAGCGTGTCATGTTGGAGATGCGCATGGGCTTGCTGAGAAGCTTCTGCGCGTCGTCGGCGAAGCAAGCACTGGCGGATGCGCAGGCTAGGGTTCCAGGCAAAGCGAACAAAGACAGACTCGCGCGGACACAGCCTCCGATTCCCGAGCAGGACCTGTTCGCTCTGCAGCCAGGCACACTCACCATCATCGATCTCACCGATCCGTTCGTGGATGCTTCGACCGCGTGCGTCCTGTTCGACATGTGTCTGGGTCTGATCACATCCGGCAAACATCTCGAAGGCAGCGGTGGTCTGGTGATCGCGCTCGATGAGGCTCACAAGTTCCTCAACAAAACTCCCGCCGCGGATGAGTTCACGGAGCAGATCCTGACGACGATTCGCATGCAACGGCATTGCGCCGCGAGAATATTAGTGGCCACGCAGGAGCCTACCATCTCCGAGCGCCTGCTGGATCTGTGCTCGGTCAGTATTGTCCACCGTTTCAGCTCCCCAGCTTGGTTCACAGCGATCAAAGGTCATATGGGCGGTGCGTCGGCGCTCACGACGTCGCCGGGAGAGCAGCAAGCGATGTTTGAGCGGATCATGGGCTTGCCGGTCGGCGAATCGCTGGTGTTCTCGCCTTCTTCGTACGTCAGCATCAGGGACGGTGAGCCGGGTAAGCTGGGAGCGGGAGTGATGAGGATGAAGACTCGAATGCGCAAGGGTGGAGACGCTGGCAGGAGTGTGCTGAGTATAAGGTCCAAGAAAGACGGCAGCGAGGACGACAGCAAGTCATCGAGCGAGTAGCGTTTCTGAAGGATCAGAAAAGGGAATTTCGCGATGGGTGAGGGTATTAGGAACGGCTATGCGTGCTGCGCCTGCTCGTGATGGGTCGAGAATCCGCGTGTGTCTTCATAGCGACGAGCCGTAGCACATCTGCCGTGCATGCAAGCGGAATGCTCTCAACGGAGCACCACTTCTTGGAAATGGGCATCTTGTATGCTCTTCAAAGATTCACCGTGCATGTAGCCGTGAACATAGGTCTCTCCAACGAGCGTGTGATGTCTTCCACCTTCCACCGGTCGCAGTATGAAGGGTACCTTCGCTCCTGACAACAACCAGACTTGGTCGCCTACCTTAGTTGATGGCGGTGCAAGGCCAATACTTCCAGACGCGGTGACGAACAAGATCCGGCCACCTACCCAAATGAACGCCGATTGGTACATGTGTGCATCATGTGACGCTCGTAGCTCTTTGGCCTCGGGAACACCGTCTTTACTTCCGGCAAGCCTCGCCCGTATCGGTTCGGTGTGCGCTGCTAGCTCTGCGGTGCTTGGTATAAGTGCAGTTGCAGCAGCGGAGGAGCCACGTAACTCGTCAAAGCATGACCAGTCCGACCAGTCTTGATGCGGTGGCAGGTCGTCCATGTCGCTGTTGCCTAGTATGGGACTGGCTGAGTGTAGTAGCCAAGCTGAGAATAAAGCGCTCACCTTGGCCGGTAATGGACTTGTATCGGAGAGGTGATCCGCAGCCAATGTTCGCCACAAGGCTTCAACTCGGTCCTGCCCGTTGTGATAAGTGATGTTGAGTGTCAAGCAGAACTCAAGGAAGTCCTTTGCTGACGCGTTCAGTACCGAGGGACCTAGCCTGGAGATTGTCCCGAGAGCGTGGCCCTCCAATGTTAAAGTCTGGGTGTCTAAATCGACGCGGCAGCTTTTCTCCCGTGATGGCAAGGCATCGTACCAGTTCGACACCATGTCACCGAATGGCGGAAAGAATACTGATACCGAGTAGTCCGGACACCATGACGGCAGGTCGTTGAGCTTGCGCAGGCTGCCGTCCTCCACGTGTGAAAGTAGCGTCAGGTTGCTCGAAATGCTCAGTAGATGAGCCGTCATCTGTACGTAGAGTGAACGGACGTTGGCACCGTGCGCCTTCAACGGCGAGACATCCTGTACGGCTCTTTTGACGTAGCGTTCAAGCGCAAGCGGAACGAGAACTTTGTCACGAGGCTCTGATGTTTTATAAATCTTCACCCGGGTGACTAAAAGCGTAAGGCGTTCCCTGTCATCGTTGTAAATATCGCGCACGCGTTGATTATCGGCGGGGCCATACACAGCCAGATCATCTGATGCAGGTGCAAATAACGTTCGCGCAGCGCCGAAGTAAAGGCACTGCCCTCCGATAGTCCCGTGGCCAAGTTGAGTCGAAGCATATTTCTGCAGAGGCACATACCAGTCACTCGCATGCAGGAAGATACACGCTTGAAGTATGTCGTCGAATTCAAGGCTGTGTGATCCACAGAGGAGCGTTAGACTTCGAGCCAGTATGACCTCCTGGCAGACCCACGCTCTCGACCACCACTCGCGCCTCAAGAAAATCGCGATGGCATTCCATGTACATCTTGGGACTGGTCGGAGTCCGAGCATCTCGTAGCATCGTTTGTCGTCGAAAGGTAACGACGAGAGCTGCGCACTCCAGACCTCGCCACCAGCAGCTGACCAACTTCGCAAAGCTACGGCGATTTCGCGGATAGCTACAATTGCTCTGTCCGCAGGGTCTTCATCCATCAGCTCCGCGTCAGCTTCCTGGTCCGTTGCATCACCTCGGCGGTCAGAGTCCCATCCTAGCCAGGCTATGACTAGCTGTGCCCCGCTGTAAATGGCTCCCATGTTCTCGATCTGATCAAGCTTCTCGATATCGTCGCTTTGGTTGATGCAAATGGCGTCTACCCAAAGAAAGCCTTCAGGCAGTAGGTCTTGTTTCATTGACTCGCGGAGCTGCTGCAGGCATCGTAGTAGATTCTTCGTCACACGGTAATTCAGGGATTTGTCTGGAGAGGAGGGAGAGGTAACCCCAATTGGACACCACTCTGACTTGCCCCAGCAGTAGGTGACGCAGCGATATGGCGGCGCCTTCTCGAGGTCGAATGTCTGTAGGTCGCAGTGGACGTTGTCCTCCGACTGGGTGCTTGGGGCCAGTGCCAATCGCAGAAGACGTATCTGTAGCGGTTGGCTGGTCAAGCGTTGGGGATAGAGCCCAATCATTGTGTCTTCTGTTGTAGACATCGCGTTTGCTGTCTCGATATCTACCTCCAAGAGTTTTTATACGGCAACATGAAGTTACCTTACTCAAAACGAGTCGGTGAGGTTGGATGTCCATCCTTGGCGGTTGGAGTCTCTACCGCGGAAAGATTCCGGCGCGATCACATCTCCGCCAAAAAGTCCCTTGCGCTTCTCTCCATCTCTACACTGATGTAATCATGGCACCGATCAAAGGCCGCAATCGCGCGGCGGAGGTCAACAACCTCATAGACAGTGAACGAGCAGACATCGACCCCGAAGCGGGAGACGTTCCTGGCGTAGACAGCGATAGCGGTGATGAGTCTGCGGGTGAAGACGACGGAGCAGCACGAGAGCATTACACCGATGTCGGGAAGAGCATCCTACGCAAGCCGAAAGAAGTTACGCTGGGACCTCGTTATAGCGGGTCGAGGGTCGGGAGACATACTGTGACGGACGATGAAGACGGAGACGATCCATTCAGCAAAGACTTCGAGGACGAAGAGAGCGAGGAGGGGGAGCCTGAGTTGGAAAGCGAAGGTGGAAGTTCTGCAGAGGACAACGATGACGATACGCCGGAGACGGACGTCAGCGACGAAGATGACGAGCTGTCCAGACCAGATGCCTCGTCATTCCAACCAAGCCAACGAGACGAGGTGAAGATGGCCATGCGGGATGCGCCAAAGGTGGCTGTCGCGCTGGCGAAAGCAAACCGGGCGGATGTGGAGAAAGGCCGGGCAGTCAAGCAGCAAAGGAAGGCCTTTGACGTATTACTGAGCACCCGCATGAAGCTGCAGAAGGCGCTCATAGGCGTGAATACTGTGACTGGCATGCTTGAGGATGAAGTGGCTACTCAACGACATGATGCTGCGGATGCTATAGAAGCTGCCGAGACGGCAGCACTCACGTTATGGTCCTCCCTCAGCAACTTCCGGGACGAGCTGGACGCCGCGAGAACAGGCGAGAAGCGCAGGCGAGCAGCTTTCACACCGGATACGCCCGCATCTGATCTGTGGTCACATCTGCAGGCCCAAGAGACCGACAGTGTCGAGCGGCGTAACGCCATATTGCAAAAGTGGAGCAAGAAGACACAAGAAGGCCGCGATATCGTCCAGCGCAGCCGACTCAACAACACCGCGCCGCAAACCACAGTGGTGGACGTAATACAGCAAAACCTCGCAGATACTCCGCGCCTACTCAAACGAGCCTACACGCCCCGCTCCTGCGCTCCAGTCCAGCTCGCCAACAAGGTCGCGGAAGACGAAAGAATCTACGACGACGCCGACTTCTACGGTCTCTTGCTCAAGGAGCTACTCGAATCCAAATCAGCAGACTCAGTAACGACGTCCAACATCGACCTGAGCTTTCAGATGCGACGAGAAGCTAAGACTAAGAAGCACGTCGATACCAAGGCTAGCAAAGGGAGGAAGCTGCGGTATACCGTGCACGAGAAGCTGCAGAATTTCATGGCGCCGGAGGATCGGCGGATGTGGGGCGAGCGGCAGGCGGACGAGCTGTTCGGAAGTCTGTTCGGGCAGAGGCTGGGGCTGAGTGAGGGTAAGGAGGCTGATGACGAAGACGTGGAGATGGGAGATGGAGTAGATGCGGAAGAGGCATTGATGCTCTTCAGGAGGTAGTATCATTCTCTAATCAAGCATGATCGATACGCTCAGCGCGCGCCCCTCTAAGGGAGTGGACCCGACCACTCTGTCTTGCACTTGCCCGTGTCTCCCCATGCGATCTTAT
>JAABUP010009843.1_pt1 | contig 11540 bp, 15 predicted proteins | sample 5559201 | NCBI WGS metagenome assembly JAABUP01 (sample SAMN10711887, study PRJNA513373) | rock metagenome | isolation source: Antarctica rocks | place: Antarctica | reverse complement strand
GCAGATCAGCCCCACCTCACAGCCACCACTTGACCCACCATTGCACCAGCTGCACACAGGGAATCCCTTATGCCACTTCAGGCATTGGCCCTGACCCCATGGCCCAGCTGTTGCAGCTGGAACCAGCAGAATCCACCCAACACCCAACTTTTTCGGCGAGCTCCCGTGCAGCATGCTGCATGCCACTACATACATGGTGCTTGCTCCCACCATGCTTGGCCATGCTTGCTGGCCACAACCAGACTTGCCACTGCCATCACTGGCTGTGTCATGATACACAGCAGCAGTGACACACAGGAACATTTTTTCAGACCTGATGCGGTCCCGGTGATGCCTTTGGCAACTTCACTTGCAAGCTGCAGCATGCCTCAGCAGGTCCACAGTAGCTTCTTGCATACAATGCCCAGCTGTTGGAAGCTTCAGCACCCAGACCTGCTCATTTTAAGCTGAGCAGTTGGCCATATCTGTCCCACCTGCCTGACTGGCATTTTTCTGGATCAACAAAGCTTGATCTTAGTGTAAGTAAGAGGCCTGCTGCCTCAGTGCCCATGGATCTGATGTCCCTTGGTGATGTTGATGTCATGTGCAAAGGCACAAGGCCAGCATCAAGGTCTGACATGCAGTATGCATGTAAGGCTGAATTAAGATGTACCTACCTAAACCCTAAATAACCGAGTGAATAGTCAGGCAACATGCCCTGGTGAGCGTTGGGTGGAGATCATGCAGCAGGCTGGGATCCACGTATTCCTACCCGCTCCAACACCTGCCACATCAAGCCACGAGGAACGGTATCAAATGCCTTTTGGAAGTCAACAAAACAGCAATACAGTTTTCCAGATGCTTTCCCTTGCCGTGTTTGTTTCTGCTTGTCAATCAAGAACTTTAATACAAAGATGTTGTCTGTCGTGCGGAACTCTTTCTTGTAACCTGCTTGCCCTTTAGCTTTGATGCCTTCATCTTCAGCCCAAACTGCAATTGTGTGATCTAGTATCATTGCAAACAGCTTAACAATCACAGAGCCTACTGTGATGCCTCGATAGTTGCTCATGTCACTTTTATCGCCTGATTTGTAGACAGCAGTGATCAAGCCAACAAACAACTGCTTGGGAAAGTGACTCACAAGCATCAAATTGAAAATGACTAAAAGACAGTTGTGCAAAACTTCACTGCCATCCTTGACCATTTCAGACAGTATACCATCAATACCAGCAGACTTATTACGCTCCAGTCGCTTGATGCAGTCATGCAGCTCATGTGATGTGACAGGTGCATTCAGGTAGGATGCGTCAGCAGCCCGTACAGAGGTATCTGACAGCTCTGCCAGGTGTCTGAGCAGGCTGGACCCCCATCAGGGCTCTGAATGCTTCAAACTGGGCTGCCAATTCCACAGGGCAGACGTTGTGCTTCTGAGTCTTGAATGCCCTCCAAAAAACACTGGGGTCTTTGCTGGCCGTCTCACACAGCTCAGCTGCACGCTTCTCCAGCCATGCCTTCTTCACCCTGTCAGTCAGAGCATGGAAGCCTTGCACAGCTATCTGCTTTTCTTGATCTGACGCGTCACTGTAATACACTCTGTTCTTCACTTTTTCAACAGCTTTGCATTCTGCGCATTCTGCATGCATCAAACCAAGGGTTCCTTGGAAAAGTGTTCTGCACAGATCGCTTCTGCTTGTGTGGTAGGGTTTGCAGTGCAGCTTCTGTCATGCATGTGATCAAAGTGGCAACCACTGTGTCAACATCAGTTGCACCAGTCAACAATGGCACAAGATGCATTAGCAACTCTGATGTCAGACATTGCTGGCATGCATCGGCTTGTGATTCAACATACTTGAGTTGCGGGCAGGTGCTGGGCTGTGATGGCAAGCTGCGTGCATTGTTGCTGTTTGTGCTGATGGTACATGGCAAGTCAAGCTGCAGTGGAAAGTGATCTGATTTCTGGCCGTCATGTGGCACATGTGGCACCAAGTTTTGACCGGGGAGACCTGTAATCTTCTTCCTTTTCTGGATGGAGACTTACAGCGTCATGATCAAGGCTGACTAATGCATGCTCGACGATCAGAAATAGACTCTCTGGCGGAGTCTGCTCTCAGGTCGCAATAAGACAATGGCCAATGCATCTGCCATCGTGCTGCAGATCATTTACGCTGTAGCAGCGGTGCTTGCGTACATCCTGCTGCGAAAGCTGAACGACGAACGCAAGAAAGCTAAACGGGCCAGGCAGCAAACCAGGCTTGAGCGCCACAAGGAGCAGCAGGCTGAAGTGCAGCATCGTGGTGACTCTGCCACTGACATTCCCATTTCATCCGAGTCTCAGAGGCCAAAGGAAGCAACAGCAAGATCCAATGCAGCACAACCACCTACTCTGCCGCAGTCAGTGTTTGTGCCCGAGCCAACAATGCTCGACTTGCCATCCCTTCCTTCCGACTGGGAGATTCGGCCAGACCAGCTGGTGATTGCAAAACGGCCAGACGGCTCTCCCTGGGAGCTGGGGACTGGTGCCTTTGGCAAGGTCAGTCAGCAAAAGGACTATGTTGCTTGCTGTCAGGCTTTGTGTCTGCTGTTTCTGAGATCTGACTGACCTGTGAGCTGCAGGTGTTTAAGGCAACATTGGACGGGGTTCAGACTGTGGCTGTCAAGCAGTTGCTGGAACAAAACGAGTACCAGCAGCACAAGTTTGTCAATGAGATTGCTATCTTGAGATCATGCAGGAATGAGAACATAGTATGCTTCTTGGGTGAGAAAATAGTGATTTGTCTTACTAAATGCGCACCGCTCAGCCTAAACCGAACATGCGCAGACAATGCTGCCATGCAGAAGTTCCTGCATTTATTTAGCTTGCTTGATATGCAGGTGTTATGATGCAGCCTCAGAGCATGTCTTTGATCATGGAGTATGTGCCTCATGGCAACTTGTTCAGAACCATCCAGCAAGATAGCAAGGGCACTTTGCAGTGGTGGGACAGGGGCCGTCATGTTGCCCTTGACATTGCAAAGGGACTGGCCTACTTGCACAGCCGCAAGGTACTGCTGACAAACACTGAGACACAGCTAGCACCTTCACAACCCATTGTCCTTGCGACTGTGTGATCTCACTGTGATAAGATATGGCATGCTTGAAAACCAGTTTGGCACGGTGAAATGCATGTCTGATTGTGCAGATCATTCACCTAGACCTGAAGAGCCACAACATCTTGCTGGGGCGTGGAGGCATTGCGAAGGTTGCAGATGTGGGCTTGGCCAAGATCATGCGCACGTCTGGAACCAGAGCGTCAGCTGCTGGCACCTTTGATTGGGCTGCTCCAGGCACACTCCACCTCTGCACAACTCTCCCTAATAATCAAGTCCACAGGCTGCACATTGCATGCTGCCAATCATGTCTCACTGTTGTCCATACCCCAGCACAAACAACCTTGCTGGCATAAGTGTAGCCTAGGTGTAGCTAGCGGGAGTTCATGCTCAAATTCCTGGCAAGGACAACTGTAAGCACTCATTACTACAGTGGTATATCATATTATAGCCTCTCAGCCAAACTTGAGCTGCAGAGCAGCGATTCTAGCAAAAACAATTGACTGGTACACCAACTCCTGGACATTGATGCTGTAGCTCAGTGACAGCATAGGTCAACTTGTCAAAGACTACTCAGAGGCTGAGGATGTGATTGACCTGTGTGGTGCAGAGCAGCTAGTGGGGGAGCGATGCAGTGAGAAGGCAGACATCTACAGCCTGGGAGTAGTTCTTTGGGAGCTGTGTACCCTGGACACGCCAATGCTGCGCCAAACCAGAGACATCATGTAATTAGACTTATCAATTAGAAAATCATTATGCTGCTGCACCAGCTGTGATGACAATGTGAGTGTGCTACGTTTGCTGTGCATTGCAGCCTCTGTTGACTCCACACTTTTCTTCTGGAGCCATGTTCAGCTGGCTGAACTAGCCATTGCCACCTCTTGACACAGCACTTCACACCTGCCTACCACTTGCACGTCCTCGCCACTCAGCATAGCGTTGCCAACATACACAGACAGGGTGCATTTTTGGCTGCAGGGTGCCAGAGGAGTGTCCACAGGAGATAGCAGACCTGATACAGCAGTGCAAGCTGGTGGAACCCAAGCAGCGCCCCTCTGCAAAAGAGGTGTTTGAGGTTCTCAGGAAGAATTGCGTAGCCAAAAGGTAAAATGGCAGCATTACATGGTCATACTGTCATGAGCAGGTTGTAGTACATCCATGTAATCTGCAAGTCCCGGATCTTGGATGCATCAATCTGGCATACTTACCTTGCTTCACTACAAACCTGTTCCATCGCTGACAGCTGCAGTGCATGGTGCGCATGTTTACTTTGGTGAGCTTTCAGCAAACTTTGTCTAGTGTGGCATGTCCGGCATAGTGTGATCATTGGACCTTTCTTGTGGATGCAAACAGAGTCTCTTGGTGGGCAGCAGCAGCAATCAGGGATGTGGGGTAGCATGCGCACACAAAATGCTGCGTGCAAGTAAGCCATGCTACGTATGCAGGCCGCTGCCAGCATCCAGTGCTCTGGCCAAGAGCACCAGCCTGGGCTCGGCAGGAAGGCTGCATCCACAGCCAGCGCAGCCCAACATCCTAGATGAAGGAGAAGATGTGGTGGCTGAACAGCCAATGCAGTCCCCGTTTGGCTCCCCTCCTCCAGTGGGCTTGCCAGAGAGGCACCTAGGCCCTCCTGTCCAGGAGGAACATCTGTCACATGTGGCAGCAGCTGCCACAGCAGCCAATGGTTCCCTCCTCATTTCCCCTGCAGCAAGAGAGTCCTCCTATACCTTTACCAGTCACTCAGGCTCAGAGACTGGCCATGGCAGGGTGAGCAACACACACGCGCCTGCCAGCCACTATTTGTCACAATCTGTTCTGGCTGTATTCCTGCAAGATGACCCAGGCTGCATTGCTGCATTTTCTCTTGCAGCTGCAAAGTCCCGCTGCTGCAGTGTGATGCATGGTTCCGGCTTGTATAGTACGCTTGGCACGATGCAATGCTACTTGAAATACATAAGCTACCCTCCTGCCCAGCTACATGTGCTGTGAGCAGCCAGCGCACATCTCAGAGTGATCTTGTTTTGTGCAGGCTTGGCAACATGGGGAGGACATGAAGAAAAGGATTGTCACAAACGCCCTGTGCAGCTGGGCAGAAGCTGTAGCCCTGTCTGCTGGTGAAGACATTAATCTCTGCCGGCGCGCCTGCTCTGAAGCCACCATTGAGGTCTTCCAGAATATTCGGCAGGTCAGCAGACATGCCCTGCTTGTACTGGGACTGCACAATCTGCCCTGTCAGGAAGTTTCGTCACCAACATGTGACAGGATGTGTGCCTTTGCACAGGGCACATCAGCAATGTTTGTATGCAGTCTGAGTGACAATGGGGCAATGTGTAAAAAAGGGCTGGTGTGTTTTGCTGCAGAAGTACTCATTCCAAGTGAAGAGGCGCCTGGTAGATGAGGCTTCCATGTCTGATTCCACAGCGCACCTGGAGAATATGGTCAGCGGCTTTGTAAGTATTCAACTCATGTCGCTGTTTTGTCTTTGAAGATGTACATCTGGCTCTAAATGCAATGCCATGTCTGTACTAGGACAGTTACTACTTGTCTGCTCTTTCAAAGCATCTGCTCTCACATGTCTTTGCAAAGCTTCTGCTTCTGTTACACCACCTTGTTCAGTGTGTATGTTGTGAATGACTCAGCAGCTGGCCAAACATGGCAGATACGATGTGAAAAGTACAACTCGTAATTGGCTCAAAAGATTTTTGGTCGTGCAGAGGCAGTTCATGTCCCTGGTGGGGCAGTATGACATGGACTTGTTCACATCTATGTTCAGCCTGCTGTATGTGCCAGTCCCTGGCTTTCAACTTGACAACGTGCTGCCGGTCGAGGTCAGTCTCTCATTTAGCATGACTGCCTGCACGCCTGCTGTCATGCCTCCTGCCCTTCTTGACCATTGAGTAGCTTTTTTGTGAATTTTGAGAGCCAAATTTGATGCCACGTGGAACATTTTAGCTGTGCCTGGTTCAGGTAGCTCGTTAGCTGAGCCCCAATTGGCAGCTGCACTTCTCCCAGCTGCATTCTGCTGTGGTGGGCTCTATGTCTCTATGTAGGGTAGCCCTTTTAGCCCGTCAACATCGGCATGTTGTCACACAATGCTACCTGGTCTGGATGAGTGCCAGTCATGTACTGATGCAGTTTGAAGAGCCTAGAAAGCTACGTACGTGCAGGATGAGGTGACAGAGAACCAGCGGCAGCTCATCACAGCCAACTGGGGCAAGCTGAACCTGTCCCGCCAGGGGGTGGAGAGGGCCAAGCAGACCATGGTGGCAGCCCTGACTGCGGCCTCCCAAGGGCCCAACATGTACCACCTCACTGACCGCACCGCCTCCACCAGCCTGGCTGCTGAGCAAGTCAAGGCCGCTCTGGAGGTCAGGCCTGCAACCTCAAGCTCGACAGTGAACACAACCTGGCATTCTCTGCTAGCATGTTGCCTTTGCAACCCCTGTGTGTGGCATTAGACCACTTGTTAATGCATTTGTGCTTGGAGTTGCTTTGCGTTCCTGTATTACTAGTCGTGCATAGTCTGAGTGTGTCAGATGCTGCAGTGCTTACTGTGCTCAATGGCTTGAAGACTTGCTGCTGGTCATGCTGTCTTGCATGCTGCATGTGCCACACTCATGGTCACTTTCCTGTGTGCTCATCTGTGATGTGTGTTGTAGGAGGAGTCAGTCAGCACGTGGCACTTCATGATGGGCTGGATGACGGTCTTTAACACCCGGCAGGTTGCCAGCTGGCAGCTAGAGGTGGCCACTGGCAAGAAGTGCATTGTGTGCAGAACAGTGGAGGACATGGACAAGCACCCTCATTGCTGGCAGCAGCCTAAGAACAAGCACCAGATGAAAGACAGGCAGCGACATGCTGTGAAGCACAATAACCACTTGGCGCAAAATACGGCAGAAAGGAGACCTCGAAAAAGAGACAAGATCTACTCTGCTTTGTGGCATCTAGTGCCACCTGTACCATCATTTGAGTAGCTTCAGAAGGTTTGGCTGTGAATTTATGCTTATCATGAATGTATGCTTATTAGACTAGGGAGTTGTGTCTAGTTGTGCAAGGCGCCATGTCCTGTCATAGTTAGACATAAGAAGATGCAGTCACTGTGGAATCTGTTACTCAGGCGTAATGCCCAGGTCCCAACCTCACTCTCAGTCCTACGATGTTCTATCGGTCCTAGCCGTCAGCCTTGCAGTGATTAGTGACCAAACGTATCAGCCAATGCATTGCGCTGACTAGACCTTATAGGATGTAAAAGGGCATCTGATGTGAGACAAGCAGTGAGCAGCTTCCTAAATTATGCATTCTTACTCAAACTTGGTTTATAAGTCAAGCACCTCAACAGCGATAAGCTCTAGCTGACACACATTGCAGCCAATGCGTAGTGTCTCAAATTAATGTTGCTGTGCATACACACCTGCTCACTGTACACTTCATACAGACATTAAAGCTGCACACTGAGCAAAATTATGGCTAACGAGACTTTCCACTACGTTCATTGCGTGACGCCTCCTCAGCAACCCGCATGCTGGCGCTGCGTCTGGCTGTGTACACCTTAGTAATGCCCATCAGCACTTCCTTCTCTGGCATGCTATATTTCTTTAGCTGCTGTCCTGTCAGCTCTTCTATAGTGTGCACCAGCTCTGTGTCATACTGACTGACCAAGCTCAGTGACCAACCAGGGCGCCCTGCACGAGCGGTCCGACCAACTCTATGAACATAGTCCCTGGCTAATGTTGGCAGGTCAAAGTTGACTACCAGATCAACAGTGGGGATGTCCAGACCTCTGCTGGCTACATCTGTGGCGAGCAGAATAGGCACAGCACCAGACTTGAACTTGTCCAGTGCAGCCAAGCGGCGCTTCTGAGCTTTGTGAGAGTGTAGGGAGGTTGCTGATATGCCCAGCTCCTCTAAGACAGCACTCAGCAAATGACAGCCTCTACAGGTCCCCACAAAAATGATCACACTCCGCACCTGTACATGCACTGTCAGTCAGGGGCAAGAAGAAGATGATGGTTACAATAATATATAAGAAGGCACAGCAAAGCCCACAATGTACAGAACAAGCAAAGAAGTAAATCCAGACCTTAGTAAGCAACAATTAATTTCACACAACAGTTCTAGTTTAGTATCACTGAAGCAGTATGTATCGGCGTGTCACCTTGGTGCATACAATGTGCATATTCTGAAGGGAGTACCTTGTGATCCTCCAGATGCTCCAACAGGTAGGTGAGGTAGACCTCCTTCAGCTTGGCAGGCAGGAAGGTGTACTCCTGCTTCAGCTTGTGAGCTGTCTGCAAGCCCTCATATGCCTGTGTGCAGTCATGAGCCACTGGTCAGCCTCATGAGGCACATACTGTCACATCTGGTGAGCTGACTAACTACTTTTGTTTTGTAAGTGTGGAGCAGCAGCAGACAACAACATGACGTAAGCTGAGCACAAGATTAACACAGCTGAACAAAAGCAGCCTGCTTGTCTGCTTTGAGATAGAGTATGGTGTGATGTGGATGACAGGCAACTACCCAAAAGCACCTGGAAGTGATAAGCATCGCGCAACACAGCTTTCTGAAGAGCAACCAGATTCTTGGTCATGGTAGCGCTGAACAGCAGAGTCTGACGCTTGGCTGGTAGCTTGCTCAGAATTGCGCGCAAGTCTGGCTCAAAAGAAACTTCTAGAAGCCTGTCGGCCTCATCCATCACCAGGAACTGTGTATGTTGGAAACCTGCTGCCAGATCAGGCTCTGTCATTAACAGATCCTGCAAGTACAGATCAACACGACTTACACAAGCCTGAATCTGCAAGCACAGCTCTCAGGCCTGCTGCAGCAAGGTCAACTACCACTTTGGCAACATGAACTATAGCATGTGCAGCAGCAGCCACATGTTTCACCAGAGCAACAGCAAAGTATAAGATATACACGTGCCTTCAAACGGCCTGGAGTGGCGACAACCACATGTGGCCGCCGTGCCAATGCCTTAGCCTGCTGTTGCATCTCCAATCCACCCACGATCACCGCTTCCTGCACAAACATGTTGAGGGCATTCACAAACAGTCTTGTGGTCGCCCAGCAGTGCTGCTGGTTGGAAACGTTGGATGCAGCGATGGGCACAACTGCAGGACGCGTTCTGTTCCGTTGCAGGCAACAAGCTGGAAGCCAGCCAGGGCAACGATGCTGCCTGGCACCACACCTTGAAAGACATGCCAGAACCCAGGGCTCTAAATTGATCAGCAAGCTGAAAGGCCAGCTCCCTGCAGTAACAACATCCGCTTGCTGTGATGGTTGCTGTTTATGAGCAGACCATTGCCAAAGGAGGACAACAAAGGCAAGTGGTACCTTGTGGGAGTCAGCACAAGAGCATACACGCCGTAAGGGTCCTGCGCAAGCTTCTGCAAGATAGGCAGCGCAAAAGCAGCTGTCTTGCCGCTTCCTGTGTGAGCTGTGCCAATTACGTCTCTGCCAGCCAAAATGCTAGGTATGCAGCCCTTCTGGACCTCAGTAGGTTGAGTCATGCCAAGAGACTTGCAGAGCCTATCAAGCCAATCTGACATGCCCAAAGATTTGAATGTGATCTTGGCATCGTCTGTTGGCAAGTTCGATGCTAACATATTTTCACCATCCTGTTTGGCTGCTGGTGCTGTGCCGTCTGTCAGTGGCTGCTCTGACTGCGTAGCGATTTCTTCGCGCTGCCTTTTGACAGCAGGCTGGTATTTCTGCTGCCCATTCAACCTTTTCTTGGACTGAGAAAACAATCTGACACCCTCGACCGCCACCATCGCAGGTGTCTCTTTCTGCAAACACGCGATGCCGAGTGCAGATGCCTATGCACCTGCAGAAGGCCGTCCGTTTGCCGCGACACAACTTTTTAAACTGACGACACCGATCGTCAAATTTGTTGAAGGTTAGCGAGAGAGAAAGAGACAATTAACGGGATCACGACATGCAATTGGCATAGCGTGAAAAGTTTGACACAACCTTTCGTTCGTGTTGATGGCAAGCTGATACACGAAGGAATGGCAGAGTACATGTCTAGGGGTCGATCAGGTGCATGCACCATTCCCGCACAAACTGGTTCTGTTGGCATGCACCGCCAAGCGGTCCCAGTTCACAAAGCAAACCCATTCACGCCCGGAAGGCTCGACACCTGTGACGGCGTGCACGGGAGGTCTAGCACACACTTGCAACGGCCTCGCCACCAGCTGCAATTGAGCTTGCAAAAGGACAACAGTGTTGACCATCGCAGCAGGTCATGCAGTCGCGATTCTGTGGTTGTGAGCTCGGCCATAGGCCAACCCAGTAGCATACAGAATAGTATGCCCTGTCACACAGCCCTTACTATGCCTTGCAGGTCGTCTCTTTGCGCAACAACAGTCGCTGCAAGCCATTGCAGATCAGGTGCGTAAAAAGCCAGCCAAAGCGCGCCTGCGGTTGGTCAAGCTTGGACCTCAAGTCTGAAAAGTTGTGTGTCACAGGTGTACCTTCACCTGTAAAGCTCCAAAATCCAAATGACTTGCTGAACTGGAGAGTAGTGGACCAGAAACAGCAGCTTCTTGGCACTGTCCAGGAGGTGCCAGCTTTGCCTGCATTTTGGCTCACATAAAAACAGTCAGCTTTGCCCTTATTCACTGCACTGAGTTGCACCATGTGCCCAACATTTTCGTTCTACAGGTCGTTCAACCTCAGCAAGCACTTGGTGGCACCTGTTCTCTTTTGCGTATTCAACTCCAGACAGCAACTACAGCTGATTCCCAGCCATGTGAGCAGCATCTCATTCCATGGGCGTCAACCATTGTTCAAAACATCCACAGCCAATCGCGCACCATTACCATTGCTCCCCCAGCTGGCTTGCTAGAGCTAGGCAGGCAGCAAGTGCTGCTAGACCAGCTCAGGCCTGATCTGATAGCTTATGGAGAGGCAGCACCTGACAGCATGGCAGCACGTCTTGGTCAGCACTACATGCCTACAAAACGTCAGCTTGCAGATGCAGGAAGAGAGGACCTGGTTAAGCGTGTCATATCCGCTGGTGGTTTCATTCATGTAGCACATTTATTGGGCTTGCGTGCCAAGCGCAAACCTGAAGGTTGGTTTGCTTTTACCACCTTCACAAGGAAATGAACATTGTGAAGTTTGGTGACCAGGCATGCACAGTCCCATGTAGCGTAGGATATGTTTTGAGGGCTCCAGTAGATCATTACATTGCACAGTGCAATTCACATGATGTCATGCCACATCACAGCTCAGCCTTGCTTTGAAGGGCAGGACGGTAGCACAAGTAATGCATGTGCCACAGACCAAACCGCATCTGGGTTCCACAACCAAGCTTTACTTTATCGGCTTCGCATGCAATCTACAAAAGTTGCGTGTGAGTACCAGTGTAAGCTGCATCAATGGTGATGGCAGAAGTATTGTGCTGGCAGGGTACTGGGATGAGCCTGAGAATATGGACCGTGAGCTGAGTCTCTTTGTCGCTGGCACATGGAC
>JAABUP010009842.1_pt1 | contig 11543 bp, 16 predicted proteins | sample 5559201 | NCBI WGS metagenome assembly JAABUP01 (sample SAMN10711887, study PRJNA513373) | rock metagenome | isolation source: Antarctica rocks | place: Antarctica | reverse complement strand
GAATTACAGAGCCCATATGCGCATCCCAGACGCGAGCGTCCAGTAGCGTCTGGGATGCGCATATGGGCTCTGTAACTCCCATGACAGCAACGGCCGTACCCTTTTACTACAATTCTAGCACTGGAAGGTTGCTCAAGTAATAGGCCATTGGTCAGTCAGGCAAGTGCACATATCTTGCTGTGCAATGAGCGTGAATTCAATGGGGGAGCTCTATTGCTTGCAAGTCCAAAGATAGTGATGCGTTGTTTGCTTTCTTGCTGTACTTGTGTTCAACACTGCCCTTCTCAGGCTGTCCACACTTATGAACAGGGTTTTCATCACATTTGGTTGCTTGACAGTACTGGCTTGAACCTTGTCTCACAGGCACACTCTTCGCAGTGTCTGTTGGAAGCTGGTCAAATCGGTCTTGTTGATAGCTGGACGAGCTATTGCTCTGCTTTAAGAGTAGGACTGCAGGTTGAGCATTGTCCTCAGCAGTCGTCGTTGCCGTGTGTGCTCTCTTGCTGGGGACGCCTTCCGCACCGGCTTGGGCAGGGTGTTCTGTGCGTTTGCCTTTGATGGCTCGATGAACTGATGCTGCCTGTTTATCGTGCAAGCTGCGTCTGCCGGGCCCCTCCTGCTTCTTTGCGTGCTTGAGCTTGCTGCGTTTGCCCCCCATCCATGCTAGCATGGCGAGTTGTGTCAGCGGTACGTGTGCGTTCGAAACGGACAAAAGCAGCCGCTGTTGCGCAAAGGAAGCGGCTTGTGTTGCAGACACAAGTTGCAGACACAGCTCAAATTTCAAACAGGAGCTGCGGCTGAGAGTGCAGCGGCGGACCCTTAGACTATGTTAGTCATGTCTGTCACAGTGGACACTTGGAAGCATGACTGTACAGCCTCGCACCAGCTCGCGTGTTGCCCGTGCAGTGAGACATTCCAAACGCTTTCTGACTTGTGTCACAGACTTGGCGTGATTGCTCGTGCGGGTGAACGCGGATCACGTGCAGGGAGCGCTAAACGCTTTCTGACCCCTTGGCAAGTCTGAAGTTTGCATAGACTGTAGCAGCCATGCTATTTAAAAGTGGGGGGTCCCTACAGAAGAGCTATTGGATCAGCTCTCAGACTCAGCAAGTTACTGAGCAACAGGAAGAGTTGCACAGTGTTGTGTGTGCTCAAATGCTGTGTGCTACGAGCTGGTATGGTCATGGAACATGTCATTGAGGCAATATCAGATGTACCTTGCAATGAGCATGAGAGTCACATCTTCAGTGGAACTGCAACAGCAGCTGCTTAGAGAGGCAGGGGAATAAACAGCCTATATGGTACATTCACTACATGAGCCTGTTGCAATAGGCCAACAACAAGGCCACCGGAACTATTCTACACACTGTGTAAGCACCCATCATGATCAGCAATATACAGCACATGAGCATTGCTACCCTGTTTTGCTGTCAGGAGCATATGTAAATGACAAAATATGCTTGTGTGTCTTGCAACATCTGCATGCACACAGTACGAGCATATACAGCCACGCTACTATTGGAACCAGAGCTGGGCACATGGGCATGCACATCATTTGTCAATGTGCTTGCTGTGCATCAGCAGCCAAAGTACATCACAGACCACCACCACAATGTTGACTGCTGCAACCAGTCTAGGGCACGGACCCTGATGCTGCAGACATGCAGATTGCTTCACACTGCTTGCGCTGTATCTGCACACACATTGTGCTGCAAAGCAAAATCGTGATCCTAGCAGGCTACAAAACTGCAGCCAACACCTCAGCCTACTGCATATACCTGCTGAGCAAAACCCCCACCACGCAGCAGCAGAAATTCCAGGTAGTGGATCAGGTTCAGTGGTCCAGCCTGGGCAAGAGGATTTGGACATGTCCCCATTCGTCAGATCTGTCATCAACGAAGCATTGCAGCTGTTGTTGCATATGGCATTTACAGGGGCAGCTACTACTTCTGATATAGCCACCAGTACCTGAGACTTGTACAAGTAGCACAGGTTCCCTTATTCAGCTGCTTGAGCATGCCCCATGTTGCTGAAGACTTGGACGTCTGTCAGCACTGCACTATTAGCTAGGGATCACTGCTGATCATTGCAAGCTTGACAGTTTGGCAGGGCATAATATGTTGATCAAGGTCATTAGTTCTCAGAACGCCTCATGTTAAATGATGAAAACTCAATGAAACGCTTGCAGGTCTTAACTGAAACAAGCATTGTTAAAAGATGTAACAGTGAACGTGTCTCTAAACAGCAAACATGAAAGTCTCATTGTGTTTTGCGATGGCCTGCATGTGACACATTGCATGTGCTATGACAATTGTGAGATGGGCTCGCTTGCCATAAAGGGCATGCAGTGCTGTACCTGATTTGCTTTCTGCAAGCTTTTCCTCTACCATTCTTTCCACACGTAACTTAAGGACCTGAATCTGCCGTTGTTGTTCACCTGCATCACCTTTCGTCATGATGCTTGCAAAGCTCAAATGCAATTATGCAATCACACAGGTCACAACCAGAAGCTGGAACTTACTCGGTGGCAGCTCAAGAAAATCAATAGCAACCGCAACCTCCTTAGGCAAAGGATATGTGAAGAAAAGCCATTGAAGGTGGTTAAGCTTCAAGGCGGCCTTGTGTTTCATGAACATTTCAGCCTTCTTCATAGGGGGAAGGTCTTTGCTCAAAGTTTCTTCACGAAGTTGAACAAGGTCCATTGTTCCCCTGTGTCCATCAGCAAGACTTCTCCTGTTGCGCAACGCAAAGACAGCACCAGGAGAAACACAGCACACTACCTACCCTTGCTCGCTGTTTCAGTGGAGCTGGTGCGTTACGGCCTCAGAGTACAGGCTTACTGGGGTCAAGGAACATTTGAACGTTACAAGGCGGTCCGTCAAAGCATGCTGAGCCCCGGCTGCGTGCTCTGTCTGGCAGCTCCAAAGGTGTGGTCGGGCTGTCTTACACACTCAACCCTCCTGGGATGCAACGACTGCTTGCGCCTGTCGACAGCAGGCGATTGTTGGATGTACTCTGTGGTGTTGTCAATTCGTGTTGGGCATGCACATTGCGCAGTGCAAAAGCTTCTGCTGTGTGTGAGTCAAGGCAAAATGCTCGCTTGTGCTCTCTCTGATCAATGCTGCTCTCATGAGTCATGTCCTTTCGGCACATATATATATTTGCGTAACTGACTACTGACCTTAGGGTTTGTGCTGTGTTATGTAAGAGTATGCACATAAGCAATTATCTAGTGTCAAGGCTGAGGTGTATGATAGGGTGTTTCTTAATGTGTCAAGAATGAAATAGTATCATTCACCAAAATCGCAAGCAACATGGCCAAACCAGCATCATTAGTTGATCAACATCAATGCATGGATGTTGTCAGGACCAGTGATCAACCAGCATATGGACTGACAAGAAGGTGATGCCATAAGGTGGTCAGCATATTTCTATCATACAAAATCAAAAGCCATCACGCCACGAAGGGCTCACATGTCCATGTCTGTGAAGAACTTAATGCTGCTCTGAAGCGCTTCAATGAAACTATCTATTTCACTTTGTGTATTGTACAAGTAAGGACTGGCTCTAGCAGATGCAGGGATGCCCAATGCCCTATGCAACGGCTGCGTGCAGTGATGCCCTGAGCGTACAGCTACACCTGCACACCCACCCAGAGACAAGATGAAGGCTGCAAGGAAACAGTGTACATGCAAAGCAGTTTCTCTGCATCTGATAAGTTTCCAATGACACATGCCTGCTGCTGTGCTGAGGGCGCACATGCGCCACAAAGAAACAAATGTGTTGCTCACGGTCTAACTTGGAGAGGTCTCAGGACCTACACGTCAAGGCACAGCAGGCATTCTTGTGCTCAGACACAAGCTTACCTTCCTGATCTAGTAGAGTTGAGATATCAGTCGCATGCAACCCTTCAACATTGAAGCTGCACAGGGCTGCTCTTCCTCTGCTTGGCTTTGGGCCATAGATTGTCAGCTTGTTGAGTGAGCTCAGCTGCACAAAACACTCAATCATTGACTCCTCATCCATTGCAACTTAACGGACAGATCTGCTGAATTCATTGTGGAGGTCACCAGCTTACTGCATGCTAGCAGCATGTCACCCAATGAAGCTGCAAGCATCATCCTTTAATGAGCCCTCATGAGCATGCTATCTGCTGTGCCAAACAGTCTTGAAACACAAAAGTGATGCAACAGCACATGGGGCAGCATCTTTGTTTGAGCTTGCAAGTCCATGTACATGGGAGGCAACTGATACTTTTGGGATGTAAGTCTGCAGGCTGAAGCTCCCAATGCTCAAACCAACAAAAAAAACTCAGGTGAGTGACATGAAGGAAATTGCATACCTGCTGATATAGGTAGCCGCCCAACTCTTCTTCATACCGATGAATGTTCTCCATGCCAATATCTGTGAGATAGTCACAGGCAACTCCTAAGCCGATGGCTTCTGCTATGCCGGGAGTACCTGCCTCAAAGCGTGATGGTGGCTCTGCATAGGTGGAATGATCAAGATACACATCTTGGATCATCTCTCCACCACCCTGGAAGGGCGGCATCTGCTCCAGCACCTCAAGCCTGCTCATTGGTAAGGAGTTGGATCAATCAGAGTAATTATTACGAATCATAATCATATTCTTATTATCTTTAGGATCTTGTTCTTATTATTCTTATATGATAACAATCATAATAACAACAACAATAACGCTTCCAGCTCATGATGCTCTAGGTACGAGCGGGACAAGTCTTGTCTTTCTGAAGCAGTCTGTCTTGCGCATCTCTAGAGTATAATGCTCCAACATGGGCTTGACATACATTGGGGCCACCTTGCTGATTATAAGCAGCTACTGCCTTGGCTGTGTTGAAGTTAGGTAAGATACACAAACACCACATGCAACTCTGGGCCTATCTACGACCGCTCAGATGCTCCAGTTGCAACTCTGTGGCTGCAAGCAGGCAAGCTCCTAGCTGAAAGAAGACCAGAAAAGGAAAGTTTACGCTTTTCAGCGATCACAACGGGCGCCTCCTAAGGTGGCAGCTCAGAGCATAAGCTCCTGGCTTTACGATGAAGGTAGGAGGACATACTTGCCCCAGAGGAAAGCAGACCCAGTGGGCCCACACATCTTATGTCCAGCACCCACAATCCAGTCAGCCCCAAGCTGCTGTACATCAGTTGGTCTACAAGGCACTGACTGGCAGCAATCAAACAGCACCTTGGCTCCAACCTGCGCGTGACAATTCAGTCGCTCAAGGAGGGTTGCTTAACACTGGGGCGCATGCTGTTATACCCAACAATGTTTGACAGTGCTTGTGAGTGCAGCAGTACCAACGCAAGAAGGGAGGGATGAGGATGGAACAGGGCAGATACAGAAAAGCTGCTTTGTGCATAGCAGCACACACCAAGGTATGTCGCGATCAGAAGTACTGAAGAGTGCAGTGATAGCAAGGTCTATGTAGACAGGAACTGCATGTGTGTGACTCACCTTTTGAGCTGCCTCTGCAATCTCCTGTGTTGGCAGAATTGTACCCAGCGCATTTGAAACATGTACGAGGGAGACAAGCTTGGTCTTGGAATTCACTAGCTTGTGGAACTCCTGGATGTACACATCATGCAGTCAAAGATGAGTTTCTGGCAGCGCTGTGTGAACTCATGTGCTGTGCCCACCACTGTACATCACCCTTTTCAATATGTATGGTACCCTTGTCACAATGAACAACCCAAAGTGATGCAGATTAGCACCAATCAGGCCAAGACTGTGGTTGACAAGCACACATGACATGTCATGAGGCTCTGCACATCACGACACACAGCATGTCACAGTGCCCTTGTGTACTGACACCGTCACCGCAGCAATCTTGATCAAGCAGGCAGGCAATGCAGTATGCAAAGACATACCGCCATATCTAGCTCAGACTTGTCTTCTGTAAGAGGTACAAAGCGCAGGACTGCTCCGGACCTTGCAGCCAGCAACTGCCAAGGCACTAAATTGCCATGATGCTCAGCCACAGACAGTATGATCTGCAAGAAATTGTAGCAACACACCTTTACCTGCTGTTGCTACTGTGTGACAGGTCAAAGCAAGGTTGTACATACAGAACAGCATAAGCAATACGTCAGATCAAAGAAGGCATGGCTTGTCACCATAATGCTGAGGTGAACAGGTTGCTACGGCAAGAATGAGGTCAAAGCATGTCTTGCATACAGCAGCTTAAGCGCAAGGCATTGAAACATGAACATGCTTCTTGTTTTCCTTGCGAATGTAAGCATTGATGGCAAATTGCAAACATGCAGATGAAGATGAAGCTGTCACGCAGAGTTGCTCCATTGTTGGAAAGCTTACCTCATCCCCTTCTTTGATATTCTTTGTGCCCCAAGTGTTCGCTATCAGGTTCAGACCCTCAGTAGCATTTTTGACAAACACAATTTCCCGGCTGCTGCGTGCGTTTATGAAGTTTGCTACTTTATCCCTGGCCTGCTCATATGCTGCAGTGGCTTTTGAGCTTAGATGGTGGACACCTCTGTGCACATTTGAGTTGTAGCCTGCGGCCCCATAGTAGTTGTCCATTGCCTGTCTGACTTGGTCTGGCTTCTGGGACGTCGCTGAGTTATCTAGATATATCAAAGGCTTGCCGTTAACTTCTTGATGCAATATAGGAAATTGTGGCCGGGTAATCTCCCCAAGTGACCGGGTCTGCTGTGGCGCTTCCAGAGTCTGCGAGTAGACACTTAAGAGGTGAGCGTGCCTTTGAGAATGGCCATGCCTGAGCTGCACTCCAGACTCCATACTCACTGCTGCATTGCGTATGCAACTGTTTCGTTGACTGCGAGGACGCTTGCGACCTAGCGAGGTGATCTGGTGTTGACTGATTTGCCGGAAGTCCAACGCCGTGCCGTAAGGCCCCATAGCAGGCATATATTTGTGTGTCAGCTGCTAACGGAGGCAGGTTCCAACAGAATTGTCGCCGGAAATCTGAGTTGTGGAAGCATCTGCTGAATACGTCGACCTTCGTCAGGCGAAATCACGCCTAAATGAGCCTCAGGGTATTTATCATATAGGCATTAGGTTATTCTCGCTGTAGGGCTGAGCAATGGCTTTGATCCATTCTTTCTTCCGAATTGCACGAGGAGGGCAATGTCGGTTCATGCACGAGCAGTCGCCGCTCGGCGCACGCTGTACACTAGCGTTCAGCTAGCCGCAAACAAACTACGCAACAGGCATACAACTGCAGATCCTGGCACCTTCGTTCGCACATTCGCCGGTGTTACTGGCGCCCGACGCGATCAGGTGCATGCACGCCAGAAGGAGTCCAGACGAACGCCGTTGCTTGTAGCTTTTATCAGCACTTAGGGCGCCAGTATCAGACAACAACAGCAACCGTAAACGCCGAATCAAGCATACGCACTACCAGCCGGCCGGCCAGCATTTTGCACCGATAACCACCACCATCCTTTGCAGCCATCTGCAAAGCCTGCCCGCACTATGGCGCAAGCTCAGCCTAGGTCTATGTCGCCCTCAAGATCAGAGCCCTTGTCAGTGCAAACGTCAGCAAAATCTGCTCCCGGCATTAAGGCGCAACGGGAGTCAGCAACAGCGTCTGGAAGGCATGCCGCTCACAGCAGCTTGCCTATTGCTATTCTGTGTAGACTCTACCTGCATTTCTGTTCGCATTTGTGAACATGACAATGCAATGCAGGACCGCTTCAGCCAGCAGAACTATCTTGCAAACGCAAACATCCCCGGAAGAGTTGCAGCGACCAGCCGGACAACCATGGTACAGCCCACGCCACTGCAACTTGTGTACACATCATGGATAGCTGCACGCGATGCATCCGGATTTGGCCCCACTTCAGAACACCGTTGCTCCGTCCTGCAGGTCAATTGAAGACTTTGAGATAATCGAACAAGTAGGGGAGGGTCACTTGTCTGCGGTGCTGCACTGTGTTGATGTTCGCAGTGGCATTCACGTGGCTGTTAAGTCATACCACAAAGACAGGATGAACCTCATCAGCTCACGCCAGGTATTGTTTACATACTTGGACAAGAGAGGCAGGCATGCATGTACCAATCAACAACACGTTTCTTCTCTTCACCCCAGTCTGTGCTTTCTTTTGCCCAGCATTTCTTGTGTTGCCACCTGGTGCAACAGGTTCCCCAAGGGGCCAAGCAGTGTGTCAGTGCGTTGCTCTGTATGTCAACTGATCTATGTGACAGGCTCTGTGTGTCCAGCTGACAAAGCGCAGCTTGCCGTAGAAGGACACCCTGCAGTGAGAGCACATCCGATGTGTGCGCTGCACTTTGACTGAAACAAATCATGTGCCAGACTGCACATCCTATGTACTGCAGCATGGCCATTCAATCCACAATGTGCAAAATGCACCCTGTAGCAACACATGTATGCTGCTGCATTGTGCTCCTGCACAGGCAATGTAAATCAGACATGGAGATCATCCGCACAAGACTTTAGGATGCATCGTATCAATAGGAGACACCACACACATTCAGCCTCGTCCTTTTTATTGACAGGTGGCTCCGGGCTGCCGCCTTAGGAGGCTCCCATTCAGAACGCTGAAAAAGCGTAAACTTTACATTTTCTTTTCTTTGACAGGTGGCTCGTGAGATTGAGCTGCAAGCATCTCTTCAGCACCCAAGCATAGTCCAGATCTACGCAGCTTTTGAAGACAAGGAAGGCATCTATGTGGTGCAAGAGTTTGCTCTGGGGGGTGATCTGTATGCTCAGCTGGCCCAAGCTGGGGGCTACCTAGCAGAAGATCAGGTGGCCGGTGAGGTCATGGTGCCTGTTTTGGCAGCCCTGGGACACATGCATGACAAGGTAAGTCATGTATTAGTAAGAATCACAACAAACCGCTTTCCAGCTCATGACGTGCTAGATACGTGCAGGACAAGTCTTAGTAAGTCATGTCAGCTCTATCACTTCTGCCTGCATTAGTCCAGTGCATTCTGCACCTCATTGCAGGCATGGAGACATTGCCAATATCCTTTGCTCATAAGCTACAGCCTGACAGCTTGACAGCTTGACAATGAAACTGCATGAGTGCCGGAGTTACGGTGCCCCAACACATCAAGATGATGTCAGCACCAGTGCACGAGTCATGCACCAGGACAAATGCGCGTAGAGCTGCGAGTGAGCAAGGCACAATGTCCTTACGCACTGTCACTGTCCTGCACATACCTAGCTCATCATAAGCTGGAACGCGTTTTGATCATTACTATTGTTTTTCTTGGGCGTCGGCAGTGTCTGGCAGGAGACTCCAAGGGCTGCATCAGCTGACAAGAAGTGGTTGGGCATGCAGGGCATCATGCACCGTGACATCAAGCCGGAGAACCTGCTGCTGAGTGAGGAGTATGAAGTCAAGCTGGCAGACTTTGGCTTGGCCATCAACACTGATGCACAAGCCCCCATCTCCAGAGTGGGCACCCTAGACTACATGGCCCCTGAGGTACTTCATCTCTGTCTGTGTGTGTGTGTGTGTGTGTGTCTGGTCATCCTTGCTGACGCGAGTCTGTCTGGACAGTGGATGTTCTGGACTGCATGACGGCCAAGTTCTCCCTTCTTCTTCTTCCTTGCATCCGTGTGCTGCAGGTGGTTTAGCTTAGAACAATTGGATGTTTTGTTTGACATTTTCAGACTACTGGTCCAATGGTCATGGTTGGCCCCAAGACCTTAAAATCTAATGAATGAATGAATGAATGAATGAATGCACACATGCATGCAATGAAAAGATAGCGTGCTAGTGTGTACGGTGCATAAAATGTGTTGTTGTAGTGGGGTTGGTAAAATGTCACAGCTAGCATTGTAAGCAGGCTCATGACATCTGCATATGAGCTGCACTGTACAAGTTTCATTGCGTTCCTTATGCCTTCCGATCATGTGACTCATGATGTATGTCACGTTGGATAGATTGACATATATTCTGCATTGGCCTTTCTGGTGGTCAGATGGGACTCTGGCTGTTGTTGCTTAAACACCATGCCAATTCAGCATCTAATTTGTTGCTTTACTTTTGATCTTTAATATCAACATCAGGCATTTCAAGCACTTGATTGCACAACAGATACACGCAGCATTTGCAGCCTGTATATCTGCTCATCAGTGCGCCCATCATCTGCAAATCTAGGCGTTTCACAAGCCACATCTGTTGAACGTTGCTACCAAGCCCAGATTGCACCTTCATTGCCTACTTGATTTGATAAGAGGCAGCGTTGCCCTTCAATCATCAGAAGTGGTGCTTGCCAGCAGGTTGACATAAAACAAATCCCATCTCCTCCCAGCATGGCCATGTAGCTCTGACAAAACTTATCGGTGGATTGCCAAACTGCATCTCAACCAGCTCACCACTCTCTAACTTACTACTGCCCTCAGGAGATCTAAACAGCATGTTGTGTGCACATTGTGACAATAGTTATCACTCTACCAGGGGGTACCCTAGATCTTGCCCCCCCCCATTCCCCACCCCTCAAAGGATGCCCCTGCTGGCCGTCAGATCAGATCCACGTCCGTAGAGGTCTATATTCCTCCACAAGCTGTCAGAGGTGCACGTGTGTGTGTGAGTTTCATGCAGATTGTCAGGATATCCACCAGTCTGGCTGGGGGTGCCCCGCGGGACGCCCCTGCCGGCAGTGGGGCCAAGGCCAACTATGGAAAGGCAGCTGATGTGTGGGCTGTGGGCATTCTGACCTATGAGCTGCTGATTGGTGGGCCAGCCTTCGAAGCTGACACCAAGTAGGTCATTCCACTCTCCATTGAGTTGCATCTTTCAACTGCAATTTGGCATGTGCTTGTGCAGTGACATCAGTTGCTGTGGCATTTGCCCTGACGTGTATGCAGCAGTATGTGTATGACAAGAGGCAACCTCGTTGGCAGGAATAGTTTAGCGCTGCAGGAACTTTGCAAAGACAGGGGTTGCATGTTGATGTCAACATTGAGGTGATGTGAGTGCTCTGCTACGTGCTGTCATGGGATCAAGTCAGAGTGACTGTGTGAGTGAAACGTAGGGAGGGCACATTCAAGCTGATTGAGAGTGGAGAGCCTTTCTATCCGCGCCACCTCTCTGAAAATAGCAAAGACTTCATGAGGAAGGCAAGCTGCCCTCTGCTCTCCTGCTCAGCCTTCTGCTTTCTGCATTGTGCTTTCTACTTTGTGCCTCCTGCCTTTTGCTGTGTAGATCTCTGCTCTGTGTACTCAACCCCCCCCCCCCCCTCCCCAACTGGAACCTTCAAGCTGTCTGACCCAGCATTGCCCTGGAACAGAACTTGTTTCATAAAGAAGGCAAAACATTGGTCTACAAAGAAGGCGAAACACGATTTGGCCTTCTGTCCTGTACCCATTGAGTGTTGCCCTTTGCCATGGCCTTATGCGTCTGCCCTTTGCCTGCTGGCTTTTGCCGTGTGCTGTATGCCCTTTGCCTTCTGCCTTCTGCCTTCTGCCTTCTGCCTTCTGCCTTCTGCCTTCTGCCTTCTGCCTTCTGCCTTCTGCCTTCTGCCTTCTGCCTTCTGCCTTCTGCCTTCTGCCTTCTGCCTTCTGCCTTCT
>JAABUP010009841.1_pt1 | contig 11544 bp, 13 predicted proteins | sample 5559201 | NCBI WGS metagenome assembly JAABUP01 (sample SAMN10711887, study PRJNA513373) | rock metagenome | isolation source: Antarctica rocks | place: Antarctica | reverse complement strand
TTTAAGACTAAAGCACATTATCTTTTTGCTTCTGTATGAAGCTCTTCTTTTTCTCTTCATAGTATTCTTCTTGTATTTAGAAATTATTAATTGAGCGTCAGTCTCATTGCAAACTCATAACATTAAAATACTATTCTCATTTAAATCTGATCTACACTAAAGATCTTGCTGTATAATTGTTGAAATCAGTGCAGAATGAGCGCAGAAACCTCTATGACAAATGAAGTAAAGACTGTTGCTGAGAAGATTTCTTCTTGAGTGCAAATATTTTTGACAGAACTATACAGCATAAAGAGTTGTACAGAAAAGAATATGTGAAACATGAAGACTTATACAAATCTTCTTTACATCTTTGTGATGAATTGAGACAATCTCACATCAACTACATCAGTAAATACAGCTATCTCAACATCAGCTGTTACAACATCATCTTCTTCTCAAAAATCAGTCAATTGTACAAACAGTCTGATCTTAAAGCAGCTCATTTCAGCAATGAGTGTGAATCAGCACTCAAAATGATGTCTTTTTGATTTACTCAAATTTGAAGAAATGAGAGTGAAATTCAGACCTTAACTACAACAAATTGTTGTTAAATTGAATGTGAACATGTTGAACAACAATGTCAGTGTGCAGTTCTGATACTTACACAGTCAGCTTGAAGGGTTGGCTTTAAGTCAGGTCACATCTTGAATTGTGGCTCATATTAAGTTAAATGAAGTTTTAAACCATATGATCATTGAAAAGATGATCAATCAGCTTCAGCATGCATACAATGACTCAGAATTGAAGAAAAAAGCAACTCATATTTTAAGAGCTTTAAAACAGAAGAGAAAATCATTTGCTAAACATCTGATCACCTTTAAACAAACACTGTTGAAAGCAGAAAGCTTAAAATGAGATGATGCTGTTAAGAAAACATTTCTTAATAACAGTCTTGACACAACACTCATATGAGCTCTGATTGTCATCTCAATTTCTGTGTTGTATGATGAGTACATTATCTTGCTACAGTGAGTCAGTCACAACTTAAACTCAATTCAGAAGGCTGTTACTCAAGAGTGTCATACAACAATTACTATTATCACACAACAGTTTCACACAAACAACATGAACTGAAAACTCACTGAGCACATCATTGTTGCAGTTACAGAAACTGAAAAAAGATACAGAGCACAATGAATGTTAAAGAAGAAAGTGACAGAAGATCATATAAAATAACTATGCATGCACTGCAGAAACAATGATCACTTCATTAAGAACTGCAAATTTCTGTCTGCTGTACAATCTTGTGTCATCAATGTTACTGCTGCAGAGACTGTGAAGAAAATGACAGAAGAAAAGAAGAACTCAAAAAAAGAGTAGCTCTTAGCAGAAGTTGCAGCTGAAAGTGTACAAAATGTGATAAAAGCTGAAAGAAGTTTGAGAAACAGATGAACAGTGCTCTCTTTACTATGTCAACATTTGTCAATAAGAAGTTATATGCATATATCTTGTATGACACAGAGAGTGTCTGTTTTATGAAATAATCACTTCTTGCTTTGTTAAAAATTACAATCTACAGTGCATGAAGATAAGACCTTATATGATTATGAGATTTGATGAACCTTCAAATTCATCAGTAAATGAAGTAACTGTCATACAAATTGATATCAACAAACATCAGAAGTCAAGAACATTCTTTTATATTGTTTTTAAGTTAGCATTCTACAATCTTATACTAGGTTTATCATGAATGAAGCAGAACAAGATCATATTGAATGCAGACAGAGCCTCTCTTATGATTAAATTCACAGAAATTATTGTATGAAACAGAAAAGCTTCTGCTGAAAGCAAGTTCAATCATGTTATGATGTCAGCTATGTTCTTTACAAATCTTGTACAGAAGAAAGAAAAGAAACAAAAGAAGATTGAGGTGTTCTCAGTCAGCATGATCAATATTGAAAAAGTCTTAATCTCACAGAAGAAGACTAATCTGAGGACTATACTCTCTGATCATTATCATGAGTTTTTAAATGTGTTTGATCATATACTGACTGAGAAGTTGTCTTTCTTAAGAGGAGAAGGCATAGATCATTGAATTGAACTAAAAAAGATAGATGAAAAAGAGTCAAAAGTACTCTGAGATTCTTTATACAACATGACAAGAGAGAAGCTATTAATGTTGCACAAGACACTAATAAAACTTTTGAATAAGCAGTTTATATAAGTCAGTAACTCATTTGCTGCAGTGTCTGTTTTATTTGTACAGAAGTCAGAAGGTGAACTTCAGTTCTGTGTGAACTATTGTGATTTAAATTGAATCACTCAAAAGAATCATTATTTTCTTTCATTGATATATGAGACTCTGCAAAACATTGAATGAGCTCAATGATACATCAAGTTGAATGTCATAGTGCCATTTCACAAGATTTAAATTGTCACAGAGAATGAATGAAAGATGACATTCTATACAAGGTATGAGTTGTATAAATGAATGATGACTTCTTTTAAGCTAGTCAATGTCTCAAGCACATTTCAGAGATATATCAACTGAGTCTTGCAGGACTTTTTAGATGAGTTTTGTTCAGTTTATGTAAATGATATTTTTATCTTCACTGATGAGTCTTTGCATCAGCATCAAGATTACATACAAAGAGTACTACTATGGCTTTAAGAAGTTGGCTTACAGATTGACATTGATAAATGTGAGTTTAAAGTCAAGTCAATCAAGTATCTAGAGTTCATTCTGAAAGTTGAAAAGAACATACAAATAAATTCTCAGAAAGTGAAGACAATCATAAACTGATAAGCCTTTAAGTCAGTAAAGAGAGTACAGAGTTTCATAGACTTTGCAAACTTCTACTGAAAGTTCATTAAGAACTTTTTTAATCTGATTATGTCAATGATGGCTCTCATACAAAAGAACACATTTTTTAAGTGAACTGAGAAAGCTGATCAAGATTTTAAGAAGCTAAAGACTATGTTCATTTCAGTGTTGATTCTAGTTTCATTTGACCATACATGTATGACTGTGATGAAAACAGATTTCTCAGATTGATGCATAGATGAAATTCTGTTACAGTTAGTGAACAATGTGTGAAGACTCTATGTCTACTATTCAAAGAAGAATGCATCTGCAGAGTGCAATTATAAGATTTATGATAAAGAGATGCTGATCATCATACAATGCTTAAAAAAGTGAGATGCAGAATTGAGAAGTGTGTCAAGTTTTCAGATTTATACAAATCACAAAAATTTGAAATACTTTATGACAGTTAAAAAGCTTACAGAGCAGCAAATAAGATGGTCTTTAATACTGTTGTGATACAACTTCTTCATACTATACTTGCTGAGCAAGCAGAATAAGAAAACAGATGCTCTATTAAGACAAAAGCAGAATGTGTCAATGAATCTTTCAGATGACAGAGTACAACATTGTATAATGCAGATAATATATTCTCAGATGATAAGCAAGTCTATACAGACTGCCTCAATGACAGTAGCAGACATATCAGTCTCTGTGCTCATATGAGATCAGAACTTGTTCAGTGAGATTACAGATCTTAAACAGATGTGAGTGAATGCTGAAGCAGAAAATGAGTTATATGATGAGCTTTATCAGACACTTCATGAGAAACAAAGATCATTTTCTACTGTTTTAAGAGTGAGAGTATTCATAACAGAATGCTTCTTGAGTGATGAAGAAAAGCTACTCTTTCACAGAAGACACTGAGTGTTGTTTTCAGAATCTCTTCATACAAAACTGATTCAGTATACACATGACTCAACAATGACTGAACACTCAAAAAGAAATGTAACTGATACTCTCTTATCATGACAGTTCTTTTGACTCAGAATGCTATGAAAGGTCTGTACATTCTGCTGAAATTGTAACAAATGCTGTACAAACAACAGCTGAAAAGATCACTGACAAGGCTTCTTGAAGCCTTTACCTGTATTGAAGCAGATTTGACAAGAAATATTCATTGACTTTGTAGTAAATCTATCATCAAGTGAGGGTTGTACAAACCTTCTGATTATTATGAATTGTCTTAGCAAGAGAATAATACTGAAATTGTGCAAGAACATGACTGCAGAATGAGTGACTCAGACATTCATACAACATTTCTATCAGGCTCATGAGCTTTTCATCACAATAGTCTCAAATTGAGACACTCAGTTTGTGAGCAGTTTATGAAAGAGAGTCTGTCAACTTTTGAAGATTGTACAAAGAGTGTTCACAGCATATCATCTGAAAATTAACAGAGCAACTGAGCAAATGAATCAGAATGTTGAGCTGTACATTTGTACATTCTTCAATTATAGTCAAAACAACTGAGCAAGTCTGTTTCTCATGACTGAGTTAATCATAAACAATTATTACTCTGTCTCAACAGAGGTGAGCTTCTTCTTCTTGTTTTATGAGTATCACATGAAGTCTTTACAACTACTTGAGAAGTTTAAGCCTGTACAATCTGCAAAAAGTTCAGTACAGAAAGCTGATCAAATTGTATGAAAGATGAAAGAAGCCACAGAGTGAGCATAGATGACTATGACTGTTACTCAGCAGATACAGAAAGAAGCAATGAATTGAAAGAGATAGCAGTCTTATGACTTCAAGAAAGAAGACAAAATCTGACTAAATCTTAAGAACATACATACAGATCATCTGTGCAAGAAGTTTGATGCAAAGAATGTTAAGTACATCATTGTTAAAAAGATCAGCTCACATTCATTCTGTCTGAACACATTGTCAGGTATTCATAATGTGTTTCATTCAGTCATGCTTCAGTCAGCAGTCATGAATGCTTTTTCTTTTCAGTGTATGATAGACTTACAACCCTCATCACAAATTGTAAGCAATGAAGAAGAGTTTGAGATAAAGAAGATTTTGAAGAAGAGGTTCATATGACATAAAGAAGAATTCAAGAAGAAGTACTTAATAAAATGAGTCAGTTATATCTGACTTACATAAAAATCAACATTTATTCTGAAAGCCACAGTGACATTAAATCAATAAAAGTTAATGCAACCTGAGGTGACTAGATCTTAATCATACACAAAAAGGTTAAAATGCTTCATGAGTTCAAGGAATTGTACAGAGTTCAAAATTTAGTGTTGAATTTATTTGATTTATTTCTATGCTAATTACTAATGATGCCTTCTTGATTTCATCAAAGCTATTTGTTCTAAGCATTGCAAAGAGGTGAGGCACATTGCTTAAATGTCACACACAGCTCATATGACTAGACTCTATAAGTGTCACACACAGTCTGTACAACTAAACAAGCACAGTGTAAAGAAGAAAAAAGAGTTGTATGTATTTAAGGGTCAATATAGATGATGACTGTCTCTGTCAGTGACATTGATGTAATTTGCCTTGACTGAGCAGCATGCTCATTCTCATTGACATCATTGTTGTTCTTATTGTCTGAGATGACAATAAGAACATCATTGTTGTGTATGAAACAGTGAGCAGCATGATCATGTCACTTACAGTTATCACAACACTCATTGCAATGTTTTGATGTACAACAACATTTTAAAAAGAACATCATACTGTGTGTCTGACAGTTGATACAACTGACAGAAATCAACACACTCTGACTCTGAATTAGAATTGCGTTGATGTATAATGATCAATGAATCCTCACCTGATTCAGTGTGATACAAAGTTGTACAAACAGAACATTCACATCAAACAGTGTAAGAATGATCATTGTCTGAGAAAAGTGAGCATACTGAGTGAGCTGCTGCTGATCAACAAAGAGAACTGAATTGTCATCAGCAGCTGCAAAAACAAGAGTAACAACATATGCATTGTAAAGAATGAGAATCCTGTGAGCTGTCAGCTCTGAGACACATATCTGTATGACACTTACATTGTTGTTGTTGTTGTTGCTGCTGAGCTTGTTGTATAAGAGTCAGTGCTGACATATTTAATTAAGAAAGGTTTCACATACAAAAGATGTCAGTGAAGAAGTTGAAGAAGAAAGAAAAAGAAAAGTTGTACATGAGGTGAGAGGGTTTATAACTCACTTCACTGATGAGTAAGCTCAAGTGAATTGTCAGAGAAAACCACGCAAGCAATGAAAAATTTTCATCTGCAAATCTTATCTGTATGAAGCAGGCAAACATGTGTCAACAGACATTGACAATCATACAATAATCTTTTCAGAAGCTTAAAGCACAACCTTGAAGAAAAAAAAAGAGGTGATGTCATGAGTTGAACTCATACTAAGGTCTTATGGTCTAGTTGCTTATTAAGACCTTAAGACTAACATGATTCACTCTTTAGTGACACGTACCCTTTAGTGTCTGCCTCATTAAAGTGCGTTGTGTTATTCTTACAATACTCATCATGACAACATCACAGTATCAAGCAGCAATACAAAAAGAAGGTAGAATTAAACTAGCCCTTCAAGCCTATCAATGAAATCAATTTTCAACTTCTATTGCTGCAGCAAAGGTGTATGATGTTTCTTCAAAAACTCTACAATGATGTATAATTGATATATTATCAAGACTAGACTCTATCTCAAAGAATCACCTTTTTATGTCTACTGAAGAGAAAGGCCTTATACAATGAATTCTATCAATGAATCAGCGTGATATGCCGTCTAAAATTGCAATCATATGAGAAATGACACATCTTTTAGTCACACAATGATTCAAATCAATCATCTCATCATCAATAGATTAAAACTGAGTACAAAAGTTTATCAACCGTTATGATACACTCAAATCAAAATACAATTGTAAATACAACTATCAACAAGCAAAATGTGAAGATTTGAAGCTTATTCAAGTGTGGTTTCAACACATACAAGCAATGATTGTGAAGTACAGTATTCACAAAGACAATATCTATAATTTTGATGAAACTGACTTTCAAATGAGCATTATATCTACAGCAAAAGTGATTACAGAAAGTGATCAAGCCGATAGACCTAGAACTACACAATTAGGCAATTGTGAATGAGTGACAGTTATTGAAATGATTTGTGTGTGCAGCCTCACTATTTCATCACTTATCATTTTTAAAGCTGTTATGCATCAAGTGGCTTGATATGAAAACAGTCTTCTACTGTACAATTGGTCTATTGATGTAAGTCAAAACGGTTGAACTAATAACAAAATAGGTCTTATATGATTGAAGACTGTATTCAATAAGCATATAAAGAATCATTCAGTTGATCAATACAGGCTTTTAATTCTAGACGGCCACAGTAGTTATGTTACACCTGAATTTGATCAATACTGTCTGAATTAATCAATTATTGTTCTTTGTATGTCACTGCACTTGTCACATCTACTACAGTCACTTGATGTTGATTGCTTTTCAGTTTTAAAACAGTCATATGAAAAGCGTGTTGAAATGCTGATGAGCCTTGATGTTAATCAGATTGATAAACAGAAGTTTTTATCTGTCTATCAGAAAGCTCACGCTAAAGCACTACATCAAAACAACATATGAAGTGGTTTTGCAGCTACAGAGCTCGTGTCATACAAACCAGATTGTGTTCTATCACTTCTACATGTTCAATATTATATGTCTTTATTGCAACTACACTCACAAACTCAATCAGCTTGAATGGCTGAAACATCTCACAATATTGTCAAACTAGAGCATCAAATAAAGCTTATAAAACAATACCTTTAACATTGTACACAAAGCTCTTTGTCATCAACTGAACAAGTGCTTAATCAACTCATAAAAGGTTGTCAAATAATGATGCACAACGCTGACCTACTCACAAGTCAAAATGATAGACTATTCACTGAAAACCACTGTCAAAAACGGAAGTGAGCACAAAGACACTCATATATTGCAAGAGAAGGCATTTTAACTGACAACAAAGCCCAAAGTTTGATAGAAATCAGTGAAAGTAGTTATACAGCAGCAGTTGAAGAAGCAGCAAGCGGTGTACAGCAGTGTGCTTCACTGAAGTGTAGTGTATGTTCATTGCTTACACATAATGCTCATAGATGCTCAGAGCGTCAAAGCAATGTTTGATAGTTATTTTATTATAATAGGATTTGTAGTAGTTGAAATATTTACCTTCTTTTGTGATGATACCTTAATGAAACAAACACTAGAAAGTATGCGCCACTAGAGGGTGAATCACATTAAAGCACATTATCTTTTCACTTTTGTATGAAGCTTTTCTTTTTCTCTTCATAGTATTCTTCTTGTATTTAAGAAATTATTAATTGAGCGTCAATCTCATTGCAAACCAGCAACATTTTAACTCTCTCAAATTTGAAGAAAAAAGAGTGAAATTCAGATCTTAACTACAACAAATTGTTGCTAAATTGAATGTGAACATGTCAGACAACAATGTCAGTGTACAGTTCTGATACTTACACAATCAGCTGAAAGAGTTGACTTTAAGTCAAGTCAGATCTTAAATTGTGACTCATATCAAGCTGAATGAAGTTTTAAATTATATAATCATTGAGAAGCTGATCAATCAGCTTCAACACACATATAATGGTTCAGAATTAAAGAAAAGAGTGACTTGTACTTTAAAAGCTCTAAAACAGAAAGAAAAACCATTCACTAAACATCTGATCATCTTTGAACAAATACTGTTAAAAGCAGAAGGCTTAAAATGTGTCATGAGTTCACAATGAGACTGACGCTCAATTGATAATTTCTAAATACAAGAAGAATACTATGAAGAGAAAAAGAGAAGCTTCATACAGAAGCAAAAAGATAATGTGCTTTAGTCTTAAAGTCTTAGTAAGCAACTAGATCATAAGACCTTAGTATGCGTTCAACTTATAACATTACCTCTTTCTTTTTCTTCAAGGTTGTGCTTTAAACTTTTAAAAAGGTTGTTGTATGATTGTCAATGTCTGTTGACACATGTTTGCCCACTTTGTACAGATAAGGTTCACAGATGAAATTTTTTTTCAATGCTTGTGTGGTTTTCTTCAACAATTTACTTCAGCTTATTTGTCAGTGAAGTGAGTTATAAACTTCCTCATCTCACATACAACTTTTTTTTTTCTTTCTTTTTCAACTTCTTCACTAACACCTTTCATATGTGAAACCTCTCTTAATTGAATATGTTAGCACTGACTCTTGTACAACAAGCACAGCAGCAACAACAACAACAACAACAATGTAAGTGTTATACAGATATGTGTCTCAGAGCTGACAGCTCACAGGGTTCTCATTCTTTACAATGTGTATGTTGTCACCCTCATTCTTGCAGCTGCTGATGAAGATTCAGTTCTCTTTGTTGATCAGCAGCAGCTCACTCAATACACTCACTTTTTTTAGACAAGAGTCATTCTCATGCTGTTCAATGTGAATGTTCTGTTTGTACAACTCTGTATCATGTTGAATCAGATAAGAACTCATCAGCTGTTGTACATCAATGCAATTCTGATTCAGAGTCAAGATGTGTTGATTTCTGTCAGTTGTATTAACTGTCAGACACACAGTATGACACTCTTTCTGAAATGTCATTGTACATCAGAACATTTCAATGAGTGTTACAGTAACTGCAAGTGGCGTGATCATGCTGCTCACTGTTCTGTACACAACAATAATGTTCTCATTGTCATCTCAGACAATAAGAACAACAACAGTGTCAATGAGAATGAGCATGCTGCTCAGTCAAGACAGATCACACTGACATTGTTGACAAGAGTGATCATCATCTATATTGCCTCTTAAATACATACAACTCTTCTTTCTTCTTTACACTGTGCTTGTTTAGTTGTACAGACTGTGTGCAACACTTATAGAGTCTAGTTATATGAGCTGTGTGTGACATCTGAGTGATGTGCCTCATCTCTTTGTGATGCTTAAAACAAGTAGCTTCAGAGAAATCAAAAAGGCATCATTAGTAATTAGCATAGAAATAAATCAAATAAATTTAACCCTAAATTTTGAACTTTGTACAATTCTCTGAACTCATGAAGCACCTCAACCTTCATGCATATGGTTAAGATCTAGTCACCTCAGGTTACATTAACTTTCATTGATTTAATGTCACTGTGTCTTTCAGAACAGACATCAATTCTCATGTGAATCAGATATAATCAACTTATTTCATTAAGTACTTCTTCTTGAATTCTTCTTTACATCATACAAATCTCTTCTTCAGAATCTTCTTTATCTCAAACTCTTCTTCATCACTTACAATTTGTGACAGAGATTGCAGATCTGTTGTACACAGAGAAGAAAGAGCATTCATGACTGCTGATCAAAGCATGACTGAATAAAACACATTATGAATACCTGACAGTGTGTTCAGACAAAATGAATGTGAGCTGATCTTCTTAACAATGGTGTACTTAGCATTCTTTGCATCAAACTTCTTGCACAGACAGTCTGTATGTATGTTCTTAAGATTTAATCAGATTTTGTCTTCTTTCTTAAAGTTATAAGACTGCTGTCTCTTCTGATTCATCACTTCTTTCTGTATTTACTGAGTGACAGTTATAGTCATCTGTGCTCACTCTGTGACTTCTTTCATCTTTTGTACAATTTGATCAGCTTTCTGTACTGAACTTTTTGCAGATCATACAGGCTTCAACTTCTCAAGTAGTTGTAGAGGCTTCATGTGATAGTCATAAGACAAGAAGAAGAAGCTCATCTGTTGAAATGAAGTCATAATTGTTTATGACTAGCTCAGTCATGAGAAGCATGCTTGCTCAGTTATTCTGACTATAATTGAAGAACATACAAAGATACAGCTCAACATTCTGATTCATTTGCTCAGTTGCTCTGTCAGTTTTCAGATGATATGCTGTGAACACTCTTTGTACAATCTTCAAAAGTTGACAGACTTTCTTTCATAGACTGTTCACAAACTGAGTGTCTCAATCTGAGACTATTGCAGTGAAAAGCTCATAAGTCTGATAGAAATGTTGTATGAATGTCTGAGTCACTCATTCTGCAGTCATATTCTTGCACAATTTCAGTATTATTCTCTTGCTAAAACAATTCATAATAATCAGAAGGTTTGTACAACTCTCACTTGACAGTAGATTTACTACAAAGTCAATGAATATCTTTCATCAAATCTGCTCTGATATAGGTAAAGGCTTCAAGAAGCCTTGTCAGTGATCTTTTCAGCTGTTGTTTATACAGCATTTATTGCAATTTTAGCAGAATGTACAGACATTCTGTAGCATCTCAGATCAAAAGAACTGTCATGATAAAAGAGCATCAGTTACATTTCTTTCTGAGTGTTCAGTCATTGTTGAGTCATGTGTATACTGAATCAGTCTTGTACAAAGAAGTTCTGAGAACAACACTCAGCATCTTTCACAAAAGAGTAGCTTTTCTTCATTGCTCAAGAAGCATTTCATTATGAATATTCTCACTTTTAAAACAGTAGAAAATGATCTTTGTTTCTCACAAATCATCTGACAAAGCTCATTGTACAACTCATCTTCTGCTTCAGCACTCACTCACATCTGTTTGAGATTTGTGATCTCACTGAACAAGTTTTGATCTTGTACAAGCACAGAGATCAATATGTCTGCTACTGTCATTGAGGCAGCCTGTATAGGCTTGCTTATCATCTTAGAATGTATTAT
>JAABUP010009838.1_pt1 | contig 11548 bp, 12 predicted proteins | sample 5559201 | NCBI WGS metagenome assembly JAABUP01 (sample SAMN10711887, study PRJNA513373) | rock metagenome | isolation source: Antarctica rocks | place: Antarctica | reverse complement strand
GTCAACAAAACCAGAACCGTTGCTTTGGACTCAAAGCCAGGAGATTTGATTTAAAGGTGACAAAACAACTGTGCATAAACAATCAGTCCAAATGCCTGCAAGCTGAGTGGGCCTCAGCACAATTTTTCACCCAATGTCATGTGTATGCTTACAGTCTAGGACTCTCAAGTCTTTGACGCGTTATGTCTGCTCTTACCACTGGCACACAAAACATGCATATGCCTAAGATGCAAGCATACCCGAAATGAAGAACGGCAAGCAGGTAAGCTTGAGCATGCTGTGCCACAAGCAAAGTCTTGCCTGCTGTTACTGATGTTCATGTGGAACATAGGGGCTTGCCAAGTCATGGCTTTCAGTGAGACGCAAGCCAGCCTTGATCAGCACCTTCATTGCTCTAGGCTCCCTCAGCAGTTTGCGCTTCTGGCAGATGCACACCTAGTAGTAGAGGGACAGCTGCTCCCCATACACAAGAGTCTTCTGGCTGCTGGATCACCTGTGTTCTCAGACTGGTTCCTGTCGTCAGCCAAAGCCGACTCATCTACAGACGAAGATTGCTACCCAATGCCAGGCCACACAGTAGCAGACATCTGTGCAACTCTCAGATTTCTATATCGAAGGACCGCCACACAGGCAGCAGAGACTCCCAGCAAGGATCTGTGGGAGTCAGTTGCAGATGCACGACCCATCATACAATTTGCCCACAAGTTCAACATGCAGACCATTCTGCAAGAGTGTGACACGTGCCTGTCACAGAAAGCATTGTCCAATTGGCCGTTGTGCGTACACGCGTAGGGTCAAAATGCAATAGTGCAATGCTGTAGTAGTGCAGTGCACTAATGCAGTCAGCTCTCTTGACATCAACCAGCTGTTATTAGAACACAGCACCAGCTATTTGCGTCTTGTTTGACGTCTATGTAGGTTGACAAGCAACAACAAACAAGTTGCAGGACAGGCAAACAGTTGCACCAGCCCTAGGGGGCTGCGTCTTAGATGCTGGCGCCTGTATAAAGAGAAAGTGACATGCTGCGCAACAATGATGGCCTATACAGGCATGTACGACAATCAGGCTCTGCTGACAGTGTTGCAGTCCTAACAGTTCTTTAAGCATGACAAGCAGCTTGACCTCCCTCCTAGTGGGACGCACACAAATGTTGTAGAAGCCAGTCTATGCAACCAGCTGGTTGCAGCAGTCTGATTGTACCCAAACATATGTAGAAAGACACAACTTTAACTCGTCATGCTTGACATCAAAACACTGTGGAACAAGCTCAGCTCCAGACTACACTTTGTTGTTCATCACCGCATTGCCACTTGTACAAGCCGTAACACCTTGAGTCACTCCTGTTGCCAGGCCACCATCTGCGAAATGCTTGCATGGTCCCCAGCAGGTGGCGGATGGCAATAGATGCACCAACCGTGGTGGGGCGGCGCTCGCCCATGTGGGGCGTGTTGTGAGGAACACTTCTCAGACAAATCCCCAGCAGGATTTGGCTTCTGAGCCCTACAGATGTGTGATAAGCTGCTGGCATGGTACTGGGCTCCCCGGAGCAGTCTCATGAAGCATGCTTGGCTAAGCCTGTGCTCTGCAAAGGTCTGGCTTTGCCAGAAAGCGGAATCCGCGGTTTTCACCATGTACAATTCTGCTGTTGCCAGCAACTTGCTCAGACCATACTCTTCGGCAGGAGCAGCCCATGCAACGACATCCTCATTGTTGCTGAACATTGCCTTTTCCTTGCCAAACCATTGTAGTGGTTGATGTTTGCGTTCTCCTTCTTCTTGAGCTTTCGCTGCCAAGCAACTGTCGCACTCCTTGAGGATGCCCTTCATGTAAAACTTGTGTGCGAACTTGATGATGACCCTGGCATTGGCAAGTGACTTCCACAATTGCTTACTAGGAGTCTCTGTCAGATCCAGCGCGCTCCTTTGGTACAGAAACTTCAGCGTTGCGCAGGTGTCACGTAATGTGTGGCCTGTCATAGGGACACACAGGCTGTCCACTTTGTTTGCTGAGGCTGCAGCAGCTCTGTCCTGTGTTGCTGTCATGAACAAATCAGAAAACAGTGGAGAATTTACGGCCAAGAGGGCAGTATGCACAGGCAGATGCTTGCCCTCCACAACAAGATGTGCATCTGTTTGGCTAGCAAATTGTTCACGAATCTCTGGCAAGCGCAGATGGTCTTCAAGCAGGGTACTGAGTTCACCAATGCCAGTTGGCTTTTGCCCAAGGTCTGTGGGTTCAGGTCTGGACATCGTAGCACGGCTGCTTCTTGTGTCCAAAGGTCTGCACAAGAAGGCGCCAGTAAATGAGAAGCTACCTTGGAGCTTTGTGATTCAATACATCAGAGACTGTCACACAAGTCAACATTTGTTCAGGCCTTCGAAGTTTGCATCGAGCCTGTATCTGATCAGTGATGCATCATACAGTCACCTGTATATATACAGTCTATGTACTGATAGCAGCTGAGCGCTCAGCAGCTTGAACCGACGATATGTGAGTCTGTAGTCTTAGGCCTGCTGCCTGCACGCGTTGCGTCCTCGTTGTCTCGTGAACTCAAGCATAGTGACTAGCAACACTCGCAGGGCAGCTCGAGGACGAGCATGGCATGAGACGCGTCTTAGACGATTGGACGACGTGAGATACCTGTGTACGTACTGGTGCTTTGCAGCGGTGGCCAAGCTCGTTTGCGGACAGGATAGTCCCAGTGGGCCAGCAGACGTCGGGCTTCTGGCAACCTAGTGACTGTTGATGAAGCAGAGACGCTATCTTGCAGCCCGTGAACGGGCCACTTTCAGGGCCACTTTTGAAGGTCCGCCGTGTGCAACACGGCATTATCTGCCGTGTCATTGGCGGCTTTCGGTTAGCGTGGCCAAGTCTTGGACTGCACGATGACGCTGAGCTAGGCTAGCCTGATTGTACTGTAAGCTAGCGCTATCATTGTTTGTATACAGCCGCTGCTGAGCCTTCAGATATTGGCATTGGGACGGCAACTGGTAAATGTGTTGTGGGAAACTGAGTGCAAACAGTCAGCGCAGACCAGAGCGCAGACTCTCACAGTGCACGTCCGTGATGCGCAGGTATGTTCAAGAAACAAAACAAATTAATCCCAGCAATGAGAAAGGAGTAAGTCCCCTTCAGGCTTGACACAAATCCAAATCGGAAGAAAAGAATGTTCAATTCAGGCATGCATTCGGCTATTGATGCCGCATGAATTCGGTTGAGTGCAACACTCAGCAGAGTCTGCGTGCACGATTTTGCTGCATGCAGAAAAGGGTGACACTGTGTGACAGGACAGTCCTGCCAAAAGCTGTGACAGCCATGCTTACCCAATAGGGACATCAAAAAAAGCTATATTCTGCACACCATCCAGCAGCCCAAACAGATAGAGAGTACACAGAGAGGACAAGAAGAAACACTGCCAATAAGGCTTGCGTTTGGGATGCTACCTATGTTGTACACACTATGATATGCCCAACACATACTAGGCTAGTGACAAAGCATGCACTGCAGGCAGGGTCAACAAGGTCCACTGGCATGCATGTTGACCCTGCATGCAGAAACACAGGTCATTTCAACAACTGTCGCCAAATGAGCCTGGCAGAGCATCTCCACAACAAACAACATGCTCAGGGATCAACCTGGTGCTGTGAAAAAAAGTCAAGGACTGCAATGTCAGTCCCTGCAGCTGCATTGCCAGACAATTCCCAGAATGGCTCATGTTTGGCAACTCCAGTCACATCCTTGTCAGACTACAGTCTCTGAGCCATTTGTTGGTGTGAGCTCAGTAGTGGCAGGGATAGAGTTGTTGCTTTCGAGAATGGAGGCATCTGAAGACTTGACGTTGCGCCCTTTGATAGGCTTGCCTTTGCCATTAGCAGTGGCCAGTGCTGGGAAGTTGGTCTGTCCCAGGTCTCTCTGACTGCCTGCAGCGCAATCTGGCTGCTCAGCCATTGCTGTTCATGTCACCGGCCATTGCCCATCACACAGACTGTTGATGTAACTAATTTTAGAAGCAAGGGCTTTCTGCTGATTACTCTGTTGCCAGCCTTGAGCTTGCAGAAAACTGCAAATCAGCGCTTGGGACTGTCTTGCATCTCGGGTATGCCAGCCACTTACAACAGCATTCTGTGCCAAACACTTAAGAACAAGCAATTACTGTCAGACCACACACTTGCAAATGGAGGTGGATGCATACCTATGACACCAGCTGCCTTGAGCTTTGCCTCTTCTTCAGCTGGTGTGCAACCCACCAGCAGGTACTCAATGTCATTCTTGAGCATGACAATGATGAAGAGACCGCCCAAGACGACAGACTGAGCAATGATGTTCTTATATGCAAGACTGGACAAAAACATGCCGATGAAGATGTTGGCAATCCCCAAGGCCAGCGCAGATCTGCCCAGCGTCCAATGACTCAGATTCCAAACGCGCCGCAGGTTTGATGTGTTAGGCACTCTAATGAGGATTCCTGCCAGAACCTGCATATCATACAGGTAATAAATCTAGGGTTTATTAGGTGACTTATAGTCAGTTCAACAGCCCTGGCTAGCGCTAGCTGTAGCACGCATGGACGCACCCCAAGAAATGCTGCTCCGAACAGATCAGAAGACAGACGCTATTGACACATGCAGATGTTGACAGGCCCAGCCTGACATGCATGCGTGTCACCCTGTGCCAAGCGTGCTTGCCAAAGCAGCCTGAGTTGCATGTCTTGCACAACAAGCAAGCACGTGTATCCTTGCAGCTTGATGACTAACTTGGCTGCAGGCAAGACCATCTCACTAGTTGTCATTTGCCACATGGAATTGCACTATAGAAAATGTGCTGTACTTCCTGATGACCACCTTGAATGCGTTGCTTGCCAAGTGCACAGGACACACCCTGGACTAAGGACAAACACAGCCGATCCACACGCTGTTCAAAACTTGACACATGTCTTACCTGCACCAGGGCCAGCACATTTACAACGACTCCAATGATCTTATGCTGCCAGAACAGCCCCCCCTGACCAGGGTCTAGGTACACCCCAACAGCCAGGCCAGCAAGGCTGACTAAAAACCCAAGAGTCTGCAGAGCCCTGTGCAGGTGAAACCACCAGGTGCCCATACCACGCACAGTACGGAAACATGCAATGACCACGCCTAGCGGTATCAAGAAGCCCCACGATAGGCACATAAGCCACCCATGCACCTGTCAAGCATACAAGCGCTGAACACTTCGGCAAATTTGCCTGAAGACAGGACACCCTATGGCACAGTCACTCAAGCTGGCAAAGCTAATCACTGGGAAGCTTCAGCGAGCTGATGGCTAGCTCTAGAAGAGGGCTTACATGATGCAGCTTATTTCGGTGCGCTTCTGCTGCTGGACTGGAATCCTCCTGAAGCAGGTGCCTGCCAGAGGGATACCGCAAGCTCCCAGCACCCGGCTGTAGGGCAAAACTTCATGCTTGAAGACAGCAATTTCAGCATACAGCGCGCAGGACACCGACAAGGAAAGATGACGCCAAAACTTGACTACTGAGGCTGGAAGTGCCGAAAATACAAAATGCACTTGTCAGCCATTGTCCCTTGACAACCTCACAAGCACACCTGGAGATTTCCGACGATGACGCACGTACAGAGGCCACCCACAACAACAGTGGCAGCGACGCTGGCGAACAACGACGCAAGGCCACGTTGTGACCGTAGAGACTTCATGCCAGACTTGCTTGAAAACACCAGGGCTTGTGACAAGGCTAGCCAGCAAGAGCTCAAGGTCAAACTGTATGTGGTCCAAGGCAGGGTTGTCGCCTGGTGACTGCTCCGCCGAGTTCGCTTCCACGAGCATGCAAGTTGTATGGCGTGGCGTTACTTCGGACCACTTCTAAATTTGAAACAATTGTCATGACCAATGCAGAGGTGGCCACGTGAAGGCTTTACAAGCTGTCTGTACCTCTTCAGCCATACGTTATTTGACAGCTGTATGACCCGAGCACATGAAGCACTGCATCGAGATAGAAAGCCACGAGGCACTGAATGAAAAAGAGTGTTGCATAACATTAGGGAAGGTCTCCTTGGAATAAAGTCCAGGGACTCACAACTCAGACTTGCATACCAGCATGAGGACAGTGCACGGCGCCGAGCTAGGCATTGTAGAGTGTCATAAGTATCCATGATCACACAGCTGAAATCAGTTCCGAAGCTTGCAGTTTACTTCGTTTCAATGTCAGGCTTTGTGCAATGAGGATAGCATTCAGACTTGCATGAATGTCGCTCTGTGAAAGACAACCAGACAGGGCTTTTGCCAAATCCTGCTGCCCATTGCCAAGCGCTGTCTGTGTTGCATGCGCCATCTGCGGCTTTGAAGGGGCCTTCAGACGCACACTCACTGCATCAATGACTCCCTGCAGACTTTGCACCATTGATTGCTGCATCTGACCCAACTGGTCTCTAATCTGTTGCTCCCCAGAATGACCCTCATCAGGGGCTGCATCAGTCACCCCAACCCCGGCCTTGCCCTTCTTCCCTTGCTTCCTCTTGACACCCCCAAAAAGCTGCTGCCACGCCAGAACACACAGACTCAGCCACGTTGCTGGCTCTGAAACCAGATGAACAACAGCCAGCACTGTGCTGCCAAGCAGCATGTGACCTGAGTCAGCCTGCAGCTGCTGTGTCGCCTGCTGACAAGATGCTGTGAATACGATCTGAACAGCTGCTAGCCGCTTGGTGAAGATGCTTGCTTGTGCTTGTATGCTGTCAGAGCTGCTTTCTCCCTTGCTGGGATGACACTGCTGCCAATATGCCTGCAATCAGTAACTGCGTGAGTTGTATCTTGGTCATTTTTTGGGCATTATCATGCCGCTCTGCTATAATCTCAGCAAGCCATCATGAGCATGTTGACCAGCATGCAAAGCTGAGGACCCGGCTCTGCCATTCACAGGCACGTGTTAGACAGCTGAGCCGCATCACAAGCAAGTGGGACACAGCAGCATCTTGCATTATACACGTTGCAATCATTGAACTCATTGCATGGCAGCAACCACACTTGCAGCTGCTGCTGATGAGCTGCTGAGCAGAGCGAGCAGTCAAAACACAGTCGCAAGCAGCTTATGATTGGTAATTTCCTGCTGCATATTACCTTGCCAGCATCAGCAGCAGCAAAAGTAGCCAGGCTGATGAGCTGTTGATCCTGCAGCTGGGAATTCAGGTGATCTGATTGGCCTATTGGCCACTGCTGAGGCAGCTGTGGTGAGGAGGCTGAGACTGAGTCAAGCCAGGGGCCGAGATCTGAGTAGGGCACTCCCATGAGGGCACTTAGCTGTGGCAGGGCTGGAGCTGGCTCTGTAGAGACACACATGCAGTCAGAGATGGCAAAATAGGACTACCTGTGATCGCATGAGTTCAAGGATGGGCATATAGTGTGGTCAATGTCTTGACATTCTCATGTAAACTATGCTTTGATGGGAGGCAAGCAGATGTCCGACAGAAACACTCTTGCTCAAATTGGAATGACGACCACAAGCATTCAAGTCAGTCCAGATGAGGTGTGAACAGCCTTTTTCAAGAGCTAAATGTCACTATCAGCTGTACAGAATAGGCTGTCTGCCATGCTGCTTGTTCTGACACCCTAAGCACTGAATCCTGAATTCCTGAGTGAATGAAGATTAATGATCCTTGAAATTGGATGATTCTGAATCTTACCTGCTTGCTGCGGCTCCTTGCCATTTGCATGGCCATTGCCTGGCTTTAGAGTCCCTGCCTCAGCCTGAGCTGACTCAGACTCAAGCGAGGTCAACTCAAGCATGGCTTGAGGCATGAGGCAGCGTATCTGCAGATGCTGACACCTGTCCTGCCTCAGAGCTTGTGCGTCCTGGTGAGGCAACTCGGCTGCATTGGGCTGAGCCCACCAACATCTCCCATACCCTGAACGGCGATCAACAAGTCATACACCAAGTGACACAGCTGGTGACAGAATTTGTCATAAGACAATCTGGATAAGATGGACCAGACACAGGATAAACTGGGTAACATGTAACATGTTTGGAGGTCATGCAAGACCGTGCACTTCATGTTTGGATTGCAGCATGCTTTCACAAACTGTGACCACATATCAGGAAACTGGATTTGTGTGACTGGGGAGTGGTCAGCAACAGTCCCTGACATCAGTCCCTATTTTTCTCTAAAGCCTGCAGGCTTGCACTTGGGTCTTGATGCGCATCAACTGAGCCAGTTTGACCTCTGTCTCATGTCGAGGAGGAAAGTACAATGTATATACCTGTATCAGTTGTGTGTGCTTGCTGCTCCCACCATCCTAAAAGAGATCCTGTGACAGGACCCCTTTGAGGGGGCAGCCATGCAGGTCGGGTACTCAGATCCTCGTTGAACCTCATCTGCTCAAGCCTCGGCAGGCCTGAGTGCTGAGTCAGAAGGGAGGTGGCATTCAGACTCTGGCAGGCAGCTTTGAGAGCTGACTGGACATCCGTGAGGCCCCGTGGAACTGATCTCCTGATTTGGATCAGGCTCTGCTCTGATTTGGCAACTGCTAGGGCATGTGACCTTTCCAGGCGCTCTTTGAACTCAACAAACTCGATGATCTGCATTCCACTTTACAACATGACACACATCCCAGAAATATGGCACAACATGCACTGGGGCAGTGGTGCGAGTGACTCTGTGATCGTTGACTGCCAAGCAGAGTAAGGCATGAGGTGGCAGTGTCAGACGGACCCCTGTGCAAATGCCCCTGTGATCATTAACTGCTGTTGCAAGTGGCCCTGTGATCATTGACTGCCGGTGCAAGTGCCCCTGTGATCATTAACTGCAGACATGTAGCTGTGGTGGCAGACATGAGGCTTGAATGTTAGACGTGATGATGGAGTGTAAGGCGGACCTTGGTGAAAGTGCCGCGGTCGAAGGCCATGATGAGGGTGTCACCGGCATCCCTGTCATGATCCTCATGCAGCAGGATGGTCTCGCTCACCAATCTGTCCAGTGCTGGTGCGTCCTGGCATCCTAGAGCAACTGGCAGCATGTGATGACCTGAGTACACATCCATTCATGTCAGTACTTGAGCTGAGATGCAGGCATCAAGGTGCTGCTTGCCATGCAAGCTCAAAGGTGTAGGACCGGTGTTGATGTGAGTGTCAGGTACTGTGCTTGTCTCATGGATAAGAGTGTCAGGGCAAATGCATTTTGCAACAGTGCAATACTTAGGTACACATGCATGTAACCATGTTGAGCCTGACATGAAGATAAGAAATACAATGATAAGACTGGCGGTGTGTGCATGCTGCGGAGCATACCATGCTTGAGTGCGAAACCAGTGTTCAATTGCGTGCGTTTAAAAGCCAGCTATCTCAGCGCCAAATCCATCTCTGCAGTGTGTTTCAGAGAGTTCACGTGTCAACGAGTGTGTGTGTGTGTCACCTGTGATGGAGTCGTGCTGGCTATGTTTGATGGCAAGGGCGTCAAAATTGGCGGCTGCTGGGCCTGCTGCGCCCAGCAAGCCGTACAAAGCACAGCATGCAAAGCGTGTGGCAGCATACACGCCGCTGCGCTTCTGAGCTGCTTCGCAGACCAGCAATGCCTGCATGACAGACGCAGCTTGCAACAGTCACTCAGCCAGGAAACTGGGCAACGCCTGCATGACAGATGCAGCTTACAGCAGTGACTCAGTGAAGAATGAAGAGCTTGTGCAAGGCAGTCATGTATGACATGATGTACACCTAACACTGCCACAACAGGTATGAGAAGCAGCATGGTGCAAAAGTTGCGCACAAACTTGTGGCAGTCATGTGCAAGATGCTGTGCGGCAGTAAGTTTAGGCCAAATTTTGCTCACAACTAATCTCAGTGGTCTGCATGAAACAAACCAATACCTGTTTGCAAATCTGATCTGAGGAGTCTTGAGAGAAGGCCTTTGTTGTATGAATGGTATGCCTGATGAAGCAGTTCTAAGATGACAATGAGCACAAGCTATGACTACAGCACATCTACATCTCAGCCGGTACAGTGAAGCCTGAAAGCAAGAAGGGCAACATGAATGACACCTGTAGAATGCGCCTTTGCATCAGTTTCTGCGGCTCAGGGCCGATTTCGCCACCAGATTTTGTGTCTACCCTTCCCGCCATGTCTAGATTCCTAGCAGCCATGAGGGATGCCGCTGCCAGTGGGATAAGATCATCCCCAGGAGCCTTCTCCTTAGGGTCTAGGCCCTGGCACAGGGTCAGGCTGTGCTTGTACAGGGTCAAGAGCTCCAGAGTATGGGCTTCAGCAGCAGCTGCTGTCCCATGAGTCAGTCCCAAACCATGACTGATCTGCGGAGTGCAGAAGAGGTGAGTGCTGTGTACTATGGTGTAAGTAAAGTCCAAAGGTGCCTTTATAGCTTGACGAGCTTTGACTTGCACTTTCTGTTGCAGCTGCAGCACTCTAGGTGTTTGAAAATTTTGCAGTATGTGCAAAAAATATAGCAACAACAGAAACCCTCTTCAAGCAGGGGCAATAGCTACATCATACTGGGCAGCACTGCAGTGGACATATGTACAAGGCTGCATCACACTGGTTCATTGCTGAGAGGCTCATACTTGCGACTTTGTTACATTAGACAGGCAGCAGCAGTGGTTTGTTTGTTTGTTCCTGAGCACCAATAAATCTACAGGCTCAAGCATGGTATATGTACCCCAGGATCCAGTCAGGTCAGATTAGGCTGTGAAGGTAACTCTAGCAGCAGTGTTGAGAGTATTTGTGGACTGTAGCCAACTCCTTTAAGGAGTCTCCTTATGCATAGCACACAGCGCAAAATAACACATTTGTCCCTTAACAGTGACAGTCTACCTGATAGGCGGAAATCTGCCGCCGCAGCTGCAACAGGGCAGCCATATCAGGGCTGCTCTCTGCAGCCCCATCCTGCCCTTGCCCCTGCAGCTGCTGCTGCGGCTCAGCTTGCAAGCTCTGCAGCTCAATTTGCAGCTGCTTGGCAAGCCAGTCCTTACTTGGACCCTCTACCCTTCTGCTGTATGACCTGTGCACCAAGATACTTGCATCGTGGTGAAGGGCACATGTAGTTTCAAGCCTGTATGGATGTCAGTGGTTCCAGTGGTTGCATGTTGCTTTGTGAGTGCCAGCCTGCTGCTTGCAAAGCACCGAATCTGTTGCTTGACGGGAAAAGGCTCCTGGGTTGGCAGAAATGCTTCACCTATACTGCAACCACTGCCTCTCTTGTCTCTGATGTCTCTGGTCAAGACCAAAGACTTCAAAGAACTGAAATCACCTGCCAAACTCATTCCCCCGCCCAACCCACTGCTGCAGAAGAAATGAACAGAAGGGCCACGGTGCTTGTATGGTAATGACCACGCTGCCTGACAACTGGTCGTTTTCTTTTTTTTAACCTGCTTTGCTAGATGTATGACACAAAGCCACATACCTGAGATCCACAGCACAACTGAGCATGTGGCCCAACTCTTTGTAGTAGCTCAGAATTGCCTCAGCCAGTGCCCTGGTCATATCCCCTTCTGGATTCTTGCCATCCTGCCCTACATCTTTGTTAATGTCCCCCCCTTGCTGTGACCCTTGCA
>JAABUP010009834.1_pt1 | contig 11555 bp, 13 predicted proteins | sample 5559201 | NCBI WGS metagenome assembly JAABUP01 (sample SAMN10711887, study PRJNA513373) | rock metagenome | isolation source: Antarctica rocks | place: Antarctica | reverse complement strand
GCTTTGTTTTCCAGGTTGTTGTGACAGATGCAGGCGACAAAGGGCATACCCCGGGTGGGACGATTGTGGGTTATTCGATATGGCAGCGAAAGGGCACAAGCGAGGAAGCGAAACGGTGGAGGAGGTATACATGGCGGGCCTGTAGGCAAGGTCTAGATGGCTAGAAGGGCAGCGCGCTGAAACATCACCCCAACAGCAATCGAATGCATTCTCCTAGAGGCCACAGACAGATACATAGCCCTTACACACGCCGATAAATCCCTCGACCGAGATCGACTCGCGCAGTTTTTAGCCGAAGCCAAGGAAGACTTCGCCACCATCTCGGAGATGTGGAAGCTCCAGATTCTATGCGTGCACGTCGACCATCAACGGCGAGGCATAGGATCGATGCTGATCAATTGGGGCAAGGAACAAGCTGAGCGGGAGCAATGTCCAATCGGATTGGAGTCAAGCCTGGCGGCGCGGCCGACATATCTGAAGAATGGGTTTCGCAAGTATGGGAATATGCATATCAAGGACTTCCCACTTGATGATGTGCCTATCTTTATTTGGGAGCCGAGAAGTATGGAGGAGAAGTGGGGGATGGAGGAAGAGGTTGAGAGAGATGATGACATGTACGCCACGTAGCTAAGGTTACAGACCTTGTTGTGGAAGCCAATCGATATCAGATCAGGATGTACCACCCAGTCCTGAGAACTGTGAAATTGGTTACAGCAGCAAATCGTAGGGGTCCAACTCACACCGACAATATACGAGAGATCTAGTGCTGATTGTGTAGGAAGCCAGAAAAAGCAAGAAGTCGGGGTCAAGAGATGATATTGTTTCGGCTAAGTGGGGGCTCATTCCCATGACCTGCATATGTAAGGTATGAATGGTCTCAACCTATTTTAATAACATCAATTCTCGGGTCTATACCCGACGAGCTGATTGGTCCCAATCATATGGCGGTCTTGGCGTCACGTGAAGTTGCATGGAGTTACCTAAACCCCACTTGAGCAACTCGAAAACATAAACAATCTCACATCCTCATTGATAACGTTCCAACGATGCAGTCGACACAACAGCCTTGACCGCCTACCAGTCGAGATCCTCGAACGCACAGCTTCATTCGGACCATGCGAACCCACCCTCGCACTGATCCGAGTCAACAAAATCATTCGACAAGCATGTAATGATCGTCAGGTCTTCAAAGCGATAATAGGACATCGCAATGACTGCCCAGGACCAGACTGGTTGTCGGTACCTCTTTCGATGCAGTCCCCAACGGCCTCATGGGCTCGTTACGCTTTGGCGGACTCTAGGGCTAGAAGATGGCCAGTCGAAAGTCCCATCGACTCTGAGGACGATGGTTTTCTGCATTGGGCACCACAGCTGATGGCTGCATCTCGTGAGGCTTCCAATGAACGTGATTCCTGCGCCTACTGAGGATGGATGTACAGATCCCTTATTCGACTCAGCAAATACCGTGCAGCTCGCTCGAGTGTATAGGACCGTCGAGGATGACCACTCTGACAAGACTGTATCTCTGGCTATGTGTCTCGCGCTGCGGATGATGTCAAGTCGACCTGCAGGGGCCTTGAGAATCGATGAGCTCCCGCAGCGCTTCCGAATCCCGTGGGCACATGCAAAAGAACATCCCGAGCGCTATTTGAGACAACTTTTGCTTGACGATCCGGGTTTGGCTTTGATATATGATCCTGACGTTATCAAACAGAAGCACAGAAGTCGAGCAATCGTGGTAGCAGGATTACTGACTATTCGGCTTCGCGAGACTTATCGAGTCCAGATCGTGGATTCCTATTGGACTGAATTCAGTCATCAGCCGTGGGAAGTACGCTTACCAGTGCTCCCTCCAGTGGAGATTACGTCACTGCATCGTGTGATGGAATTCACCTCACCATTTTCCTCTTCGACTCGAGGAGACCTTGGCACCTCTCATCTAACCAAGATGAGCGATGGGAATTTTCTCGAGGACGGAGAATGGACGGGAGTCTATACGCTGACATTCGATCCGAGATCTCGGTCCAGCTTTGATCCACCAATGCGCAATATACGCTTCAAAACAGAGAAACACCCACATCATCCAAGTGTCCTCGAACTTCATGCTAACGGAAGAGATGGAGTAGCTCTTATTAGAATGGAGATGGACCACAATAGACGAACTTCAGGCTACTAATTACATGATGACTCGCAGCTCGTCCTACTCTGCTTCACAGACCGTCTGTCTACTGATTACCATATCGTATCGATTCCAGAGTCGCATCGTTTCTTGCATTTTTCAAAGCGATTCAGTACCTTTCTCTGAAAGGGACGACAAGTGGCCCCTTCCATGTTGTGCACTTCATACAGCTTAATTGTACAATAAGACTTGGACACCCGGATTACATTGATATGCGGATTTCTTCTAGTCCAAGCTGTGGGGTTTCCACCGACTGAGGATGACTGTCATCAGCATCATTCGTTCTAGTCTCAGCACACACCACATTGACATCTCGGACGTCTGAGAGCGCAGTGTTTAATTGATGGAGCGACGATGGCTCGAAGAGGAGCCGAAAAGCATCGTGCCATTCTCATGAGGGTGACTGCGTCTGAATTGCGACCAATTACCAACGAGTCCATTAGTTCAACAATAAAACGACCGCCGCTAGGTGAGAACCCTGCTGGATCACCTCAGCGTATTAACCGCCAAAGGCCATTGTGAAATGAGAGCTGGAGAGACAGGGGCGGATGCCCTAAACTCTCAGCCAGTCCTTGTTCACATGGTAGACAACCAAGCTGTAAGACTCTCGCGTCAACAACGATTCTCTGACTTAGTGATAGCCCGGGAGGCGAGTTTTGTTCCTCATGAAACCAACTAGATGTCGAAACTCTACTAAAGGACTCACAATGCGTGAGTGGAAGCTTAGCAGCTAAGATTTGGGCAAAGGCTGTAGCCAAGGTGAGGTCGTCCGACATGCGATATTATAGCCATGTGGTGTTCAAGATCTGCTCATCACTTGAAATGGCGGACACGTCTGATTCATCCAAATCTGGATGCCCTGGTGGGATCGTAGTCTCAAGGCCTTTCAGCGAATGATATTCACCTTCGTGCCGGTGACGACGCAGTGCTTCCGAAAACTTGGAGGCGGGTACCATTGGAAGATCTGGAACAGACACCGATGCACCTGCAGCAGTGCTCCAATTCCGGGAGCCTTTGCGAAGCGAAAGTGCTCTGCTAAAACCCTCACTATTAGGGGAAACTTGAGGACTCTCAGAAATAGGGGTCGGTGGCAATGACCGGTTCAGATCAAGTGACACTGGTATACTTGTCTCGGGAAAATCGGTTTCTGTGATTGAGGGATTATCAGGTAGCCCAGTAGACTTCGGCATAGATAGCGGAGAGACCTCTGCTGTGTCAGGCGAAGTAGATGTTGGCCGATTGTTGAGATCAGATTTCTGTCGGGCTGATGCAGAGATCACAGTTTCAATACGAGGACTACGATCCGATAAGTCCATGTTCGTCCAACTCTTCCTGGAGATACTTGTGGATTTTAGAATATTAAAACTATTCGCAGATTGAGTCCTCATCATTGACTGTTCCTTTGAGCTCCGGTGAGTTCTCAATTCATGCGCCATTACAGTAAGCGATGGCGGCATTTCAGAGATCTCATTACCGGATCCAGAGGGTTTGTTCTCATCCAGAAGCTCCACTTTCCCACTATCGGGGAGCTCACGAATAGGTCCACACAAGCTATTGTTGTCGATTTCGCGAACTGAACATATGGTCATTACTCGCGGCTTTTCCAGAGAAGACGGGCGTTCGGAGCTGGTTTCGAATTGTTCAGTCTGATTTTGCTTACGACGCCGCCTTTGGATTACGAACCCCAGAGTGAGAATAACAAGGATGAAGAGTACAGCTCCGCCTACGCTCGTGCCAATGATCAGATTATGACTTGGCCGGCTGGAGATCTTGGTCATCGATGGTATCTTAACCAGATCTGTTGCTACTCCATCTTCAAATCTGCACTGAGAAAGGGAGAAATTGGAGCGCTCGTAGTCGGTGATTAGATAGCTAAAACACAGGAGCTTAGCTTTTGGTTTCTCTTTGACGAAGATCTCAGAATACTTACGCTTCCTGCAAAAATGTTCGACCCAGTGTATATTGAGAAGCATTTGCTGCTCGTTGTAAAGGAAAGTATCGTCTGGTGGAAGACACAAAGGGGTTCTTTGCCTCAAGATCGAAGCTTGCGTAAGGAAAGCGTATGTCAACGGTTGGACCACCGGTATTTGAGTTGCCAATGGTAAAAGTGATATTAGGATTTGCAGTCACAAGAGCCTGGTGCACAGTGTCGTTGACCCAGTACATCTCAGCTGTCTCATTCCAAGATAGGCCAAAAGCTTGTTCGAAGGCTTGACATGCCTCCAGAGGAAGGTAGATGTAAGGTAGAGTGGAGTCGATGAACGATAGTATTGGTGCTGGTAGCAAAGACTGCGGCGCAGTCGAGTTTTTGGCCGTCGTTGACGTGATCGATTGCAGCCCAACTACAAGATCGCGAGATATGTCTGAGGCAAGCGAGAAAGAGACGTTGTTTGGGACGAATCGCGAACTGTCATAGCCTCCAAATGTCAAACTTCCAAAAACGCCCTTGGACCCTATAACCTATTAGCATTCAAGACACTGTGCTCAAATTCAAATCTTCAAGAAATCGAGACCAATGAATGATGTGTTTGTTAAAGCAAAAGAGATTTATCGAGTGTGCCCAACATCTTGGAAAATGCTACAGTCGTATTCAACATGCGGTGAGACATTTACTTCGCTCATCATCCAGGGATTCATTGATGCTCCGTTATACATGCGGATCTTTGACTGCTGGGTAGAGTTTCAGCGAGCATCTTTCTCCAATTTAGGCTTTGAGAAGTTAAGAGACACATTGTCCGAACCATTGCTTGCGCGTCATCCTCAACCTGATCATGCTAGGCACCAGATGGCGTCTTTTCGCCGTATAGCATTTCAGGAAAATAAATACAGAAGTTCTTCACGACTTACGGTAGCGGGCTCCTGCGGTATATGCCCATGATAGACTTGGTATGAGATTCTTGGCTTTCATTGTGGTCAAGAAGCTTGGACGGGGGTCTGTGAAGTTGGTGAGGTTGGTCCCTTGGTTGCCCAATCCAAAGACACCGGTATAGTAGTAGTCAGTCTCTATCCCCGCCACGATCTGCGAGTCCAACGTGGCGCCTCCATTCGAATCGCTGAAGCCCAGAGCAACTGTGTCCTCTCCATAAGCCGCGGTCAAGTCGCCATAGCCAAGGGTACTTTCGAGCCCCAAAGAGTAATTGCCCAAAATATGCCAGGACTTCGACTGGCCAGGGTCATACAGACCGCCTCGAGATTGACTGCATGTCAGAGAGGGATCAGTGCCAGCTTCCCCAGCCGGACATCCTCCTGGCGTCACCACCCACGTCGCCTGGCCAGCAGTCGATGGCAGAACACGACAGACCTGACCAGGACTGCCAACCCGCAACGCAAAGGAGGACCAGTCTCCATCGTCACCATCCCTTTCGATATGCTGTCAGCGTCATGGCATAGAATGAAAGACATCAGACATACCAGTACTGGGATGGGGGCCAAGCGATCACTGCGGGGCCCATCCCTCATTGGGCTAGTCGCCGAGTTTGGCCTAGGGCCGAAGCTAGAGCTGCTACCTGATAAAGACGTCCCGTCTTGCTCTGAGAAGCTTCTCTTTGACAAGGTGGCTATAGAGAGAGAGTACTACCGGCAACTGCTTCTCTCCGGGACATATGTATACTGAGCTGTCTCCGACCCTCTGTATCATTGATGCAGACTCTTCGAGGGTGTTTCAGAGACTCGCAGATGCAGCCCCCAAACCTGCGCAAAGCTCAGCACAGCCCACCGTCATGCTGGCTGCATCCTGTTTCATCCTCCAATTCTAGGCGCATCTGGAGTTGCGCTCCATGTAGAACTCTCCCACATGCACAGATGAGGCACTCGGGCGATGAATGCTCCACTATGCCAGCCTTGTGGACGTTGATTGGCGTCCGCAGCCTTTCAAGACACCCACACTTTTCACTTTACCAGCATCGAGCACACCGAGTTCAATGACTCGAAACACCCCGATCCCGGAACTTAGAACCTACTGGAGCGACAAGACCTCTCGGAAGTTCTCATCGGCAACTGTGCCACCATCTAGCATGGCAGATCAGCAGCGAAAGGGCTGGTAATTGTCAATTGTGATGCTGGTTTCCGAATAACCGCCAGCATTTCATCGATACGCACCCAATCTGTTTCATACTGCTGCTTAGCCAAGCTCGCCAATGCATGGTTTAGTGAGTATGTACAGATGAACCACGCCCTGCAGGCCTAGTGCAAGATGATTATGCCAAGCAGTCGCTTTAAGTTTGTTTGACTACTCGGGCATCGCCTCTTCTTTGGCCCCCTCGTTGGACATGTCAATATTCCTCGAGACGGTCCTTTCTCATTTACCATGCGTTGCAGATGCCAGAACAGACCATGGGGTGCACGAATAGATTGAGTTGAACACGGGCAAAGACACCTCTTGCATTGCTCGTGCGTATAGCTCTTAACCAAATCGAGAATGTTTCCCTCGGATATCTGGTCCATATTGGTCTCCCAAGGCTCTTGACCCTTTTTCATTTTACTTGTTTCGAAAGATGCGCAGGTGGTGTTGGCTCTACAGTGTTCATCAAATGACTATATAGCGTTCCTAGCTTTCGTATTGTAGGCATTCCCTGCCATAAAGCAGATTCAAGGCTCACGAATCAGTGATCGGAATTATAGATATCTCGATATGGCAAGCGCTTCAGCTAAACTCTTGGTGCTTGTAGCGACATCAGGTTTCCTGTGGGAACCCATCAGTTGCGGCTGGTTGCAGAAACGACAAGACATCCAATACGCCAATATTCTTCTTCCAGCAGAAGGCGCTTCAAATTCGACCTACCAAATACCCTCACTGACTCCTCTCCCTCCTGACCCAGCTGCTGCCACGACTCCGCCGCCTTCGCCTGCACCAGGCGGGAGCTCAGACCCTTCACTTGCCGAGGACCCACCAGGTATCGCCGCATCAAGTTCTGCCATTGAAGCCTCAGTTGTGACTCCAGTAACGGCTGCAGCCTCGAGTGACCCCGCAGCTGCTGCGAATTCTTCTCCCGGCTGCACTCCTTATGAGCCCTGCAATCTGTTCTTCCAGGTGAGTCTATCCCTTCCTAGCAAACTCAGAGTCTCTCTAACATGATAGACTGTGTCTGTGTACTATTGGCCGCAGGAGCAGCAAAACACTGCTTGTCTGACGAGTATGGCAGCCGCTCCAAGTGCTGCGCCACCTGATGGGCTAGCAATGTGATTCTTCTGTCCCTGTATTCTGAGACTGGGAATCTAATCGGCATCTGTAGCTCATCCCCGAGTGTGTATGTCGTCTTCGAGTCAATCAAGGCTAGCGATGGGTGCAATCAAATCGGGCCGTCATTCATGAGCAAAACTGCTACGTTCCCTCCTGGCGCGTTGTCGACACTTGCCCCGGACAACAGCACACAAAGCTTCAATCTCGCCGATCTTCCATGTCCACCGGCATCGGTACAATGGGATTCTCCAGGGCCCTATGCGCCTTTGCTTGCTCCCCCTCCGTATCTATTTGACCTAGACCCTGCTTTCAGCGCGTGTATTGCCGGTTACTCTCAGGGTGTGGATCCTCCGACACCTCTGTCTGCTGCTCGGGGAGTGTCGGGTCCTGGGGGTCCTGGCCATCTTGGTCGTAAAAGGACGGTAGTGCACGCACACCCGCATGCTCATGCCAGACCGTGGAGTCCGCAAAAGACTGCTTGAATAACTCATGAGATGAACACTGATAATATCTGGGTAACCCCGGCTTGAAAAGTCATGGCGCGAGATGCTGCTCGGTATGTGTAAGCTGAAGATCTGGTACGCTGAGCTTCGGCGAGATCTAATCAGCGAGCTCGGTTGATCCTACTGCATCGATGGATGATTCAAGCGCTTTTTGACCGTCTTAAGATCTCTATTAGGTTTAAAAGGCCCTCTGCGTCAGATCTTGAGGCAATGTCGCTAGTGCAACGGGTATCAGCTCCTCGTTGGTTCTACAGATGGCGCTCAAATGGTAGCAAATTTCACCAGACCAGATGATGTTCAATTACACGAGAGCAACGACTTCAAAAAAATGCAACACAATCAGGAAGGGAAGGTGCCCTTTCGGTATTGTTGACGAGAATGTCAGTATCTACAAGAGCCAGATTGCTAGCCAAACATCTACATCAATCGATTACGCGAAGGCAAAACCTCAAAACATTATACATATATACCCACTCGGCGAATTTCAACATGATCGCTTTCATTCATTATGACTGTTCCCAGACCTGTTTGCTGTTCATGCAGCTAAGATTCTCTGCCAATCATCAATCAAGCTCTTACAGCTTTCTTCACAGCCTTTTGTATCTCCTTGTTTACCCACAAAATGACACTTAAATCCTGAATCTGTACCTGTTGCCTGTCCGACATTGAAGTGTTTTAAGCGAGAGGGATGGATAATTCAGACATACGATACTACGCTCCGCCTGAAGAGAGAATGGCCTACATGGGGCCCGGACGCCCAATTACCAATTACAATATCATTTACCCCAACTCATATGTGATCGTTCTGATCGATGGTAACACGTTTCAGGTATGTAACTTCTGCAGCCTTCTTTGGTGGGAGATTTCCTAATCTCTGAGACATATCCAGTTCCATGACACCCTCGTTGTCAGCGATAGGGTTGGAGGTGAAGGGGCGGCCATGGCGCTCACCACCGCCATCAGAGAAATCGTCAAGCAGGTCGACGACAGTATGAAAGTCATGCCTCTCATCGTCAAGATCATGGGCAATCCGGAATGGCTTAGCGACGCCTACCTCGCCGCACAATTCATTCCACACCAAGTCAATTTTGGCTGGTTTCTCCAAGGCTTCAATGTAGTAAAGCCGCTAGTAGAATTCGTTGCCGATGACATTGTTGGGCCTAGCATACCCTCATATCGCACTCGCGGTAGGCTTTCAGGGAATGTGAGAGGGATCATCTGGGCACGACTAATATGCAAAGCAGATCTCGCAGACCACCTAAAGGTCAATCTTCTTGATCCTCAATGCCGATTGCTTATTTACGGCGGCATCTTAGATGACAGGACCCAATAACTTTTGATACAAAACCGTCCTGCCCTTCAGAACGACCGTCTCATACTCTGAGAGAGTTCCTTCAGCACACCAAATCCGAGGCCTATGTTGCCATTCATTCCACGTGCCACTCTTCCAAGCGTCTTTCGCGACATCCCCCATCGCCCCACAATGTCCAGACCAAAAGCAGTAATTCATCGCAACGCCCAAGGTCAACGGATCGATCCCCCTCTCAATCCTATAAACACCTTGGTGACGTGGCTTCGGACACAAAAATTCTGCAACGCACTTTTCCTGCGCGGGGAATGTCCAAATCCCCAGTGCACAGCCCGCCACGATAGGAGGCTGAATACTGAAGAATTGATCGGACTTCAATACCTTGCGCGAGGTCTTCCGTGCCGACATTGGAATCACTGTCGTGATCCTGATTGCTATGCTGGACATATGTGTCTAGTAGCGCACTGTAAGCGGGTGCGCTGTCCATTTCATGCGGAGATGCATATAGAAGATAAGTAGATTGTCTCGAGCGATTGGTGGGAGCTATGGAGTATGAAATTGGGATATGTTTGCGTTAGCTGGGAAGCGGGGAAGATGAAATTGGGGTTTATTTGCGAAGTCGTTGGTGCCACATCTTGATCAGCAGAGCTCAAAGCTTAACAATTTCGTTTAGACCATAGTGTTTCTGCAAGACGAGTCATTGGGAATCGCAGCACAGAGTATGATAGTGATCAAGAGTGTGGAGGATCTAAATCGAGAGGGTGTGTTTCGGTTGCGAGGAACGCCTACATCGTATGTAACTAATGTGACTTATTACAAACCCGTGCAGATTGCAGAATAATGGTCTAATAATGGTCTCATAACAACCGAGCATTAGATATTCTTACTAACAATACTGGACACATGATCTGCGTACCCAAATTTCCCCTCAAAGCACAGTCTGCCACGTCACCTTCCTCCCGCTCAACAACGTCATAACCCCCATCGGCAACAACCCCCTCTCGACAATGCCCAACCCCCCAAACCTCTCAAACGCATCCTTCGAATACAGCTGAATAAGCCAGCTACTATCCGAACTCAGCCTCGACCAGCTCATCTCCGGCAGCCCAAGCGAAACATTAGCCATGGCCTCAGCGGCTTCCCGCGATGGCGCTGCATCTGATTTGCGGGGAGTGAGAAGCAGGTCGTTGTATGCCCATGTGAGGGTTCCGCTTATGGATTCGCGATAGCAGGTGTATTCGGCGAAGGTGATGAAATCGGCGGTCGTTGGCCCTGTCGTCAGCGAGATAGACGGATCCAGTCTTGCTATCATTGAATTCCAAACCCAATGTCGTAGCGCAGCGCTCGATGGTCGTCCAGGCTTTGGCACATTTCGAAGGTTCGCCACTGAGCTAAAGATCGTCATGTAGTCGATAGAGAAGCATACCTGCCTCTTGATTTACGGCGAGGTCCATAGTGAAAACAATGAGCCCCCCAAACAATGTTTGAAATATGTGTCCAATTGGTACCCCACGCTGCGAAGTTTCCCGTCAGCCATGTCCCCGCAAGTTTTACTCCAAACCACGGCATGAAGGTCCAGAGGGTAAAAGGGGTCCTATTTGAGAAGCCTACATACCTTCCGAATCCGGACACCTGCGCTCTCTCCCTCGAGACCGACCATGCGTAACCAAGCTTCAAGATAGCGGCGAAAGAATTTCCTCCAGACTTTGGGGACACCGAAGAATTTCAAGATAGTGTCGACTGTCGCATGAGAAGTTGAAGTTGCAAACCATTGTATATCAGACTGAACGACAGCCACTCTGTGGTTTAACGAGCGATTAACAAGTACCTCGGTTCCAATTGTTCGCAAAAGCTGCTGCTTCATACTTAGAGAGACGACTCTCCGCGGTTTATCATCAGGTTCGTCATCGTATCCCCCAGTGCCTACATTGACGTCTGACGGTAGTTGACACATGAAGAAGTCATTCTCATATGTGTTCTGTCACTCCCAAGTAATTCCCTCCTGGGTCCGGACTGAGCCTCGACCAAGATAGTACTCTAGTTTCTCCAATTCATTTCGGGGAATGGACTCTGTCCAATGCCGCACACCGCTGTTTAGCACCAATTTCTTGAGCTGAGCTTTGAACTCGACCGACCAGGATATGGAAATGTAGTGAAGGATGATGGCTTGGAGGATGTCTTCATCCTGTTCATTGATTCAGCAGGACTGTCGCAAGAAAGCTTTGTGATCAGAGAGTAGGGCAGGAGCACTTATAGAGCTGCGAGTGGGGAATTGAATTGGAATACTACTCGGGAACCGCAGACACGAAGTGCAAGAGATGTTTAACGTGCCATCACGACACGATATTTGCCATTCAGCTGGCGGCGAGGCGCAACGGGGATCCC
>JAABUP010009829.1_pt1 | contig 11562 bp, 9 predicted proteins | sample 5559201 | NCBI WGS metagenome assembly JAABUP01 (sample SAMN10711887, study PRJNA513373) | rock metagenome | isolation source: Antarctica rocks | place: Antarctica | reverse complement strand
CCAGACAGCTCTGTTGTTGTCAACCTGCTCATGGACATTCACTGCAACAAAGATTGTCCCCAGAACTGGAACATTTTGCTGCCGTCCATTGATGGCCCCGATGTTTGGGTTTCCAATGGCAAGGCTTTCAACAAGAAGGCAACGGGCCGTATGATGTATCAGCTGATTGGCCAGCTTGCATTACATTTGTGCTTCCTTGGAGACAAGCTTCATGAAGGTATGGTAACAAATGTCATGGGTGATATAGAGGGATACACGGCCTACTGTAGGCAGTTGGAGGACATTGCCAATGCTGAGAGTTGTGAAGGCAATGAGCCTGAGTTCAACGCCCTATCAATGCGCATCAAGGACGTTCTGTACAAGCACTTTCTGTTGATTGAGGGTCACAAGCTTATTGAAAGCCATTGAGAGGTGCTGAGCAAAGGAAATGGAGCTGTCCTCGAGTGGCACGAAAACCCAAGGCAAGCATGTATACAAGCATCTTTGAGCTAGCGATGTTTTTAAAAATGCAGGAAAAAGCATCTGACTACAATTTTAATGACAGAAGTGCATGGGTTATCAAATTTCATATCATTACATAGAAAAAGGAATTGCAGAATCATTCAAGATTGGCAAAGTATAGGACATGCTGTGAGACACCATATGTTTGACCTATTCAATTTCCAATCAAATATTTCAGAGTCTTGACGGCAACTTTACCTATCAAACACAGTTCTCCAGGGCCTGCCTTCAGATTTTCAAAAAGTGCTGGGCGCAGTCAAGTATGCAGGTGTTTTCTTCTCTTGGGTTTCAGACTTTGAATAAAGTCCAAAGCTTTTAATCCGGATCATGGGCATGCAGTCCCTGTCAGTATGGTGAGTCATGCTGCATGCGTGCTTTGGGATGGCATCTGAGGTTGACATGCTGAGTATTGCAAAGGTGCTGGACCTTACTTACGTCTACAGCTGTAGATAAATAAAGAGAGCAACCTAGTAGTGCATTAGGGCTTCATGAAATCCCAGGCTAGCCAGCGCTGGCAGTACAGATTATATAAATACACGCTAGAATTACTGGCGTATTCTGTTTGTCTGTCTGTCTTGCCCAAGCATCCTGAACGTCTGGTTGGCAACACCAGGATGTACGTATTCTGTCTGTCTGGTATGCACTACTTTCAGAACCCGCGAGGTTTACGAGCCGCCTTGTGCATTTACCTGCACTGTTTCCATCGGCACATGTGTTGGCTTAAGCCTGTCCTCTTCCAGCTGGCAGCTTACACGTTCACCCAGGTGCTATGGTTGGGTGGCTCAGGCTAGACATTTGAATGGACTCTGAGTCTAGCGCTACTACCTTTCAGTGGACTGTACGATTGTCAACCTCATGCTGGCGTACGGTCTCACTTGTGCTTCTTTGGCCTACCTGGTTTTGCTTTCGGACGTCCCTTGGGGCGACTTTCATGACAATAGTGCAGCAGCTACAACGTCGTGTCCAGCATCCACATAGTCGACTCGTTTCCCTGAGATGGCTTTGACGCAAGCCATACAGATTTTCATCCACATGATGCTGATCAGAGGGTGCCGTCAATGCCAGATCTAATTAGATGCCATTCTGGTGACCACTCGTCATAAAACCCTCGTCAGTGCATGCCTTGTCAGAAATCGCCAGAATGCCGTCGACCTCAGCCACCCTGAAAGCCCAAGGCCACCATTTCTTTTATTTTTTAAATGCATTGCTGCAGTACCGCCAACACGCACTAACGCTCATGCCTAGCTTCCGGAATGCTCACTCGTCTCCCTGTAATGCCTTTTGAGCCATGTTGTACGGAATCCTAATCTGTTAATCCTCAACAGGTAACATCGACGCCATGCCAGGCAAAAGATCCTGGTTGTCTTCTGATTAGATGCCATTGTGATGGGAAGTTGCCATGAGGATGTCATCATAGCGTGCGCCAGCAACCTGCGACGGAGAGCAGGCAAGGATATGAACATTACACTGACAACAATGATGGTAACCCCCTTCACCGTGCTGGATACAGACACAGCAAATTCTGGCCAAGCATCGGTGCATAAACATCATGCCATGCACATGCATTAGTTGTTACAGGGCAGGAGGCCAATGCAAAGCAGACCAGCAACCAGTTTGCAATCTCTCACTACTTGCTAGTCTTGGTGCCCAACCTTGCAAATCCGGTCAGCAACAAGGTGCAATGAAAACAAGCACTATGACCTGCTTTGCATCCTTCGCATCCTCACGTAACACTACTGTATTGTGCTGTGAAGTGTGCATTCTTGTGCAAACATGCGATACCGTAGCATCTATGTTACAATACGTCATACATATATGCATAGATACATGAACGTATCTGTACATATATGTACGTGTGTATATACATATGCATGTGTGTGTGTGTGTATGTACATAAGCATGTATACATGTACACGGGCTTGTCCAGCAACATTGCGTCTATGATAGTTGCTGAGTCACCGCACACTTGGTGGTCTGGTCCTTCACCTGCTTTTCAGGTGCTAGATCTAGGATTGTCAATGCACCTCAAGCCTGCTGTTTGAGCACTCAGAATCAGGGTAAGGCATACCTGTCTCGCACCCAGCAAACGCCTGGAAATATAATATATTATACTAGGTTCATATACATGCCTCAGAGCACTGATGCATGATGCCCCTTTGGAAGGCACCCTTTGCAGACATAATGCCATACGCACATGCACACACACACCTGCCTGCCAGCTCATCATGGGGATGTGCAACAACATACAGGCATCGTGATGGGACATGGCAATGAACTTACATTTTTGAAGACGCCACCCAAATGCTTGACCTCCTCTGGAGAGATTTTCACATTCAAGGAGCAGATGTTTTCCTCCAGGTACTTGATGCGCTTAGTGCCGGGGATCGGAAAAACATCGTCCCCTTGAGCTAGCAGCCATGCCAGCGCCAGCTGCCCCGGCGTGCACTGCTTCTCTGATGCTATTTTTTCCACTTTGGCTGCCAAGGCCATGTTCTGCAGCAAGCATCTACTCTTTAAGCAACTATTTATAAAAATAATAGCGAGTAAACAAGGCTACGTCTCCTGCGTGTTGCCACAACAGATTGGGAACACAAGGGAAGGAGGGGGTGGAGGGGTTGGCCTACCTCAACTCTACAGATCGTCTAACAGTCGTCAGATATGTCTGCAAACAGCGCACCTTGTCAAAATTCTCCTTGGCAAAACGTGGTTGTCCAGCGAGTCTAAAGTCGTCTTTAGGCATGTCATCCATGCTCTTGATTTGTCCTGTCAGGAAGCCTCTACCAAGTGGGGAGTAGACCACGATGCCAATGCCCAGCTCCCGACAAGTTGGTATCACTTCTTTCTGCGTCAGCCAGAGGGTTGGATCACTTCGTGGATGTGTGGGCAGCCACAGACAGACAGACAAGCACACAGACAGACAGACATAACATCAACCCCAGGTGCAATACATGTATTGAGGCTGGACTTTCAGTGCAGACTTGGATGGCAAGCTTAAAAAACAACAGTCACATAGATCCCAAGTGCTTGACGATGCTTGAAATTCTCAAGCTGCTCAATCCAATGGGTATGCGCAAGCGAGCGATCCATCACTGCCCCAGTGTGGAGATCCTTTGCGTCCGTGCAAGCTCTGTGACCTGCTCAGTGTTAAGAGACCAGACAGGCAAAAGGCTGTAACAGATGAATGTTGTCTGATGAAGCACCTCACTATCCTGAGGCTCAGTAAGTTGAGTGACAGATAGTCGATGGAGAGACTGCGTGCATCTAGGTCAAACGGTCCACTAGAACACCACATACTTCCCAAGTGTGTGAATACGGCCCAAAATTCGTAAAACCCGGCTATTGGTAGCCCTCAGCATACAAAAGCCTTGTTTTATTTGGTTTCAAATACCACATTGATGGACGCCTGCTGTCAAGAGAAAGCCGGTCCTCATGAAACTGCAAAGGAGGCCACGCTGCAAGTAAAACCAGTGCTGAGATTTTTATTACCTCTGCATCTCTGGACCACAAAGACCATTCAAGCTGAACTGCAGTGATAGGATGGACCTTGTGCGCCGCACGGATCTCGTTTGCAGATGCTTCTGACAGGCCAATATACTTCACCTTCCCTTGCTTCACCAGCTCCTGCAGCAGCCAGTCATGAAGTCAAAGCGTGCAATAATGGCTGACCCTAATTACCCTCAGCAGTTGCACAACCTTTTTGATCTGCACAATCTCTTGAACCTGTTGCGCTTGCATTCCCAAACACTCGCTGATCACCAAATGGTGACACGCCATATTGCACTCGTACCAAAGCCCCTCCTAACCCCAAGGCCAACCTAGCCCAGAGGCATCTCAGAAGCTGATATTAGCCCTCTCCAGCATCTCAGACTAAACACATCCAGATAGGCTCCGGTGATCACCAGGTTCATGATTAGTAGGGTCATGAATCATGCATTGCACGATACAAGGCGTAGGGTGAAAGGACAAGATCAAGCGATGTTGAAACAGTCACTTATAGGCCTACCTTGAGCGCCCCCATGGTCTCCTCGATGGGGCGTGTTCTGTCAATTCTGTGTTGATAAAATAGGTCAATGCAATCGATGCCCAAACGATTCAGTGATCCATCCACAGACTCCCTCACATACTTTGGGCTGCCATCAGCCCCAAGGCTGACGCCATCAAAAATGATGCCAAACTTGGTGGCAATGGTGTATGCCTTCTGGTTTCCCTCAATAGCTTTTCCTGCATGTCATACACGGCCTACAGATTGTCTGTATGTCCGCTAACGTTGGGACAATGCATTCTAACATAGAAGCAGCTCATGACGAAGTCCTTTTCCATCACTTTCCTTAAGTACAGTACCTGGCAGTGGAACGCAGAGGCAAATGGGCGAGAAACTGCAAATGAATAAGATTGACCTATCAGAGTCTCATTGGTGTACGGTCCATAGACATCTGCTGCATCAATCATTGTCACCCCTAAGGCAAGCGCTCTATGGATCACCTCGATGCTGGCCTCCTCAGTCACTGCACAATGCCCAACGAAAGCGTTTGTTATAGGCAGCGTGAGCAGCAAACGATCTGCGGCACAATGGGTGAATTTTGGGAGACCTGGGTCCTTGGTATAACTTGATGAAAAGCCCATGGCGCCCAACCCAAGCTGGGACGTCTTGAGGCCCTGCGATCCGAGCGAGCGCACGGGAACCTTCGGGATGGTTGCCATGATTTTCTCGTGCACGGTATGCAATATGTATAGGCCTGCAGGCCACTAATTGTGATCAAGACTACCCTGGAATTTACGGCGTGATTGCGGGTACCATCCGAACTCACGGATCAGTGTTGTCCTTCCAGAGAATTGTTGATCTTCGCAATGGTTTAAGGGGACAAACGCTGCAAGCAAGGAAAGGTTTCACGATTTACGAGCCGAGCAAAAGAGAGGGCTGGCTTGCACCGAGCTTACGTCATCTAGACAGGGTATGACGTCATGGGTTGTCATGATTCACCTAATGCTGGTCATGTCGACAGAGCCCGAAAGGTTTGCTCATGTTGCAACAGTGGTGCTGTTGGAGACGAGGTGCACCTTGTTTTTGAGTGTGCTGCCCTCGCTCCTTTAAGACAGCGGTGTACTGACCTTTTCACTGACAACACTACCAACATGAGGTCCTTTTTTGCTCAGCATGATTATCTGAGGGTCTTTCACTACGTCATAGACTGTCTGAAACTTCATGAAAATTTGACATGATTGCCATAATTGGCAGAAGCGATCAGTCTTGTTGGCTGGCCGAAGCTTGTAAAATTCTTCCTTCACTGAGACGTCCAAAGCCTCAGAAGGGTCAACGAAACTTTCGAAAGTTGTGCAGAGGGACCTGCGGTGCTGAAATCACGGCAGCAAGAACGAAGTAGATCAAATAGGCTTCAGCTTGCACGGGCGGTTTGTGGTAGGCCGTTTGCATTTGCATGCAAAGTCACCCTGTGTTTAGCTTTTGCTTGTCCCTCATAACATCTGCGTAGTGAGATGACAAGTTTATCTGTGTTAACAGGGTGCAGCACAGCTGGCAAGTTGCAGCTGACCTCACAGCTGAGCTGACGCGTCGCAATTGAGCCTTCGGATAGCTCAGCGGAGATGAGCCGAGCTGAGCTGAGCTGACACTAGGCCGCTGAGCTGCCGTTTTGCAGCTGAGCTGACACACTGAGCCAACAGACTGCTGCCAAGCTGACATAATATGACTGAGCAGACAGATTGCAAATGAAGCGACAAAATACAGCTGAGCTGAAAGACTGCAGCTGGATTGACATATTGCAAGCAGAGCTGCAAAGGAGTTGACTGTGCGGCAGTGCTAACTGACTGCAACCAAGCCAGTTGATTGCAGATGGGTTGAAAACCTGCCGTGGGGCAGAAAGGTGTGCACCTGAGCTGCCAGTTGAAATTTGACTGGGAACGAGGCAGCCGAGCTGACAAACTGCAGCTCAGCTGACCAGCTGCAGCCAAAGCCGACAGATTGCCAAGTTGACAGTTTAAGTGCAGCTGTCAGGTTACTGCTGAGCTGACAGGTCAAAAGCTGGGCTGACAGATTGCAATGGTCCCTGAACATGTGCAGCTGGACTCATTGATTGCTGGCTGGCTGTGTGCAGCGGAGTTGACAGTGTGCGGCCGTAGCTGACAGTGCAGCGCAATTCAGGATGTTTTTAGCCAAAGCCTATCAGCTCACGCAGACGAATGTGTCGTCACTCTAGGCTGGGCTTGGGCACAATTGTATGTCTGATCATCAGCAGCTAGTTTTGTGCATGGCATTATGTGCAGTACTTCCGGGTATATCCCGCTCCCCTTTGGATGCTGGCGATGAGGAACGAAGAAGGTTGGGGGTCATTCATAGAAAACTTATTGTAATTTGGGGGGCAGTGGCGCCTTGTAAATTGCAGATTCGTTTACATGCATTCATATTTGATGCTGTGGCCTAAACGGCATCAGCATGTCTGAAGATGGTGGTAAAGTCCATTCAAGTACAGTTGACAATTCGATACACAGTGCAGACACTCGTGACACGTCGGCCCAATCAGCTGCAGATACCACTAATTCAACGTGCCTGCAGTGTCACCACACCTTCCAATCCCCGTCAAAACTCAAAAACCATCAGACAGACACCAAGAACCAATGCTGGCATGTCGTCAAGGACCATACTTGTGAACACTGCCATCGATCATTTGAAAGCGAGAAGAGTCTGCAGAGGCACCTGCAGCGCAAGCAAGGTGTGCATTGTTGCAGGTCTACACACTGTTAATGTCAGCTCAGCTTCAACTTGTCAACTCAGCTGTCAGCTCAGCTGCAATGGTCAACTCAGCTGTCAGCTCAGGTGCAACTTGTCAGCTCAGCTGCACTCTGTTAGTTGTGCAGACCCTCTGCCAAGCTTAACCAGCATACTACCTCCAAAGATGTGGGCCGGTTTCCTTGTAGCCACTAAACAAAGCAGGGTGTATGCTGTCACTGTCCAGTGCATTCACAGCATGACACGCACCCTACCCTCAAGCCCAGCTGCAGTAGTTGGACCGGTCTTGTCAGCTTGGCTGTAATTTGTCAGCTCGGCTGCATGCAGTAAGCATTTATCTCAAGGGTCCAGCTGCAGAGGTCTGTCAATTGAGTGCAAGGTCCAACAGTAGTGTGCCGTGCCTTACGCTTTCTTGTGGGAAGACCCCATAATGCAAAGCCACCAATAAGACCCTGTGAACTCTATGGAAAACCGATGTGGCATTTTCAACAATGCTTGGCACCAATGCCTGCAGCCTTTGTGGGCTGTTTGTCACCCCTATTCTGAACAGATCCATCATGAATTCGAGATTTATTTGAAGTTAGCTGTACCGTGGACAGACCCAGACTTGAGCAGTCATCTGCATGACCCAATGAGCATAGCGCCAGCATGCAATTTGGCGCATGCACAATGTCCTACACAGCGTAACTGTGTCAAGCATAGCACCAGCAACAGTCACCAAGGAAAGTGATGAGACAGTACCAGACTTCAGAGTTTGTACAACCATAGCTCATGCATGCGCTTGCTGCCAAAGCTCAACTACTTTCACGGCTGCACATTGAATGCAAGGATGGATCCGCTATGAAGCAGCTGAGCTGAGCTGACACATTGCAGCTGAGCTGACCTACTGAGCTACTAGAATGCTGCCAAGCTGACAGATCATGACCGAGCAGACAGGTCGCAGCTGAGATGACAGATTGCAAAGAAGCTTTACAGTTGAGATGATGTCTTGCAGCTGGTCTGTCACAACAGATGGATTGCATGGCAGCATATGTAAGAGCAGATATATTGCATCCGAGCTGACAAAAATACAGCCGAGCTGACAGACTGCACCTAGACTGACATATTGCAAGGTAGGAAAGCAAGGAAGGTGACACTGTGCAGCTGTGCTGACTGAGTGCCGCCTAGCCAATTGATTGCAGCTGGGCTAAAGTGTTACAGCCCAGCTGAAAGTTCAGCGGGGCTGAAAGGTTTGCACCTGAGCTGACAGTTTGAAATTTGACTGGGAACGTGGCAGCCGAGCTGACAAACTGCATCACAGCGGACCAGCTGCAGCCAAAGTCGACATTTTGAAGTGCAGCTGTCAGATTGCAGCTGAGCCGACATGCAAAAACTGAGCTGACAGTCCTGAATGTGTGCAGCTGATTGCAGGCTGGCTGTCTGCGGCTGAGCTGACAGTGTGGCAAATACATTTCAGACAGACAACTGACTTCAGCAGATTCAGCACGTATGTCCTCTGTGTGATGGGATATGTGTCTTGTAGAGCAAGATTGGCAGTCTCAACCAGTGGCTGGGGTTCACCAGCAGACTGCTTTGCTGCTTGCTGGTCAAACACAGAGGGTGCTGTACAGTACTGCCCTGGCAATTGTGTCTTTGAGAATGAAAATTAAGCTAAGAAATGTGTGCTGTCAGAGGCAATGCAAAAAACTTGCCAAGTTAGTGGGGAGGCGGAGGAACATCCGCAAGGGCAACAATGAGCTTGAGCAGAACGGTAGGGACATCAGACACAGCCGCTGAGCAAGGTAGCAGCAGCAATTCTGCACACTATTGAGTCCTTGGAGGAGGTTTGCGGGCTAAAGCATTGCAGCAAAGCTTAATGTTTGCAGCTGATCAAAGCTGGAGTACTCCATTCAAGTACTGTTGAGTGGAGATTGAAAGGTTGCAGCCGAGCTGACATATTTGCAGCCAAGCTGGCAATACTGGCTGACATCTTGCAGCTGGAATTACAAGCTGGAAGCAGGGCTGACAGACTGTATTTGAGCTGACAGTGTGCAGATGTGCTGATGATGTCGGGAGGACAGACCGCAGCCAAGCTGACAGATTGCAATTGATCTGACATGCTGCAGCGAATTCAGCGAACAATAACAATCTGCAGCCGCGCACTCTACACTTGTGAAACAGGAATCTCGATCAACACCAGTCATCGCGAACTCGAGTGCCTGTCATCAAGGCTGCGCCGCCAAGGCAACCTCACTGGTCGGCAACGGAAGCACAAGCCATTCTTGACCTGTGAAGTCGAGAACAATGTCTCTAGACCCTGCATAGCCTACATGTGTGATTCTTGCTGGACGTCGCGCCTACACGGACAAGGTCTTCTGGGTCTGTGATGCCCTCGCTGGTGGGCACGTGATCACGGAATTGGCCAAAATGCGGCTGCAGAGTTGCTGATGCGGCTGCGAAGGAATTCCCCCATAAATCGCTTCCACACCGCATTCGATGTGCGCCAAACGTACAGCGCATACTGAGCGCATGTGATTAGTCATGATTTCTCCGAATGTAACGGAGGAGCGGAGTCAAGAGCGGAGTTACGGAGACACGGAGATACACGGATGCCAGATTCTGATCAGATGAGGATGCCCCACATTGCACTGTTGTGACGTGTTGTTGCAGTACCTTTGACAATTCCGCCTTCGTCATGCACCATATGGTGTGCATCTGTACTGCCCTGGTCAGCTCATTATACCAGCTCTGCAAAGAAGTGACTATCATACTGTCACACTGCACAGTCTGTGGGCCACGGCTGACAGTGCTCTAAAAGCTAGACCTGCAAACAAATTTCATGGTGTATACCACTGTCAATGATATCCACTGACACAGATTTATGAGCGGCCGCAATAAAAGTTAAAAGCGATGACATATTTGCTGTCATGTAATATGCAACAATTGTATACAGTTGGTTAGATGCTCTGCCGCTGCAGCAAGACACCGACTTGTAAGTACCACCACTTCAATCGCGCTATCCATCAAGTGTTGAATTGCATGTTGGGCAAATGCCCTGACTGAAGCAGCACTGTATTGGCAAACCACAGGTTGAGTGCCATAGAAGTATGGCAGAGAAAGCTCCATGAGCTGTGGCTCGAGCTAGAGAAAAACACACAGGACTCACCAGCGTTCTAGTGGCTGGTGATCTCTGATGAGGCCAAGCAAAATATCGACATTCTACATGAGCGTTGTACATCTCCCCGCTACTCCAACCTCGATTCCTCTGCTATGTGTAATGCAGGAGTGCGTGCCCCTGCATGCCCCGCTATGACCCCCGCTCTAGACCTTCGACCCAAGGGGCAGCCGCCTTGACTTCTTCGTTCGGGGTCACTCCCCGGTTAATATGCCCTTTGGCGTCTTTCATCATTCTGTGCTTTCAAAGCGGTCTCCTGCAGATGGAAAGGCCACTGGACCTCATTGCAGCTTGTGTGAAAGGTTGAGCCAACTTGACAGGATCTGCCTCAAGTTTCCTTGGATGCTACATTTATCCAGAGTGGGCAAAGGCATCACTCAACTCGCATCTTGTTTGACAAGCAGCTGAGCCACTGACAACAAGCCGTTACTTATCTCTAGATGCTGCTTTTTGGGCGATTAAACGCCGGAACAAGTTGAATTTGATGATGCTGAGACATCGACGTTACTGCATGCTGGCGTGACATGGACACGGCGTGACATTTCATGGCATGACATGCACTACACTAATTAGAGAGTGGCCGGCGCCACACTCCACCCAGTGTTCACATAGCGCCCTAATGTGCCTTGATGCTGCCGGCAAATGCCAAAAAGTTGCAAAATTTAGGTGGGGAGACATATTGTGCCTCAAGTCTGATTCAGAAGCAAAGAATGCACACACAAGGTGGCACACAAAGCCCACAGTATGACAAGCAGCTCTACTCAAGTCTCCAGTGCAAAGTTTACCGTCCAGTTGTGTTGCTCCTTGACATGAAGAGCGGGCAGACAAAGGTCATCCCAATCAGAGGACTAGATTTTGGGTACATCTATGACTAACCTGGGGTGACCAAAGCAAACATGGTACGAAACACAAGCTCTCTTGCAAACAAACACATGGCTCAACATGCAAACAGAAACACAATCTAGCAGGGGGCCGAAATCCATATATGCTGCCAAGCTTCTGATGCAGACAGCTGCTTTGACTTCAGCTCATTCACAAAAGACAACAGCGTTGGAGGTCGGACACTGCTTCTCCAGAACGGCAGCCCGTCTATCAGCTTGCCAATCTGGTACATGTCTGAGAAAGTGTCATACTGTCCCTCCTGCAAAGTCAGAGTGTTGCAATT
>JAABUP010009828.1_pt1 | contig 11563 bp, 10 predicted proteins | sample 5559201 | NCBI WGS metagenome assembly JAABUP01 (sample SAMN10711887, study PRJNA513373) | rock metagenome | isolation source: Antarctica rocks | place: Antarctica | reverse complement strand
GCTATCTATCTTGCTTCCAAAAAGGGCATCTCAAATGAGAGCTATTCTACCACTTCACATATGCCCCGCATACGAGTGACTCCATTCTCCATTTATGCATCTACTATCGTCCGCACAAACACGTCACATCAAGACTCCCATCCGACAATCGCAAGCATCGCCACCTCCGCAAGCCAATTCTCAGAGACTTTCCAGGATCAACCGTACTCAGCTGTGATCATACCCGCAACCAACATATTAGCCCAACTCGATCCAACAGCCCACCACCTCCAATCCCCAAATTTACAACTCCACACTACCCTCCCTCCCACCCTCCCTCTTCGCACCACCCCTCCTCCTAGGCTTCGGCTCCACATACTCCCCCTCATCACCATCCCTCTCCCTCTTCCTCCGCGGCGACATCTCCATCGACACCGGAGTCAGCCGTTCGTCGTCCTCATCGAGCGGCTGTACGGCATTCCTAAACCCACCCGAAATATTCCTCGGTCTTTTCAGCCCGCCTTTCGCTTTCTTCGCAGTAGGTGCCTCGCTTCCCTGAGAACGAGGCGCTTTCACCACCACCGCCGCCGCCGCCGTCGTCTTCACCCTCTGCCCGGACGCCATCGACAACGTCATCAAGCGCTCATCATCCTCATCCAGCGGCTGTACGGTATTTCTGAATCCTCCCCCCAAAACATTCCTCGGTCCCCTCAGCGCGGCTTCTCGCTTTCCTTGCAGCCGCTGTCCCTGCTGCTTTTTTCTGCGCTAGAGACGATGGCATTTTCACCGACATTATCCTCGATGCGGGGCATTTAGGCGGTGGTGCCTTTGCCCCGGATGTCGACTTCGGTGCAGGCGACATCGACAGCGGAGTCAAGGGATCGTCAACCACATTGATGTGCTGTGGCATGTTCCCACCCATCCCCTCAATATTCCTCCTCTCATTCAGCCCACCCCTCACATACTTCCTATTCAACTCCTGCCCTGCCGCTTTTCCCGGACCCGTCGGCAATCCCACCACCGTCGCCTTAGTCTTCTCAATCCCAACCCCAGGCGTCTCAACCCCCAATTCCGTTTTCTTCAGCCCTTTAATCACCGCCACCGCTTTCTTCTGCGTCCGTTCCTCAACAAAAATAAGATCCGCACTCTCCCCATCATCCGCATCCTTCTCTTCTTCTTTCCTCCTCTCATACCCCCTCCTAACAACCCCCAACCTCGCATTCAAGCCCCCCATATCCAACCTCCACTCGGTCTTTTTCCCAGGCACAATCTCTTCTCCCCCTTCCCCGCAAACAAATCCATACACTGCCAATATTTTCTCCCCACGAGCCCCTGCGCCCCCACGCACGCCAACTTCCCTTCCCGATCATCAGCAAGAATGTCCACCACCTCAATCGCGTGGTGCAGTCTCGAGACATCGTAGTCATAAATGAAGTATCGCCCCAACCCCGATTTCTTCAGCACGTTGCAGACCTTAGCGTCGGCATCGTAGGCAGGGGGATCGAGATGGACGCGGGCGCCACACGTCGTGGAATATGCTGCCAGCGGACCTCTGTAAGCAGCTCTCTCACCATGTCTAGCCGCGTCTTCGTTCCAGAGGCGGAAGAGCCAGAAAGCGCAAAGATCGAGGGCGGAGTCCCAGCCGAAAGCGGCGGCGATGGCGAGGTGCAGTTCGGAGAAGTGGAGGTCGGCGGGGATGCTGAGGAGGCGGGTGACGGTAGGGTCGAGCGTTTTGCAGAGGGTTAGTTTGAGGAGGTAGTTGGGGGGGTGGGATGAGGTGGTTTGAGGTGGTGCCATGGTGGTATTCGGAAATGTGTGGTGAAGCTGGGTATGAATTTGGGGGGGACTGGATAAGTATTAGTGATTTCGCGAGCCGTACGTACGTAAGCTTGTGGGCAAATCGTAACACCTGTCAAGTTTCCGAACAAGCTCTGGAGACAGTCCTCTGGGCTTGTATCTTCAGGGGCGTATGAGTCGGGGGGGTTTATTCAAGTCAACCTGTATCTTGAAAGTTGTTTCGGGAACCTTCACCATGTCACTGAGATTCAAGGAGTCATGGGCGCCTGAAACATTTGGAGCGCGTCAGGATTCACTTAAAAATAGAAGAGAGCTCGTGGTCTACAACCAGGGACTCGGAACTCGGGACCCAAGAAAGACCAAAGTACGGACGTAACTTACGCGAACAAGCATGATAGGTTATGTCCCCTCACTAGGCCTCTCATGGTATGCTTAAGCGACGAGAAAGCACATGGGAGATGACAAGAATCAAAAGGTTACTGCCCTGAATTGGAAAAACTCGTTCATGAGAACACCCCCAATGCCGCCAAAGTGCAAAGGTACCCATAAGCACGGCCGTAAGTCATTTTCTCGTCCACATCTGCACTATGTACTCTCCCCCTCTCAGAACATAAACTGATCGGAATCGTCTATACGCCTCCTCCTCATCGTTGAATTATCGTCATCATCGTCACATAGAGCAGGCATTGCGCCCACAGAAGCGAAGAAGTCTGCAAAGACTTTCAACAAAGTCGCCTTTTCCTCTTCATACAATCCAATGTCGATCAAGACCTCCCTCTTAGAGGCGCCTCTGGTGAAGTAATACTGCTGTTCGTGATTGTCATACGACCAATTCCTGGTCAAGCTTTCTTTGAGCTCTAGCGTGGCAAAGCTACGCGTATCTGAATATGCTGCATCGATAGTGGGCTCTTTCTCTATGATAGGCGGATCATCGTGCTCTTGAAGCCGTATAATTACGTGAGAAGCAAAGCTAGAAAGAAATTCTATGTTTTCCACAGCACGCTGTGTTGGTCCAGATAGCCGAACAACATAGTCAAGAGCTGGTATTAACGCCGTGGTAGCCAAGTAGCAAGCTGACAGTAATTTCAGAGTGCCAGCCTCCTCAGGAAAATTGGATGTACGGAGGAGACTCCCAAACGATTGCCGCACCGAATCAAGGAAGGCAGTAATGATGGATGTCACAGCCCTTACACTCTGAGGGTTCGTTCCGTCAAGATCAAGCAGGAGCTCATTGAAAATGATTTGCAAGGCCTGCAAATATGGCAATGCAAGAATCCAGCCGTAGCAAGAGAGAGAAGTCGTACAAGCCATTTCAATGTAAGCCGGAATTATGGCTTTGACTAAGAAAGAGCGCAGGGTCGGTCGTTCAGGTGTGCTATTTTCAAAGGCACTTGACATCGCTGCATGAAGTTGGCTAACAAGGTAGGGCTGCTGACCGTCAACAGCAGCTCGCTCAGATACAGATTGAAGGAAAACTGCAAGCTGCTTCGGCGTCCTCGACTCCTGCAGTCGGAGAGTGTAATTTTTGAGCTGGCCAACTACGTATGTCGGATCTGTGGATGGTAATGGGAACGCGCCATTGTCTGTAAAGAAACGGTCGACAGGGCATATAGTTGAGGTGTGTTGTTGCAAGAGCTCGACGACTTTATGAACGAATGTCACATAAGCTCCTCTGAGGTTCGAGCCATGACCAAGTTCCTGATAGTTGCGCTTCATCGTCCCCATTAAGGACCTCAGAAGATCTTTATACTCCTGTCGCAATTGCGCTGCATTTATTAACGGATCAAAGACAGCCGTCTCCAAAGACACTCGCATATTTGACAACACGCTGGAGAGCAACGAAATCCGGCGTCCTGTAAAATCCGCCGCTGATATCTCAAAGCGAGAAGTAGTCGTGTTGGTCCAAAAAGGCAGATTCTTGAGGATTGGACTATCGCATTTCGCATTCAACAAAGACTCCGTAAAGCGGTGCTGATACTTGAGAAGTGATTCTCGTTCGACAAGGGAATGGACCCATGAGGTCAAGAAGTAGCTTGAATGATCAGTACAGATACTTAGGTCCTTCTCGATCAGTGTCGCGAGATACAGAGGAATATACTTCCGAGTCTGTTCAGTATCTCTAAGACAACTCCATGAGTCGTTCCCGAATCGGTCGACATAGTCGTTCCACGATCTCATTCCACTACGGACAAGTGCTTGCGCAATACAGACCCAGACATCAATTATCCTCATTAGAAGAGCATCATCTGGAATAGTGTCCGAGCCAAATGAGTTCGAAAGAAGATTTCTCAATGGCTCTTGGAATTTTTGCAGGGGTGATTCGTACGCAACCTTTCCCGTCAACGCCAAAGCATCGTCATCGTCTTCGAAAGTCGGCCAATCACCGTAGTCTTGGCTATCATCGTTATCTTGACGAGTGGGGAGCTGTTGGCGCTCGGATTTGCTTGCCAGTGCTGATAACACGTCCAGAGCCTGAATTATGGTCTTTGTGCCCTGATTTCTCCCAGTGTCGAACAGCCCGAATACCTTGCTCAGAGATGTGGACACTATTGCTGTTGCCGCTTCGCAGCTCTGAGCTTGATCTATGGCCAGCTTGAGAGAGACCAGGGCATCACCGAGGATAGCCTCGACCTGGCGCTGATTCTTTGCTATTGTCGATTCGAGGAGGTCACTTGATATAGCCAGTCCTTCGGCATGCTGGACTGATCGCACTTGGTCTTCTGCTTCAGTACGAGCAAGACTATGTTGGCGCAAAATTTGGACCAACAGATCATCATGCCACACTGCGAAGTCATCTAGACATTTGATTGGCTCATCCGTGGACAGCTGGAACCTGACGAGATTGAACCATGCTCGAATATTAATGTGGCATGCCTCTCGATGGGAGCTTTCCAGATGTACAAGGTTGCGAATCACACTCAATCGTGGTCGGCAGCTTGGGGGTGAAGCCCAGTATAAGGTGCAGAGTAGGTCGTGATGATTTCGCAAAGCGTCTAGATCAGCTTGGTGGATGGCTTCCTCTTTTGGGTGAGAACGGCCGTGATTCGGCATGAGACGCCATATGATATCTCGAATCTTCTTTTCTGGGTAGGAGCGGCCCATGTGTCTTACGCCAGTGCCAATAATCTTCAACAGTATATGAAAGCATCGGTCTCGAGGCTCGGCAGCCAGTGAAGGGTTTCCCGCTAGATGTTCTAAGAAGACAGGAGACCCCTGACTTTCTTCGTTCTTCAGATGCGCAAGCTGGTTGCGGGCAAAATAGTCAAACAACGTCCCAATGATAGATTCGCAACGTCGCCAGCCCCAAGCCTTGATTAGATGAAGACAACGGCAGAATAGAGCCCGGCAGTAGGCGTTGAAGGCTGGCGACTGCCCCCGAGGATTCTTCAAGGACGACTCCAAGACAGGGCTAACGAGATGTCTTATGAAGGGCCAGTTGTCAAATGGCACCTTGAAACGACGACCAGTCTCAAGAATGCCATCAAGGTCAAACTCAAGAAATGGTAACAAGATGAACACTTTCTTCCAAGAATCCTCAGGTAGGCGAATGTCGAACGCACCATCTGAGGTCTTGGCTGGAGACTCAATCTGCACCACCTTCCAGAAGTCCGCCGAACGTTTATGATCAAGGGCCAAGACATGTTGTGTCACAACGAATGCTTCAATCGCAATTTGCTCATTTCGTATGATGTACCCACCAGCATCTGAAGATCTACATTCAGATATGCAAGTCTCAAACTCCTCGGTGCATTTCGTCATTGCTAGACTTGCAGTCACCTGCGCAATATTTTGCACCCGTGAATGAACCTCGTCTCTTGATTGCTGAGACACAAGCTCATGTTGGGAAACTCGATGAACTTGGTCCGCGAAGACTAATGCAATCGTTCCAAGCTGAAGAACGAACGCCAGAGGTGGGTTATTCCGCACACTCGGCACAAGTGCTATGCCAGTTAATCGTCTTTCTTCGAGCTCAACGAAGAGCGTAGATGTAATGGTCTTGCATTTTTGCACGCAAGAAAGCCTGTCAACGGGGTCAAGGAAGCTGATATGGTCAGAGAAGTACGCAACGATAGCTTTCAGGGCGGAAAATGCAGGACTGTGAGGCGATCCCGGGAATTGTTGGTTGCTTTCTGTTGACCAAGCCTGGCTCTCCTGACCGATCCAGACCATAATCTCGCCAAGCTCGGAGGACACCTTGTCGTTCCATGGGCCCCATCTATACGTCTTGTTATTGATATGGAGCAAGGCGTAACCCCTAGAGCTGTCCAAGGCCGAGCTGCTGTCTAGTCCTTGACTTCTCGAGAACGCACCACTACCGATAAAGGTGGTTTCATGAAAACACGTGCCAGTAGGCAAAGGAGTAATACCAAAATTGTCGGTATACCTTGTTCCGAAAGGTCCAAGGCCGGTAACGACTTCTCCACGCGGCGGATGTGGTATTGCTACGCAGGGCGTCGTATCTGGAACATCGTCGATGATGATTGGAGTAGTCGACCGTCTAGACCACAATGCAGACACGTCCATTTGCAGCGGTCTGCGCTTTCGATTCTTCCTAACCGCTGGCCTCCTTGCACCAATGTTCTGCTTGGGGTGAGTAGCTGCCATCTGACCAACGGTTCTTCGGGTCACAGCGCCAGGCGATTGCCTTGAATCTTTCTCCAAAAGCCGTAACACATTGTGAAGTCCGGATTCGTCGTCGAAATGATTGATTCTGGACAAGTCTCGTCGAAAAGTGGCCTGCGCATTTAGCTGGTCTGCTGCTTCCCCTGCAGTCTCCAGCATGGCAGGTCTTGAATCATAATTTTCCCGTATCGATGCGACGAGCTGTCCACGCTTCTTGGGTTGCTCTACTGTTCCCAGAGACCCTTCAACCTCCGACGGCTCAATGCCCATCTTTGACCGGCGCTGAACCAGCCGATCCAGTGAAGTTTGTATCTTGTTGTCTCCAACGGAAGGGACTCGATGGTTTATTGTAGGTTTTAACTGTGAGAGGCCCCTCGAATCATTCGGACTTTCCCTAATGCTTGGTGTACGAGACGAAACAGCGTCATTTGCTGACCGTGGATACAGAGGCTGTCGATATGGTTTAGGGCTGATTATTTTGTTGGCCACAGGTGCCAATGTGCCCTCCCTCCAATTGCGTAAAGTCTCGTTTGCGTCCGTGTCATCCTCTCGTGTTGCCAGTCGCAAATATTTCCGCGACGGGCTATGCTTCCCCTGGTCTTTCCTCGACCGAACAATGCGCGAGGCAATCTTGAGGAAAGGGGGCATCGAACTTTTCGAGGAGCTATGAGAGGATGGGGCATCGAGGATGCTAAGACTTGGCGGTCGAAAAATGGGTTTCTTCCGATTACCTTTACTAGTCTGATTGGTAGCCTTGAGCTGATGAACTTGGGATGGTCTCCGACGATCGAGAGAAGAGGAGTGCAGTTTCGGGCGACCGTCTGCTATCTTCGTCTGGCGCTTCTGATCTCTGTGCGTATCGTGCCTTGGCCTTGGGATCGAGGTTAACATAGCGTCAACACGGTCGTCCTCACTTGCTTCACCCCATCGCTCCCCTATTGAAGCGATACCTTCATCGTCCCTCGACGAAGCCTTTCGCCTTGGGGGTGATTGTTGCCGTCGGCCAGTGTCTTTTGATACCGAGCCTTCGCTGTCAGAAAGTGGAAAGGCACCAACGTTGAATCTTGAGAAGTCGGGACTCTTACTACCCCCTGCAGTGACTGGCCGCGCCACTCCTCGTTGCGTCCCCATTTTCTCGGGTGAAGGACTGTGCCAAGTCTTATGAGTAGTGCCAATTTTTTTCTTTTGGGCTTTGAGATCTATTTTGAGCCACGAAGCTGGAAGGACACCGCGAATTTTACGTTGTACTCGTTGCAGTTGGCTAGAGGCTGACTTCGTGCGAGAAGCTTCATCCGAACTCGAATCGTCATTCGAGGTCGCTGATTCAGAATCATTACCCGAATGGTCGTCAGACGGCTCGTCCTCCAAGACTTCGAGCACTTGGGCTCTTCTCGGTTCAGAAGAGGTAACTGGTGTAGGCAGTGGGGCCTTCTCAGTCCTTTGAAGATATTTGGATGCGGGTAATGTGGTGCGAGTAGCCTTCACCGGCGTTTGATTCCCTGATTGAGGAGGCGACGGGGGTACATCATATACGGTATCTTCATCGCCATCATCAGCTACACTGGGATTGTTCCTTGAGAAAGGCTTGTTGACCTCTCGAGTCATTCCTGGAGGCATTCTGAAGGACGTTGCGGCAACTTTGCGACGTTTATGACCATTTCCAATATACTTCCGTATTGGATTGTTAAGAAGTGCATTTACATCAGGCAAATCATCATCTCCAACACCAAGCACATCGCTCGGTGTACTTGCAAGTTCAGAAACTATCGTATGCTGTGCTTCGAGAGGTGACGGAGAGCGCGATTCGGGTGGTTCACTACTCACGCCAGCATTCTGGCTTTCTTCTCCTTGATATTCTATGTTCTGAGACTCTGCTCTTCGTACATTTGCAGCTTCGGCCTCCAGTTGAGCTATTCTCAATGGCTTTACACCGCGGTCCTTCAGGATTTGCCGATACTTTTCGCTTTCAATCGCATAAGGATGTAATTGGATAGGATTTCTTTGGCGTAAATTTCGAGTTGCTTTGTTGGACTGTGCATACTTCACAGCATTGGAAAACTGCGTCAGCGATGAGTCGATGCCGACTCTTCCTCCTCCGGATGGCTTGCTGGGTTGATGAGTGCTAGGATGGCTTTGATTTCCATCTGACAAAATCGGGTCGTGTGGGCTTCCAGATAGGCTCGAGAGCATTGAAGAGATTGGAGAAAGCGAGGGTGGCGTCTTAGGTATGGAAAATTGACTCGGCAGAGCTGCATTTGCCAATTCATGAGCTCCCGAAAGCAACTCTGCCTCAAGCTGCGCCGCAGGTGTATTCTGGTAATGATCCTCCTGAAGCTCATCGATGTCACCATCATCTTGAACGTGGAGGCCTCCATCGCTTACTCTGCTATCATTGCCAGATTTCTGGGACCCTCTATGTTGACCTCTTTGTAGATCATCACGCTTAAGAGGACCTGGAGACCCAGAAGTCCCACTGATTCCCTTTTGATCTTCGCTGTGAAGCCTTATCTCCTTATGCTGAGGCTCGAGGCTCTTCCTCCTAGAGCTCTGTACACGTTCGCTTTGGTCTAGTAAAATGACGCCACTGGTGTCATCGTTGCTGATGTTCTCTCCAAACGGGATGGGTGGTTGAATCGAATTCTGGGACTCGTCCTCGTCGTCTGAGTCGACGACGTATCCACGTGTCCTCCATCCTGCCATCTGCGTCTCCAAGCATAGCGCCAGTATAATCGAATGTCGTGAGCGAGTCCCGAAGCCTTCCGAGCTCATATAACTGGCCTGGCACGCCTGGTGAGGTCAACGCGTTAGAGAGACGCGAAGCAGATCTCAAGTCACATGACCTGAGTCACGCGATCCTCACTTTCGGGCTCCGGCTGACTAAAGTAGTCCTAGCTAGCTCTAGATGGGGCTAGCCTGATTACAAGGGTAAGAGACATGTATTAAGACATCAGAAAACTTTCATAGCATAGTCATTAAGTCACTTCGCCTTAATGATTGGTACCATCGCCTATGTTAACTTAGATTCTTGCGACAGCAAGACGGCGAATTGCTGCCCAATTCCTAATTCAAACTTATCGAACTGCATAACCCTATACATGCTGTACATGCGCTTTTCCATCATTTGACATAGCACCTCATCCCCGTCTTCATTAATTTACCCTCAACGATAACGAAGAAGAAAGCTTCTCGCGCGGTTTGAGATTCAACGCCCTCCCCCTTTTCAATAAACCATTTGGAATCTAAATCGTGCTGATTCAAGTCGTCCGAATCTGAGTCGTCCGAATCTGAGTCGTCCGAATCTGAGTCGTCCGAATCTCAATCCTCTTCGATCAAATTCTCCTGATCTGAATCCTCCCAATCTAAATCATCCTAATCTGGTTCCTCCTGATCTAGATTCTCGTCTGATTCCCCATTGTGAACTTGAGCAGCAGCATGTCCAGCTATGTGTCCAACGGGTTGGAAGTATTTCAGAAGATTGGTAGATGCCGTTATAAATGGCTGCTCTGATAAAGAAGGAAATCCACAAGAGGGATTAATTAACGTAGCAAGAGCGTTTGAGCCCTTCTGGGAAGACGCCGAGGCGATTCGAAAATGATGACCAGAATCCGCCATAGCTTTTCACCTCTGGTCGACAGCTCGTGGCCGCAAAGCGAATTCGTTGGGGGTAGGTTATCTGCACAAAGCGCCCCCCTTTCTCCGCGTAGCCCCCCCAGCCCACGTATCTCAACACAAAGTTGGAAAACATTCAATTATTTGGCTCTCAGGATTTTGAGCCGGCTTGGAGCACACATGGCAATCCTAGATGCATGCACCGATATGACCCAAGAAGCTAGGACCCTTCAAGGGAAATCAGGGTATTTACCAGTCAATCCTGCCTCCTTTCCCCTCTCCCTGGATCATCAATCCCCCTCCCCAATCCCAATACCCTCTTCACCCTCCCCACACTCCTCTTCGCCAACCGCTTTCCCTCCCCCCTCGCACCCCCCCCCGCCATCTCCGCTGCCGCCGCCTCCTTCTCAGCCTCGCTCTTAGGCGGCCACTCCCCATCTTTCTTCCAGCCGGCGACGAGTGTGTGCACCACGTCTTTGAGGTTGATGGGGATCGTGGGGGAGAGGCCGCGGATGATAATTTTGTCGTAGATGGAGGGGTAGGTGGATGGTTGGATGGAGGCGCGGATGAGGTTGGAGGGTGGGAGGATGGGAGGGGCGAGGGGGATGAGGAGAGTTGGGGATGGTGGTGGGGAGGTTGAGAGAGAGCGAGGGTCTGGCGATGGGGGTGTTGGGAGCTGGGTATTCAATGGTGATTGAGAAAGTGAGTCGTGTTTCGGCCGCCGCGAGGCTGGTTTTACTCTGGCGCCGGCCCAGGCGTTCCTCCGTTCCTGAAATACTCTCAAGCCTTCGTTCCATTGCATTTCTTCCTCCAGCAACTCATGTCTTTTCCTCTTCTTCGGGAATCCTGGTCGTGCTATCGAATCCGGACTATCGAATCGGTATGGATGCGCAATCAACGGTGGGCTCCGAATTGAATATTCGGAATCCGATTCCCTTTCTCGCCATTCCCTCGTATCATCGTTTTCAGCAGGCGATATCTCAGACTGGGTAGATATGCGCGGCCAGGACCAATCCTCACGCACTTTCTCGCCAATTTCTCTTTTCGCACCTCGTACGGCAGTCTCGTTGGGTTTGGAGACGATGGGCTTCTTCAATGTTTTGTTGTAGGAGTCGGAAAGGCTGTCGATAGACTTGGTGGCATTGTGATAGCCCTTCAGATCGGCCTTCTCGACAGGCCCACTCTCGGCAGTGGGACAGGATTCGGAGAGGGGCAAATGATCGGCTGAAGAGTCCTGCATTGGTATTATCTGGTCATCGCCAACAGAGGGACCCCAGGAGATACGCATATGGACCATCTGTGGTCTCGAGAGCCCCACGGCGTATCAATTGGGAGTCTTGGTGAGCAGAGAGGTACATGTCGGGCGACGAGGGTGACTGGGGCAGTTGCATCGTTCTAGGCCTGTTCATGACGGCATTTCCGGCAGTTTGGGGCAGCCAACAGCTGGGAGCTCTACCTTAGCCACTGGGGTCATTGCGGGGCGGGCCCAGCCGAAGCCTGGTGCGTCCATATCTGGAGATCTGAGTAATCCTCACATCGTCCATGATCGGGTTTT
>JAABUP010009827.1_pt1 | contig 11563 bp, 10 predicted proteins | sample 5559201 | NCBI WGS metagenome assembly JAABUP01 (sample SAMN10711887, study PRJNA513373) | rock metagenome | isolation source: Antarctica rocks | place: Antarctica | reverse complement strand
AGAGCTTCATACAGAAGTGAGAAGATAATGTGCTTTAGTCTTAGAGTCTTAGTAAGCAACTAGATCATAAGACCTTAGTATGAGTTCAACTCATGACAGTACTGATGTCACTGCTCTTTATGTTAAGATGTGTAATAATAAGATCACACAGTTAACAGTAAACAGCTGACTTATTTGTTTTTTAATGAACAATTTAATAAAAGATATTTCAATAATCACTTCTTCACAAAATTAAGTTTTAGTATGAGTTTTGCTTCATCTTACAGATGACAGTGATACTGTATGATGTCTGCTTTCATCAGCTTTTAAATTTTATGATTTTGTTAAAGATTTAAAGAAAGTGTTTGTTAATCATTATTTTCTGTAGTGTTGATGAACTGAAATTGATAAAAAAAAAAGAAATCAAAGAAGTAAATGAGTGTTCAATGCTATCAGTAATAAAGTTAACATTAAGAGTTAATGCATTAAATGTGTTTAAGATGTCTTTAGCTGTCAGATTTATCATAAAGCTGAATGATATTGTTATAACTGTTTAATGTGTAATATCTGAACATATAATGAGAAAATTGATAATATATATACATAATATCTGTCATGAGTTGAACTCATACTAAGGTCTTATGATCTAGTTGCTTACTAAGACTCTAAGACTAAAGCACATTATCTTCTCACTTCTGTATGAAGCTTTTCTTTTCTCTTTATAGTATTCTTCTTGTATTTAGAAATTATCAATTGAGTGTCAGTCTCATTGCAAACCTGTGACATTAAAATACTATTCTTATTTAAACCTGACCTACACTAAAGGTCTTGCTGTACAATTGTTGAAATCAGTGCAGAATGAGCACAGAAACCTCTATAACAGATGAAGTGAAGACTGTTGCTGAAAAGATTTCTTCTTGAGCACAAATACTTATGACAAAACTACACAGCATAAAGAGTCATACAGAAAAGAACATGCAGAACATGAAAAATTGTACAGATCATCTTTACATCTTTATAACAGACTGAGTCAATCTTACATCAGTCACATCAGCAGATACAGTTGTTTCAACATCAACTGTCTCAACATCATCCTCACCTCAAGAATCAGTTGATTGTATGAGCAGTTTCTTCATGAAGCAGTTCATGATGACAATGAGAGTAAATTGATTCTTTAAATGTTGACTTCTTAATTCATCTATGTTTGAAGAAAAGAAAGTGAAGTTCAGGTCTTGACTACAACAAATTGATGCTAAGTTAAATGTAAACATGTCAGACAACACTGTCAGCATTCAGTTCTGATACATACACAGTTGACTTGAAGAGTTGGCTCTAAGTCAGGTCACACCTTAAATTGTGGCTCATATCAAGTCAAATGAAGTTTTAAACTGTATGAACATTGAGAAGCTGATCAATCAGCTTCAGCACATGTATAATGACTCAGAATTGAAGAAAGAAGTGACTCATATCTTAAGAGCTTTAAAACAGAAAGAAAAATCATTCACTAAACATCTAATCATCTTTGAACAAATGCTGTTAAAAGCAGAAGGCTTGAAATGAGATGATGCTGTCAAAAAAACTTTTCTTAATAACAGTCTTGATGCAACACTCATGCAAGCTCTGATTGTTATTTCAATTTCTGTGTCATATGATGAGTACATTGTCTTGCTACAGTGAGTCAGTCATAACTTAAACTCAATTCAGAAGACTGTTACTCAAGAGCATTGTACAACAACTACTATCATCATGCAACAGTCTCACACAAACAACATGAACTGAGAATTCACTGAGCACATCATTGTTGCAGCTACAGAAACTGAAGAGAGATGCAGAGCACAATGAGTGTCAGAGAAGAAAGTGACAAAATGTCATATGAAACAACTATGCATGCACTGTAAAGACAACAACCACTTCATTAAGAACTGCAAACTTCTGTCTGCTGTACAATCTTGTGTCATTAATGTTATTGCTGCTGAGACTGTGAAGAAGATGACAGAAGAAAAGAAGAACTCAGAAAAAGAGTAGCTTTTAGCAGAAGTCACAGCTGAAAGTGTATAAAATGTGATAAAAGCTGAAAGAAGTTTGAGAAACAGATGAACAGTGCTCTTTTCACTATGTCAACATTAATCAATAAAAAATCATATGCACATATCTTATACAACACAGAGTGTCTGTTTTATGAAATAATCACTTCTTGCTTTGCTAGAAATCACAATCTACAGTGCATGAAGATAAGACCTCATATGATTACAAGGTTTGATGAACCTTCAGATTCATCAGTAAATGAAGTAGCTGTTGTACAAATTGATATTGATGAACATCAGAAGTCAAGAACATTCTTTTATATTGTTTTTAAGATAGCATTCTATGACCTTATACTGAGTCTATCATGAATGAAGCAGAATGAGATCATATTGAAAGCAAACAGAGTCTTTCTTATGATTGAATTTACAGAAACTGTCATACAGAACAGAAAAGCTTCAGCTGAAGGCAAGTTCAATCATATTATGATGTTGACTACATTCTTTTCAAATCTTATACAGAAGAAAGAAGAGAAACAGAAGAAGATTGAGGTGTTCTCAGTTAGCATGATCAAAATCAAAAAAGTCTTAACCTCACAGAAGAAGACAAACTTGAGAACTATACTTCTCAGTCATTATCATGAGTTTTTAAATGTGTTTGATCATACAATGACTGAGAAGTTGCCTTTCTTAAGAAGAGAAGGCACAGATCATCAGATTGAACTAAAAGAGATGAATGAAAAAGAGTTAAAAGTACTTTGAAATCCTTTATACAACATGATGAGAAAGAAGCTACTAGTGTTGCACAAGATATTAACAGAACTTTTGAATAAGCAGTTCATATGAGTCAGTAACTCATTTGCTGCAGCATCTGTTTTATTTGTACAGAAGTCAGAAGGTGAACTTCAGTTCTGTGTGAACTATTGTGACTTGAACTGAATCACTCAAAAGAATCATTACTCTCTTTCATTGATATATGAGACTCTGTGAAACATTGAACAAGCTCAATGATACATCAAGTTGAATGTCATAGCAGCATTTCACAAGATTCAAATTGCTGCAGAGAACAAATGAAAGATGACATTCTGTACAAGATATGAATTGTATGAATGAATGATAACTTCTTTTAAGCTAGTCAATGTCTCAAGCACATTTTAAAGATATATTAACTGAGTCTTGCAGAACTTTCTAGATGAGTTTTGTTCAATCTATGTGAATGATATTCTCATCTTCACTGATGAGTCTTTGCATCAGCACTGAAATCACATACAAAGAATACTACTATGACTTTGAGAAGCTGGCTTACAGATTGACATTGACAAATGTGAGTTTAAAGTCAAGTTGATTAAGTATTTAAAGTTCATTCTGAAAGTTGAAAAGAACATACAAATGAACCCTCAAAAAATGAAAACAATCATGAACTGACAAGTCTTTAGATCAGTAAAGAGAGTATAGAGTTTCATAGACTTTGCAAACTTTTACTGAAAGTTCATTAAGAACTTTTTTAATCTGATTATGTCAATGATGGCTCTTGTACAAAAGAACACATTCTTTAAGTGAACTGAGAAAGCTGATCAAGATTTTAAAAAGCTAAAGACTATGTTCATTTCAGTGTCAATTCTAGTTCTGTTTGACCATACATGTATGACTGTGATGAAAACAGATTTCTCAGATTGATGCATAGATGAAACTCTGTTGCAGTTGATGAATGATGTGTGAAGACCCTGTGTCTATTGTTTAAAGAAGAATGCATCTGTGAAGTGCAACTATAAAATTTATGATAAAAAGATGCTGATCATCATACAATGTTTGAAAGAGTGAGACAAAGAATTGAGAAGTGTATCAAGTTTTCAGATTCATATGAATCACAAGAACCTGAAATACTTCATGACAGTTAAAAAGCTTACAGAGTGACAAATGAGATGGTTTCTTATACTGTCATGATACAACTTCTTCATACTATACTTGTCAGAAAATCAGAATGAGAGAACAGATGCTCTGTTAAGACATGAGCAAGATATGTCAACAGATCTCTCAGATGATAGAGTACAGCATTGTACAACACAGATAATATGCTCTGAAATGATGAGCAAGCCTATACAGACTGCCTCAATGACAGTAGTGAATATATCAGTACCTGTACTTGTACAAGATCAGAACCTGTTCAGTGAAGCTATAGATCTCAAGCAAATGTGAGTGAATGCTGAGACAAGAGACAAGTCATATGAGAAGCTGTGTCAAGCAATTCAGAAACAATGAAGATCATTTTTCACTGTTTTAGAAGTGAGAATATTCATAACAGAATGCTTCTTGAGCAATGAAGAAAAGTTACTCTTTTGTGAAAGACACTGAGTGTTGTTCTCAAAATCTCTTTGTATGAAACTGATTCAGTATACACATGACTCAACAATGACTGAACACTCAGAAAGAAATATAACTGTTGTTCTTTTATCATGACAGTTCTTTTGACTCAAAATGCTACAGAATGTCTGTACATTCTGTCAGAATTGTGACAAATGTCATATAAACAACAGCTGAAAAGATCATTGACAAGGCTTCTTGAAGCCTCTACCTGTATTAAAGCAAATTTGATGAAAGATATTCATTGACTTTATAGTAAATCTACTGTCAAGTGAGGGTTGTACAAATCTTCTGATAATTACAAATTGTCTTAACAAGAAGATAATACTGAAACTGTGCAAGAATATAACTGCAGAATGAGTGACTCAGACATTTGTACAATGTTTCTATTGAGCTTATGAGCTTTTTACTGCAATAGTCTCAGATTGAGACACTCAGTTTGTGAGCAGTCTATGAAAGAGAGTCTGTCAACTTTTAAAGATTGTATGAAGAGTGTTCACAGCATACCACTCAAAAACTGACAAGGCAACTGAGCAAATGAATCAAAATGTTGAGCTGTACATTCATACATTCTTCAATTATAGTCAGAACAACTGAGCAAGCCTGCTTCTCATGACTGAGTTAGTCATAAACAATCATGACTTTGTCTTAACAGAGGTGAGTGTTATGACCAGACCGTAACCAGCTAGTGTGTTTTAGAGGATACGCAAGAAAAGCATATACCTGAACATAAGCTCACACAGCTCTATGTGCTTGAGGTGAGCTCGATGAGGTGATAGATCTTTGATAGGTCTATCAGCTCTATTGCTCTATAGTGAGCAAAGCAAGCACAGTGATTCTATGGTATATAGTAGGATCATTTTCTCTATGGAAATGGGACATGTTCAACTCAATACAAGTTATCAACTACTGATTTACTCTACATCGCGCACTGAAATCTTTATATCAACAAGCACAAATCTCTAGCCCTAATATTTGAGGCATCTCAGATCAGAACGTAACACTTTGAACACTCTTACAATATAAGAATGACAACCAGTGCACAGAAGTCAGCTTTAACAAGTTAAGTCAATCTTTAAGGCCTTCAGCAAATGATCAATGTACTCAAGGTATTGACACTCAATGCATTCACAGATGAGAGAGAGAAGCTGTGAGCCTTCTTGATCAAGCTCAAATTATATATTGAATTCAATCAGGCAAAGTTCAGGTCTGAGATGAACAAAGGTCTGTTTACTGTATTGTACCTCAAGAATGCAGCATTCAATTGAGTTAACCTCAAACTGCATGAGTTTCTCAACAAGACATCAAAGAAATGAATGAATAATAAGAAATTCATATTCAACAACTACAAGAAGTTCAAGAATGAGCTTCAGAGAGCCTTTGAGGTAGTCAACAAGAAACAAGCAGCAAAAAGATGACTTCACATTTTAAAGATGAATAAGTTGACAGTTGTTACGTCCTGATCTGAAATGCCTTGAATATTAGGGCTAGAGGTTTGTGCTTGTTGATATAAGGGTCTCAGTGTGCGGTGTAGGGTAAACCAGTAGTTGATAACTTGTATTGAGTTGAACACGATCGTTTTCATAAGAAAAACAACCCTCTCTATATAGAGAAATACACTTGATGTCTCACGCTCTCACGAGCAATCTGCCGACCCTGAGTCGACGTCTCATCAGCGACCCAGTGAGCAGTACTACGTGTACGCTGTGATTGCGGACTCTCAGGTCCTGATCCCGTTAGGTCTAACCTGTTCAGGTTTGGCCGTAACACCATCCTCTCTTCCCTAAGCACTAGTTCTTTAGGGTGTATATAAGTGAGGGTTTCCTTCACTCAATTCCACATGTCAGCATGTCTGTTAAGAAATTCAATCATCTTTGAAATACTAAAGAGATTCAACTCTCAAGGTCTCTTTCTTCTTTTCTCTGTGAGTATTGTCACTCTCTGAGTTTGTCTTGTTTTATCATGAAATCTCATCCTAAATGCAACAAATGTACTCAACATGATCATTCATGTGTAGCTGTTTTGTGAGAGTCTCTTGACAGAACTTGCCTTCAGCTCTGAAAAGAAATAAGCACTGCAAACGCTGAACTTGGTGCGCTTGCCTTCAAGATCATATGCTTGCAAAAGACTCTTGATCAAGCGGACCGTTGTGCTTCTCAGAAGGCTGATTGTCTTGCTGTTGAACTTGATAGTGATAATGATGAAACAGAGGATGAAAATGATCCTCAGACATTGTCACACTTTGTTGACTCAATGTCTTCATCTTTCTGAAACTCTATCTTTCTTTCTCAAAGTGTTGAAGCGCCCTTGCACAGCTCTTGAGGTTTTGGTGTGATTTTCACGTATTTTCAGAGGTATTGTATTCTTTTCATTTGACAAGGTAGTGGGTTTTCCCACTAATCATCCGTTTTTCTAGAATGTTCTCAACTTTGTATTCCTCATCAGGTTTGACAGATGTTTTGATGGTTTGAAGTGGTATGAACTGATTGCAACACTGAAGCATGAATGCATGAAATACTGGGTGTATTTGCATTCTCTTGAGTAAGTCTAGCTCATAGCTTATTTCTTTGATGTTTCTCTTGATCTTGAACGGTTTTATGCTCTTGTTGTTCAACTTCTTGCTTCTTTGCTTTACATGAATGTTGTTTGTTCTTAGATAAACTCTCTCTTCAACCTCAAAAGGTTTTACCTCTGTTGTTTGTTCTGTTTGCTGTTGAATCCTGCTTGTCAGGTCTTTGTGCAACTTCTTGATCTCTGCAATGTCTAGTATTGCTTTCTGGCTTTGTGATTTGTGTGCTTGCGGTTCTTGTCATACCTTTGGGTTATATTCATAATTTGCTTGAAATGGTGTTTCTTCTGTGGTTTTGTTTTGTGTGTTATTGTATGCAAACTGTGCCGTTGACAACAGTTGTACTCAGTTGTTCTGGTTCTTATTGATGTAGTGCCTCAAGTACGTTTCAACTGTCTGATTCATTTGTTCGCTCTGCCCATCTGTCTGTGGGTGGTATGCTGTCAACATCTTATGTTTTATCCTGAGTTTCACTGTGAGTGTTTCCTAAAACTTGCTTGTGAACAGCTTGTCTCTGTTGGTGATAAACTCTTTTGATAGCCCGTGATTGCTAACCAATTCTTGCAGTATGGTGTATGTCAATACTGGTGCTGTTGCAGTTTCCTTGAATGAAATGAACATGGTGTACTTGGTCAATCTATTGACTATAGTCAATATACTGTTGAATTTCACTCCTCATGCCGGATTCTTTGATGTTGGCAACTTTGTTATGAAGTTCATAGTAATTGACTCCCATGGCGCATTTGGTGTGTTTAGTTGTGTTATTTCGTCATATCTTTTGTCTCTTTGAATCTTGTTCCTGTGACATAAATTGCACCTGACGATGTATTCAGTGATTTGATTTCTAAGGTCACTGATATTGTGCCTTCTTTGTACAAGGTCCTTGATTCTTTTGACTTCAAGGTGTTCATCAGCTCTGCCGTCATGACATACTTGTATTAGTTCTTCATCTGTCAAGGGAGTTTGCTTCACCTTGTACGTTGCTGCTAAGCCTTTTGTGAGGATTTCTTTGTCATCTTCACTCAGAATTTCAGTGTGAATCTTTTTCACTCCTTTGTGGTCAGGCTGTTTACTCAAAGCGTCTGCTTCACCATTCTCATTATCCTTCTTGTAATGAATTTGGAATTCGTAATTGGCTAACTGTTTGGCCCAGCAAACCTGTTGTCAATTCAACTGTTTTGTTGTTGCAAAGTTCCTCAAATTCTTATGATCTGTGTAGATCTGAATAGGCTTCTCAGTACTTGCAAGGTAAGGTCTTCAATCTTGCAGTGCTTTCACTATTGCAAGAAGTTCTTTGTCATGAACCTCATACCTTTTCTTTGATTCTGATAGTTTTCTAGACTGATAGACTATGAGTCTCTGTTGCTCATCTTTGATCTGGTATAAGCATGCACCTACTGCGAAATCCGATGCGTTGATTTTCAGTATCTTTTTGCATGTCAGGTTGAGTATTCTCAGGTGTGCTGTTTCACTAAGACTTTTCTTGTTCTTGTGCGTTAGTTGTGTGAGGGGTTCTGCAATCTTTGCATAATTAGGTACAAACTTTCAATAGTAGTTCATCAATCTCAGAAAGGCTTGTACTTCCTTGACTCATTTTGATGAAGGTCAGTTCCTGACTGCGTTTGTCTTTTTTGAGTTTTTCTTGATTTGCCCAGGTTGAATAATATAATTAAGGAATTTGATCTCCTTTGCTTCGAACTTGCTTTTTGACTTCTTCACATATAGAGTTCTTTCACTGAGCTTTCTTAGTACCTTGTGCACATGGCTGTGGTGCATCTCAAGGTCATCTGAATATATCAGAATGTCATCAAGGTATGTGATTGCAAAATCATCGAGGTATTCTCTCAATGTATCATTGATTAACCTTTGAAAGGTGGCGAGGGCATTCTTGAGCTCAAACGGCATAACAGTGTATTTGTAGTGTCTGTATCTTGTTCAGAACGTCGTTTTCCACTTCTCTTCTTTCTTCATTTGTACTCGGTAATAGGCTTCTTTCAAGTCTAGACTTGTGAACCACTTGACCCTGCCTAACCGGTCTTGTAACTCTTTGATCAACGGTAAGGAATAACTGTCTTGTCTAGTTATCTTGTTGAGTTGTCTGTAGTTGACACACAGTTGCTTTGTGCCATTCTTCTTTGATATGAACAGGATCAGGTATCCTGCCAATGACTTTGATGGTCTGATGAATCCTCTTTTGAGATTCTTGTCAAGGTAAGTCCTAACTTTCTTGAGTTGATCTTCACTCATTGAGTACAGTGGCATTCACTTTGACTGCTTGTCATTCAATAGCGGTATTTCGTGATCTCATGACTTATGCTCTGATAAGCTCATTTCTGGTTGTTCAGGGATCTCATACGCATCTATCATGATGTATAATTCTTTGCTGATTCAGTTGATTCTTGAGTTCTTTTTGCGTAATCAGAGCATTCCTAGTATGGCGTCATACTTGATTGAATTGAGGACATCAAATGTCAACTTCTGTGAATCTTCTAGTATTATGGCTTTGATGTGAACCTGGTCTGTTATTCACTTGTATTCTCTGTTGACCATATATACCTGCATAGGCTTCAGCACTCGCTGCAGCGTTAGTTCTAGCATTCTTATCGCTTGCTGTGAAATATAGTTGTTGGTCGCTCCTGAGTCTACCATTGCTTGAAGAAGTCTATCTCGTTCAACTTGAATGTCAACCCATATCTTATGGTCCTTGTCGTTCCCTTGAGACATTAGAAGCTTCTTGTTCCCTAGTCTCTTTGAGGGAGCTTGCAGTTTTTTGACTGTACTGTGTTGCTTGCTCTCCTTCAGAGGTTCTGAAATCATCTAGGTTCTATCCCTTGTACAATCAGTTGTATGTATTCTTTGCTGCCTTTCTCAATATACCGTTCTGAGTGTAGGCGCGGTTCATACTGATCATATTCCCACTGAATCTGGTTCTGAAGTGCTTTCACTTTCTTCAGGAACTCAGGTGGCATGTAGCCCTCTGAAAAGGTTCAACAATCATCATCTGATGTCAAGTACCCTGTGAGTAAACGGATCTTGATTTTGTGACTCTTAGTTTTTCACACAAGTTGTTTTGATACTGGGTTGATTGCTGTTCATACGTCTTTTGTCAACTTGTCAAGTTTTAAGCATGCTTTTGCTCTTTCTGTTTCTTTCTGTTGCTTCTTAAGGTCATTGACTCTCTTCTCAAGCTCTTTCTGCTGTCTTTTTAGCAGTTGTTGATGCGTCTCTCAGCGCTGATTCTCAGGGTGCTCATATCTTGTTTTGAGTCTCATGTTGACTTCTCAGTTGTTGACATCCTTTGAGTCTGTGTTCAAATTCAGGGCTATTCAGGTGCTATTGTTGTAGTTTTCTTCTATCTGGGTTCCGTGAGTATCGGTTCCTTTGATCTTGACTTTTTCTAGGATAGTTAATCCCTTCAGTCGACCTGTTGTGTTGTAACCGTTTTGTTTCTTCTTGAGTATCTGTGGGTATCATTTGGCTCCGTCTTTGCTACTCATATGTGTTCAGCACATGTTGTCATAGCAGACTGTTCAGCTCAAGGCGTTGTGCACTACACGTGTATTTGTTGCTGCAACTTCTTTTCTCTCTCATTGAGGTTTCTTGCAGGTTCTTGCAAGGTGTTTGAGCTTTTCACAGTTATAACATTCACGAGTCTCTGCTCATCAAGATTGAGGCTTATAGGGCTTGCTCATGCGCCGTCCTTGCTTCACTCATGGTTGCTGCTCACAGTGCTTCTTGATTGCGTCGAGGTTCATAGGGTCACCTCTTCTGAGAATATAATGTCTTTTTTACATCTTCAGTGTGTAGTGCCCTGTATGCTTCATCCGTTGTTCTCATTGACAACTGTTGATGTTGATGAAGGTATTGATCATATTCTGAAGCTCTTCAGGTTGATTCATCCTGACTATCTCATCTTTGATAGTCTCATTGAGTCCTCAGTAGTATTGCAATACTAAAGCGTCGTCATCCCAGTCCATTAGGGCCGCGATTTGCTGAAACTCTGTCGCATACTTGACTGTCAACTTATTCATCTTTAGGATGTGAAGTCGTCTTTCTGCTGCTTGTTTCTCATCAACTACCTTGAAGGCTCTTTGAAGCTCATTCTTGAACTTCTTGTAGTTGCTGAATATGAATTTCTTATTGTTCATTTGTTTCTTCAGTGTCTTGTCAAGGAACTCATGCAGTTTGAGGTCAACTCAATCAAATGCTGCATCCTTGAGGTACAATACAGTAAACAGGCCTTTGTTCATCTCAGATGTTACGTTCTGATCTGAGATGCCTTGAATATTAAAGCTAGAGGTTTGTGCTTGTTGATATAAGGGTCTCAGTGCGCGGTGTAGGGTAAACCAGTAGTTGGTAACTTGTATTGAGTTGAACACGATCGTTTTCATATGGGAAACGACCTCTTCTATATAGAAGCTTGCATGTTCTGCACGCCTAGCACGCCTTTGTGCTTCTTGTGCTGATAGTGCTTTGACACTATCACATGCTTTGTCAAGTCTTGTGCTTGATGTGCTTTCTGAGTATACGCCTTGTTTGTGTATATTCTGTTACTACATACTCATCCTGAGCTATGGCCGTAACACGATTCTTCTCTCTCAGGCGCTAGTTCTTTAGTGTTTATTTAAATGAG
>JAABUP010009826.1_pt1 | contig 11565 bp, 9 predicted proteins | sample 5559201 | NCBI WGS metagenome assembly JAABUP01 (sample SAMN10711887, study PRJNA513373) | rock metagenome | isolation source: Antarctica rocks | place: Antarctica | reverse complement strand
ATGCTTCAAGAATATAAGATTCACCATACTGCTAGACTGGCACGGCCACGGTAATCAGATCCATCAACACGTCTTTGCCCAGATTGCCAACTCATCCTCTCTGAAGCTCAAGCACCTAGCGGTCAAGGTTCGGGACCCCATGGTCCTATCTCCAAGAATAAAACACTCGGATTCCGAAGATGAGAGGACATTGATGGCCTGGATAGACAACCTGAGTTCAATTCGAGAGCTTGGCTCGCTAAAGATAGAATATTCTCTAGGTCGAAACACCGGTAATTACATTTTGGGGCTTAGCTTAGGGATTCCGCAGTTCGAAAAGGAAGCTGCCATAGAGTTATGGTATCAGCTGGCGCCTTTGGTCTTGAGGCCAGGGTCGGCACAGCTTGCTGAGAAGGTAATTGAGGGGTTTCGACGGACGCATCCAGACATGGGAAGCGGGAATGGGTTGCCGTCACCTATCTGGGTTAAAGTGTATCACTACTTATCGCAATAGGACAGAGACAGTCGAGGGGAATGGTACTCTCGGGCTATTGCGTGCATTAATGGTCAGGTTGAGACGCGACAGTGCCATATTGATAGTTTGTCTAACAATATCATTGAATAAGTTTGGCATTTTCGCAACGGAAGGCTTACTTCAGATAGCTGACAACGAAAGGTTTTGCGTTGGTACAAGTATGAATTCAATGGTTTGATAGAGGACTCCGTTCTCATATCTTGGTATCTATTACTCGTACATGATGGTGATTGACTATTGCGAACAAAGAAAATGATAGAACCCAAAACGCCATTCAAATGAACTTGTTTTATTCCACAACATAGTCATGTACTGGCTCATGCCAATCAATAGTCGGCACAACGCGCGCAGAGTATTCCGACATCCAATTCCCTCAATTGTCGAGCAGCTTTCGTCAAATTCTTCCACTGCTGCACTCCAAGCTTCACACAGCCAGGTGGCAGGGACCACCGTTGATGTGTGATGATGGTACTCTCAGAGCCGGTTCTCGTGATGGTCTACTTTCTGGGCAGGCAGCCCAAGAATGGGATAATCGCGAGTGATCCTTCTCGCACGGGCACGGATGCTTGCCTAGACAATTATGGAGTCCGCGTCATTTTCATGGGATGGAAAATAAATCGTGAGACATGTCTTGGGAGCATAACGCTCTTGAGACACATACGACGGCTTGAAAGTATATGAATTGGAAAGGAAACATTATCCAAAACTAACGTACTCCGCAGCCATTTTCAGCCGGCCTTGCTGCCAGCTAACTGAGCGTTCCCGCAGCTGCGGCATCTCAAATACTCTTCACCCGTCCATCGAGGCACCAACGATCTAGTCGTGTTCTGCGCATCGATGATGTGCGTGTTGTATAATGCGAGAGGAATCGCTTGTACCGAGAAGGAGGTTAGGAAGAGGAGCCAGGTGTTGAATTGCATAGTGTAATATGGAAAATTCAGTATACGGTGAGTAGGGTAGGGGAAAGGATGAGAGTACGATGTATGATTGTATCGACAGTGTCTTGTGGTGACAATGTACAGGTTACGGTGGAATTCGGATGAACGATGATTGGCGAAAAGAAAGAAAGCAATTCAGCTCTCTTTGTAGGTCTGTCTCCGCCATCAATTTTTGCGAGCCAAGTGGCACTTGAAAATAAGCCGCAGGTGCCTAACGAGGCTCTCTGCCATTTCCCAGAGAGGAAATTTCTTGTGTGACTGCTCAACAAAATATGTTCCGGTCGAGTTCGAGATATTGTTGGCGTTCCCACACTCCTTGGCGAAAGGAGAATGTGCACTGCGTGCGTCCTGAAACCTCTATTGTTACCTCGAAGCTGGCCTTCCGTCAAGGCCCGACTCGCTCACTGTCTTGAGATGCCATGCCAAAACAACGACGTCGTGCAGACCTGTCGTCCTTCCCTTTTGCCCTCATGGCCAAGGCGCAACGCCGAGCTGGGACGCTAGTCCCTCTACATCTATCCATAGAAGGACGCTTGCGACCTTTTCAGATCAGACCAGCTCTACGCCAACCCTCATTGGATCGCCGCCGCCTTTGCCCCATGACCCCATTCTCCAATCATCAGAGTAGGCGTACGCCCCCGAAATCTTTGGCGATATCGAATTCCAACAGGCGAGAATAGCTTTTTTCTACAATGATCTGATAGGGTCGGGATCAAAATTCAATGGCCCAAGACTGACAAGAGTATGTCGAACAGCTTCTGAAACGCTCCAGGAATCGTTGCCGTCGTTTGCGCGCATGTCAAGCTTCCCACCGATGAGAATTCACTGAAAATTGGCGTACGCAGAATCTAACCTTCTGAATTGACAAAGACGAGAACGGCTCTCGTGATATAGTGGAATACAAGGAAGGCAGCAAACGCGACGAAACGATTGTATCTGCACTCTCCCTGTATAATGGTCTCGTATGTTTGGTTCCAAATCTGGCAAAACTTTAGCTTTTTCTTTCGCAACAAGTTCGTCGGCGCTAGGATGATTCATGAACAGAGCCAGGACGTCACAAAGGATGCTCACTGGTTAGGGTCTTAGTGGGGGAGGGGAAACGGATCCTGACGCGGCTAGGCGACTCCGTTCATGGGAAGCTAAGTTACTGAGGCCATGGAGGACGTTTTGCCAGTTGTTGAATAGGGCTACGCAAACGAATGCTCAGTGTATCAATTGTTGTTAGGACTCCCTCCTGATAATGACCCTTCCCAGTAGTCGTTCTTGCCATTAACCCGTAGTTGTGCAACAACCGTTATAGCGCCAGCAAATATTTTTGAAAGAAACAGACAAAATACCTCCAATCGTAGGCCTATTCATATAAGGCTACCATAGAAGGCGAATGCAGATACAATCGTTTCTCCCAATAGAGAGTCTGCTAAGGTACAGTCTTCTCCCTTTCGCGCCTTGTCTCCTGTCAAGCTCATCTAGCGCTCTCAAAATATCTCCCTAGTCGTGCCTGATACTAGTACCTAGCAAAAGCACTGTGGACGATTACAATAATGCCACCGAACGCCTAGCGGCCGCGGAAATGACGGACAACATGTGGAAACGTCAATCGAGACTCACACCAAGCCATCAAACAAGGACAAAGCAGATAAAATCGTCTCGTGGCGCTTGCTGCCCTCCATGAATCAGACAATCAAGCTTGTCTATCGAGGAAGAAGAGAAGGGGTCGGTATGCTGTCTTGCGGTTTGCGCCTATATTGTATAGGCTTGCCAACTCCTAGACAACTTCTAATACATCGAACATTGTGTGCAACTTGCGAGCTTTCCCGTGATAATTAGATGACTTGGGTAGCAATAGTCGACGATGTCAATAAGAACGGTGCTGCTGGACGCTTAGTTTTGGACGGCCTCGAAGGGCGGATTATGGAGATCGATCGAGTAGAACGAGGGTCAGGACACCCATTTTTCTGTTCGAAAATTGGCAGGCCGATTTAAACTTGAGAAAGCTATCGAGGTTGGAGTCGCAGCAATTGAACAAGTAAAAGTAGCATTGTACCTCGTGACACAGCAAGCCTATCCGGTTATGTGCATGAGGGATTTGACAAGAACTGTAGCCCATTCACTCAAAATCCCACGGCTATCATCGATAACTAGCAGGTCAGCAAGGTGAGCGATAGAGTAGAATGTCTAATTAAACAACAAATTAGGAATTGGCGTGCTTACTTTCATCTGAATTCTTGTGCTGAATCCTCACGCCAAGACTTTGGAATCGTTCCGCTTGGACCGTTCAACAATATTTTGTGTAGCTCTTGGACTTTATTAGACTTGAGCTTGAACGATATCAATGTCAATGTTTGGTGGATGGTGGACGTGAACTAAGGTATTGGAAGTCGCGAAAATTGCCAAGAGGTGACGTCACTTCTGCGGTCAGCCAGTCAGCGCGGAGTGCTGAAGCACCGAAACATTTCCAAGGCTGTCACATACGGCCCAAAGCCGTCAATACTTCGCTTCTACCTGGCTCTCTATACCACCTCGTCGATAGCCTCAAACTTCGGCAGGATACTTTCTCCAACTTGCTAGCATACAAAGGTCCTCAAGATGCCTCTCGGTCACCACAGCGATCACCGGCGCATGTCGCTAGGAAGTGAGCCTTGACCATCGTTGCTCGTCTGATCAGCTGCTTCGGGGCAGCAGACAGTGTCCGGGTGCACAAGCTGACCTTGCTGCATTGAACAGAGAAATCCGGCGACGGCGGGAATACAGAAGGGGACGATGAAACAGGTCAGAAAGGGAAACACCAATACTTGACTCGATGTCTAATACAAGTGCAGTTGTGGAGCCCGAGCAGGGCAATGGTCAGTCAAATGTTCACAAGGACGTCAACCAGTGCAATGCAGTCGCTGATAGGCACCGCTACCTACAGTGCTCTCCCACATCATATCACAGCTACGGCCAGGTGCGGATCTGAGCAAGGTTACGCTTCCTACATTCATACTAGAACCAAGATCTATGCTGGAGCGGATTACGAAGTACATTGCCCGAATCCTTTCGGAGGCTTCTAGCTGACAAGCTGGCCCCAGCTTCATGGCACATCCCGAAACCCTCCTTCCTATGACCAAGATCGAAGACCCTGTGGAGCGATTCTTGTCTGTGGTCAAATTCTACTTGAGCGGCTGGCACATAAAACCACCGTAAGTCATGCCATGCGGGCAATATTACAGTGCTGGGCCACAAACTAAAAAAAGGGTAGAGGCGTAAAGAAACCACTAAATCCGATCCTGGGTGAGACGTTCACTTGTTATTGGGAATACCCGGATCACACTCGCGGATACTACATATCGGAACAGACTTCACATCATCCTCCAAAATCAAGCTACTTCTTCATGGCTCCTGAGCACCATATAAGGATAGATGGAGCACTCAAGCCAAGAAGTAAATTCCTAGGCAACTCAGCTGCAAGCTTAATGGAAGGCATAGCTATCTTACGGTTCACGAATCGAGGGTCGTCGAGAGGTGGAGAAAAATAGTGGGCATGACTGACAACCTTGGTCCTACGCTGCTGACGGGTTACAGTTTCGTCACACAGCCTAATATGTACGCGCGTGGCATTCTTTTCGGAAAGATGAAATACGAGTTGGGCGACCACAGCTCTATACGGTGTCCAGAATTGGGTCTTGTGGCTGACCTCGAGTTCAAGACTAAGGGCTACTTTGGCGGGACCTATAACGCTATAGGTGGCTCGATAAAGAATGAAAAGACAGGAGAAACGCTTTTCGAATTATCAGGGATGTGGAGTGGGGAGATGATTGCAAGAAATATAAGGGTATGGGAGATCATGGGCTACCGGGGATTTAGTGCTGACAGCTGGGCAGACAGGGAAGAAGGAAGTCCTCTTCGATGCGACACACGCAAAACACACAGCCCCAATTGTTCGTCCACTCGAAGAACAGGATGAGCGTGAATCCCAGAAGCTGTGGTATAGTACAGTACAGGCGATAAAGGAATCGAATCATACCGCTGCTACAGAAGAAAAGACAAAGATAGAAGACCGGCAGCGAGACGAAACGGCGAAGAGGGCCGAACAAGGCGTAGAATGGCAACCGAAGCTGTTCAGGAAAGTCCGCGGAGGCCCTGGTGGACCGGAAGAAGGAGAGGAGGACCTGGACTGGATGTTGAATGCAAATATGTTAGTCTGGGCTAGACTTCTCTCTTATACTTGCGCTAACAGGAGCAGCGACGGTCAAACACCCGAGGCTAAAACCAAGCAAATCCTTGCCATCGCGCCTATACTGAAAGGACAACGTCCGTCCCAGCAACCACAGCCTCCCCAGCAATCCCAAGCAGCTCAGTCACAACATGCTCAATCTCCACCTCAGCCTCAACAGCAGCCACCTCAGGCCCAGCAACAGTCCGCAGAAAATAGCGACCTGATCGATTTCGGCCCGGCAGACTCTCAAGCTACTTCGATCCCGCCAAGGAATTCTTCTCTACAGCAACAGCCTGTTCAACAAACGGTGCGACAACCAATGAACGCACCAGCCGGCTTACAGGAGCCAATGCAGCCAGGTCAACCCCTCAAGCGCGTTGACACGCTTACAAGAGATTTAGATGAGTTTGTCGATGCACCAGCACCTTGAATATGGTATTGACATGATGAATTATTCATGCGATACAAAACAATTCTGCAAGGTGACCTTACAGAACACGAAAAATCAATGGGCGATTTGGAGGGGCTTTTGTGTCTAGATTTTCCCCTCCTCATGAGTAGAACAGCATAAGTAGGCGAATGGCATTCTCAAACCAAAAGTGCCTTCTTGAAGTGCTGTCCGAATGCTAGATATTGCAGTATGATATTAGGCTTCCCTTGCCTTGCATGCAAAGCACCACCATCCCTACATGGATCAAACCTCCTTTCCACCTCTCACCCCCTCCCCGTTTTCTTCCTACAGTCCGGACAATACCACTTCCCCTTCGGCTCCTCCTTGACCCCCACACAGCTCCAATGAAACCACTCATTCCCGCACCCATCATTATCACAAGCAACCATATTCCCATAACTAACACTGTGGCAAATACAATACTTCCGATCATCGCCCTCCCCCTCATCATCCGGATCTTCCATCTCCACATCCTCATCATTTTCATCCCCAGCCACACTATCATCTTCGCCCGTCATGGAAGCCGGCGTGCCGGACTTCTTGTGCCCGCCGCCGCGTCGGCGAGAGGTGGAGGTTGATTTTTTGTTGCTGGTGGTGGTGGCGAGCTGGTTGATACGTTGGTGGGGCGCACCGGCGCGGGAGGGTTTGATTTTATTGGAGGGGCGGGTGGGACCGGCGGAGGAGCCGCGGGAGGCGGTGTCGAGACCTTTGGGGGTACCGGGGCCGAGAGATGACTGACGCAGCGACGAAGACGTTACTGGGATAGAGAGATGGTGGGGGTTCATACGCCGACGTTTCGAAGGGTCGGTAGAAGGCGAGCGATTCGCTCCGCGCGCGGGATTGAAATGGGGTGGCGTGGCGGCGTTTGTGGCGGATGGGATGGCGGTTGTTAGCGGAGATGGTTGGCGGGCTGAGGGCTGTACAAGGCGGGTTATAGAGTTGTTAGCGATGGTTGTGGAGGGGCCTGCGTTGCCGGAGAGGGGGTGCAAGGGCGTGGAGGCGCCGGTTGCGGAGGCAGAGAGTGGGGGAAGACGGGTGGAGAGGGAAGTATTGTTTAGGAGGGAAGGGAGTTGGGGGTCGGGTTGGATGGCGCCTTCGTTTTGGAGGTCGCGGATTTTGAAGTCGAGGCGCTTGATTTGACGTTCGAGCTGGGGTTTATGTGAGAATGGGAGATGGGATCAAGGATACGGATTAGGAGGACTTACGAGTAGAAGAGCTTTGTCACCGAGGCCAACCTTTTCCTCTTGGATAACCTGAGCTCTGTCATACTGAGCCATGGCAGCTTTGCAATACCCTTCCTCCTTTGGATTTGGCTGGCCGGCTCCATTCATTTTTACAAATTTTTGGATACTGCCATCGCGGCTTGCAATTTGGTTTTTACAATCTTGGACGACTCGATCTTTGGCTGCTATTTCTTCCAGTAGATGTTGGATCTCAGCGGGAAGATTTGCAACTGGACGATTTTGTTAGACTGGAAAAGAATGTGGCTAAGGAGTCAAGGTTTACCGTCCTGAACAAACTGCTCGAGCACAGAAGCTGCGTCTTCTGCCATGGCCATTATCGAGGGAATCAGAGACGTGCAGACCTTGAGGCTTTATTTTCTCTGAGATGCTATACTGATATTTGAAAAATGCAGAAGGTTTCTCCGAATTGTTGGGAGTACAGAATTCAGAAGAGCTTTCAATTAACACATGAATCCCATTGGATGTTTCTTTCCGATTTGGTCTTCGGTTTTGCGCGCAAAAGCTGAACTCGACAGGAAGCCGAGACAAGCACTTTTCCTTGGTAAAAAAGAGACCACAAGAAATTTGATGGGACAGGTGCTGGTGCCTTTCGATGTTGCTCTGGCCACATGAGGTTTAGGCCGGATTTATTGCACAATGTGTGTCAAAGGATACTGGTGGATGACTGCTAGAACTTTCGAGAACGCTGGTCCTCTCATCAATATAAATGCCAGACTTTGACCTCAAAAATTTGATGGTGATCTTCTTCTGTGTTCTCAATCATGATGGTGTTGTTGCACTGATCAGCAGAAAACGAGGGCGAATTTTCTAGAGTCTCTTAGGGCTAAGACTCAAGGCTAAATTTGGTAAAGCCCAGCCGGAGTATCGTTTACCCGCGTGCTCTGGCTGGTTCCTGACGATCTTCTCTTAACCCTGCACCTCGCTGCATCTAGCCCTTGTATTTTGGCTGTGGTTAGTCTACCCAACAGATGGTTGCGAAGATCGAAGAATTATCCTGACACGGTGACTACATTTCGGTTGAAACAAGGACTTATCGCAAAGGGGTGCACCATGACTAAGACATTGGTGGTGCAAGACTACAATCATCCCCAATTGGGGACTACATCTACCTTCACCGTTGACGAGAAGGTCCGAAGAGAGATCGAGAGGAATGGCATTCGTAAGCCGAAAGGCTACACTGTATCTTACCATGCCAACCCCGAGATGGAGAAGATGCACTTTGGACCAAAGCATCCCATGAAGCCCTGGAGGTTGACCTTGACAAACAAGATTGTGTTGGCATATGGTATGCACGAGGCAATGGACGTATACATTCCACGCGCCGCTACACCCCAAGAGTTAAAGGACTTTCACAGAGAGGATTATATTGAGTTTTTACAGAGAGTCACGCCTTCAGATAATACCTGGGATCCAATTCAAGAAGCGTACGCTTACAATACTGGCGATGACTGTCCCATCTTTGACGGTGTCTATGATTATTGTTCTCTCTATGCAGGAGCCTCTCTCGATGCAGCCCGCAAATTGACAAACCACCAGTCAGACATTGCCATTAATTGGTCTGGCGGATTACACCACGCCAAAAAGACCGAGGCCTCAGGCTTTTGCTATGTCAACGATATCGTGCTCGCCATCCTGCAATTACTCCTTCATCACCCTCGCGTGCTATACATTGACATCGACGTTCATCACGGCGACGGTGTCGAGCAAGCTTTCTGGTCCACTGATCGCGTCATGACCCTTTCCTTCCATAAATACGATAAGGAACAATTTTTCCCCGGTACAGGTGCTACGCACGACACTGGACCCGACAACAATTCCAGCCCTGGAGCTCACCATGCTCTCAATGTGCCCCTGCATGACGGCATTGGAGACTCAGAATATATCAGGCTCTTCCAAGACATTGTGAGACCGTGCATAAACGCTTATTGTCCCACTGCCATCGTTCTCCAGTGCGGCGCCGACTCGCTTGGTGGCGACAGGCTTGGCTGCTTCAATGTCGGCATCAAAGCCCATGGAGCCTGCGTAGCATTTGTCAAGAAATTCCGACTGCCTCTTCTCGTACTTGGTGGTGGAGGCTACACAGCCCGCAATGTCGCGAGAGCTTGGGCCTACGAAACGAGTCTCTGTATCGGTGCTGAAGTGCATCCCAACCTGCCAGCCCACACACCTTTCTTGGAACACTTCGGCCAGGAACAGACTCTTTTTCCAAGACTAGATATAACGCAGCGGTATGAGAACAAGAACAGCAAATCGTACTTGGCAAGCTTGGTGATGGTAATAGAGGAACAACTGCGATACTTGGAGCACGCCCCCAGTGTGCAGATGCAGTATATTCCACCTGATTTGGGAGCTACGAGAGAGGATCTAGAACGGGAGATCTTCGATGAGAGACTGGCGGAAGTTAAAGAAGAGAATCGAAGGAGGGCGGAGAGGAGAGCGTGATCCCAAACCTTCAAGGGGTCTGGTAGCAGCCCTCACGGTTGCATGGAAGCTCTTTCTAGTCTCTAAGACTAATTCGTCTCTGTACTGTCAGATGCGGCGTCGTCTAAGCACGCTGACCCCTCGAAATCTCAGCCGCATCGGCTCTCTCCTCCTCAGCCATAAAAGTCCTTATATCATTCCTCGCCATGATCCTAGCATGATCTTCACTCCACGTAATTATAGCGTCCAGGGCTCTATCAAACCGCTCCTGGCGTTCAGCGACCTTGCAGTCATCCATACCGTTTTTGGAGATATCGTCGACGATTGCATACAATCTTTGACAAGCAGAAGAGTAGTTGTCCGCAAGTCGATTCTGCGCCAAGACCAAAGGCTGCGACACGGAGATGATTGGGTGGTCGAGTGATCGCATGATTGCGTGTTCGTATAGCATCATGAGCGGGAAACCCTCCTGGGATATTCAGAGGAAGGCGGGGGCGGCTGCTGTGAGTCTGACAGCTGATGAGGGAGTGACTGAAGACGGTTAGTGGTATGCGCAAGGTAGAATGGTGATGATGCTTACAGTTGTTGAGATTGACGTTGGGTAAGGAGGAAGAGGCCATATTTAGAGGATCTTGGGGGTAAGGGTCGCAGTATGTCTGTGTCAGGTTGTGTTAGAGCTGTGGTGTCTGCTCGGTGACTTGCTCGAGGGCTGATAACAGGGGAAACGGAGACTTTTAATATTCTAACAAAGGTAGCACTTTTCAGTCGCTGACTACATGATGCGGTCATCTGGGAGTCGGTGCAAACACTATTCAAATGGTAGCCTCTGGAACCGGCCACGAAAGAATCAACTGGATCAGAAACATAGAACTGAAATGGGGACCTGACCTATTTGTCCACTGAGTGCTCGATAATCAAACCCCGTTACAGAATCATTTGTCTTCGCTTGCATTGATTGTTTGGTCATTGCCTTCGAGATGGAACGGCCAGAAGCTCTGCGAGGGTGCTTGTGAACAATTGAGGCAGCGAATCAACTGATAGTAGAGACAGTAGACTTTAATCATGTTTTGTAGCAATATTGGCCTGACCAAATAAGCCCGTTTCAGAAGCTGGCATATGGAGCAGATTCCATTACAAGAAAAGTAAGTGGCTTTACAAATGTCATTTCTAGCGCTTAGCGGTGTCTAAGGTAGCGATCTAATCAAAGATACTCTAACAATGACGACATATATACAAAATAATCCACGGCAAAGTTGTAGAGAAAGCCTCAATCTAGAGTTCAACTACTATGGAGCAAGAGGCTGTTGAAAATGGAGGTTTAAGGTATGTTCCGGTGGCTAGATAGGGTCAGTGGCCCTGTCCTAGTAGGATATTCTTGATATGGAACGACATTACCATGTTATGGATAGGACACGAATCAAGCAGATACTTTACGATTGCCTAGCAGAACATAATGAGCCACTCAGTCTTCGAGTCTTTGAGAAAGTAAAATCTAAATGGCGTTGTGCCAAGAAATACATGAATCGTTGTACTGTGCATCAAACCCAGGGTATCTTCGCACCCTCAAACTCCACTCCCACAAAGACAAAGACCAGCCTGCGATCTCCAGCGACAGCAAAAGTGCCCTCAGTATACGCTACCCGGGCCTCACTCTCTCTCTGCTAACGGCACCTCGTCCCTCTTTCCACCACCACCAAGCCCAAGCTCCTTCCGCCTGCCAGCATAGAACTTCTCCAAGTAAGTCCTCCTCTGCGCTTGCGTCCATCCCTCAACCACGAGCGCAAACTCAACCGCATCAGAAA
>JAABUP010009825.1_pt1 | contig 11565 bp, 9 predicted proteins | sample 5559201 | NCBI WGS metagenome assembly JAABUP01 (sample SAMN10711887, study PRJNA513373) | rock metagenome | isolation source: Antarctica rocks | place: Antarctica | reverse complement strand
CTATTGATTCTGTATACCAGGGAGTCGCATTAACATCGCGCTAGAGTTCAAGATGAGCTGGGACAAAGCAGTTGAGGTCGATTATATCAAGAATCGTGAGACATACGAGAGTATCCTTGATACACTCATGGACATGGTTGAAGCAGGACAAGAAAGGAAGGAAAAGGCAGGCCCTGGTGGGATTGAGAGAGCCATCACTGGTAGGAATCACAAACGGAAGACCTGTGTGCTGTCCGTAAGCGACTACGCTTACCTTCGCGATCACTCGAGGCACACGCACCATCTTAGTAAATGGGAAGCTGAAGAGATGCAAACAGATGCATAACATAGATAAACACATGGAAACCCGGCCATTCGGGGGGTTGAGAGGAGGTGGGTGCTTGTTGTTTATGATGCGCCGACCGCACAACAGATGCAAACACATACAACCCAGAACATTAAGGGAGATGAGGAGAGGAGAAGGATACAGCAGAGTTATGACGCGCTGTCCTCAACCATGGCGCAACATGCACAACAGATGCAAACACATGCAATCCCGACTCAGGGAGATGACGAGAGGAGGTGGGTACACATGAGTTCTGATGAACTGGACTGATCCATGGTTGTTCATACGTGGCCAGAAGACCATGCTATCACGTAGGGCACCGTTTTCACAGATAGCAATCCCGGCGACTGGCTTGTGAGGCGAGACGATACAACAGACGACGAAGACTACGAAGTCGAAGCCAAACCTCCACCACATGAAGAAAGAAACGAAGGCATCAATCGAGACGCAGACTCTGCCCGTGACGCTGAGCATACCGATGGAGACCCTCCTCGGAACAATTCAATAGCCAGTGGGATCAAGCTTTTTACGACGTGCCATTAAATACCTCATCGATGTCTTCCGCCAGGATCTCCCAGTGCGACTACTACAGATTGTGTATGTTCGGATTTCACTCATCATGTTTCCTTTCTATTGTTTCTTTCAGACGCTTAGGTTACGTCTGCGCAACCCAAACTCACATTGATTGTGTTTAGGTATCCTCTACACTCACTCTCGCCACTCCTCGTTCCTCCTGCTACGCTACCATATGTTCTTCTACCTAGATGAACGCGTATTCCTTTACATTATCAATGTCGTTGCCGCCCCTTGACTTGGTGGAATATGGCCAGAGACTCATGGCCTGAATCCACCAACCAAAATTTCTCCAACTTGTATACTTTTTGTCACTCTGCCTCCACGATTTATGCCATTTCGTGGCTACATCTTCGCATTGTCTGTGGCAGCCATTGATTTGTTGAATAGTGCTCTGCAGACACTTGTTCTCGTTCTCAAGATACTCAAGTCGCTGCCGCTCTTCTGTAACCACATTTGTCTTTCAATCAGCTCCAATACTTTTAGGTTCCCCCTTGAGCTGCTTTGATCGCCGCCTATAGCAATTCTGCTGGATTGTACAGAAGTCAAATGTCGACGATTGCCTCACATTCATGTTCTCGGTCTAACTGAAACGTAAGGCTGCCGGAAAACGAATCATGATGGGCTCAAAACTATGTTTATCGATATTTGCTCCAATTGCACAACTCTCCGAGCGGCAGTATCGTCGAACCATTTACTGTTGACTTGTGGTATATATATAATGCACGCTACAAAAAACCGCAAACGCCACTCAAGACGTCTCCAGTTCCGCAGTCGTATTCCCCACCCTCGTAGTCTGCATCAAAGTAATCTTAACCCGACCAGACGCCCCCGTCAAAGTCGTGCCTCCATACCCAGGAGCCGCATTCGAAACAGGCGCACACCTGCAGCCCTCGACTATCAGCAAAAGCTCCTCCGAGAAAGAAAGAAAGAACGTCGCATCCTACATGATGAACGTTCTAGGATAGTGATCACTTACCCCATACTCAACTCCACCGCTGCCAAATGCACCAGCAACCAACTCGCCTGATCGGTACTAGCTCCCCCATTCGCCGTCTCCACAAGCACCGTACACGGGCCAGAGGATTTTGTGATGGGAAGCCGATACTGGTCATAGGCGCCGTGGGTATGGAAAGTCCCGATGGCTTCGGTTTGGGGGAGCTGGCGTAGGGCTTAGGCGCAATTTTGAAAGTAAGGGGGTGGGATGTAGTATTTGGAGCGGGGCTGGGGGAAACAGGTTATGGGGCTGGTGAGGGTGCCGTTGACGTCGTCGATGGGTTGGATGATGGAGGAGGAGGAGTCGGTTGTTGCTGGTGCTGGTGCTGTGAGGGCGGTGGCGCTAAAGAGGGTTAGGAGGAGGAGTGGGAGATTGAGAAGCATGTTCATGGTGAGCGATTGGGGTTTGTCTCTGTGGCGAACTTCAATAAGTGATGCAGGCTAAAGCCGAGAAATGAGGTCTGTGATTCCCTTTATGTAAAGGAGATCTTTTTTCGACATTGACATGTTACTTGCGCTTACGCTTGGAGTGTGAGAGAGCTCAAACGAGGTAGCCGTTGCTCGTGCTTCGGGTGATGCGATTCGCGACGAGGCTGTGCAAGACGGCATGGAGCTTTTTTATGAGTACGCGCAGTCACTGGTCCTTGAAAACCTTATCATTGAAAGAAAATAGATGTCAACCATGTCTGGAATGGCCGGGCTAAGTCGCAATGTCACCAAAATAGAATCGTTCCTGAGAAAGTCATAAACTGCAAGCTATGTACCTGAAGATCTTATCCAGATTTCATCATAAGTACTAGACCCTCTAATTCTTGGCCTTACCGAGACTTCAATATACACTAGAGCCTCGAAGAGCTCAACTCCTTGCTTCAGTGCCTCCCTTTTCTCTAACCCTCTTTTCAACCTTCTCCCTGTGTAATCTATTCTTCAGATGTACCTCGAAGTTGTTGACTCCTGTCTCGGGCCCTGGGGTGTACAACTTGCCTGGGCAATCCAAGCACTTGATTCTCGGATAGTACATGAATTTCGTGTTGGGAGGATGAGGCTCGTTGGGCTTTATGCTGATGGGCATGTCGGTCTCTGTAGAAACGGCAGTGTAACGCATTGTGCCTTCGAAAAGGTCATCAGGGTAGGCTTGTTGCAGTTTGGAGAGGGAGTGACCCAGCCAAGGGGGTGGGGCGGGCTATGAACAGATGTTAGCAACTGGGTGACCTGGGGAGACCGAGGGTGAATGTAATGCTGCGCGAGGAGAGCCATGGGGTTATAACAGACTGGCGTAAGAAAAGGGACCTGGGGGTCAAATAAGTGGCAAGGCAAGAATAGAATTCTGCCAAAGCCATACGTTCAAACGTACCATGGGATTTTCTTGGCTGGGCGGACCGAGGGCGTCCACCCTGCCTATTTGTGCAGCATGCGGGTGTAAGGGATTTACGGCTTCTTTATGCTCTGAGGGGCTGCCGTGCTGGCGAGGTGGATGTTGTTGTTGTTGCGGACTGGGTGTCGTAGGTGGGCCCATGGTGCCAGGTGCTGGTGTACCTTGAGCAGGTGTCGCGCTCAAAGACCGTTGATGCGATGGCTGTTCCGGTGGTGCAGGTCTGCTTCTGTTCTTCTGATCTCGTAGGAATTGCCTAAACCGTTCTGGAGGTATCCGAAGCTTCACAATTAAAGTAGGTGGGGAGTCGTCGACGCTTTCTTCTCTATAATCTCTGCCACCAAACCTGCGACCAGATGTGCGTGTTTCGTGATGGTGAAGTGTCGTTGCTTCAGGTGTTGCAGAGCGTGCAATATTGCCTCGCAGAGCATTATGTGCAACCGTTGCTGCGCCTCTCATGCCTCTTGTACGTGCAGTACCGGCAAGTAGGTGAATTGGAATTGCAGGGGAGTCTGGAGCAGAATCGTCGCTCTCTGATTCATCGGAGTCACCAAGACCGTCCTTATGGCCATAACCTGGACGTCTCCCTTTGCCGGATGCTGCAGCGGTGCGCTTGAAAATCCTGCTATCTTCCAACGTTTCTGCTGCGCCTGGAAGAACAGAAGACACAACCAAGGTCCGGATGGTGCTTCGACGATCCTTAAGATCTGGCAGGGCTGGTCCGCCACGTCGATTCACAGATCGTTTTTGCCGTCGCTCCTCTCTCGACAGTGAGAGTTCGGTCTTCTCTAGCTCGGCTTCGTTAAGCTCGTACAAGTAAGGGGTGAATTCTTTCGCCGCTTGGTATGGTCGGAAAGGTGACGGCATGGGGGATGGTAAGAAGCCGGCCTTGAGTTCCTGATCCTCGACAGGCCGCCCATCGAATGGATGTCCCGTAACGTAAAGGCTGCGAGTGAACAATTGGCTCTGCTCTCGTATTGAGTGTGCGATTGATGTAGTGAATTCTCCTGCTAGGGACAGATCTTTCGTCATCTGTCGTGCGAAGACTTCTGGGGAGTTTGCTGGGTTGTTGATCTCCCATTCGAATTGATCCACGAGTGTGTGCTGGCCGATAGTGATATTAAGCTTTATGGTTATACGCATTTCATCATTTTTGTATGCATTATAAGGCAAATGCGGGTCTAAGGCTTCCTCGTCGATAAACACATGAGGATAGAAATCCTGGATCTGCTCTTGCAAGCTTGCGCTGACCTGTTGCACAAGTTGGCCACATTGATCCATAGGTAGCTTAAAGTCCTCCACCAGCTGTTCTGCAAACAGATCTGGAGGAACAACCCTGTCATGTAAATTCCAAGTGAATGTATCGCGAAGTCTGATCTTGTCCCACTCAATGTCCAACCTTATCGGCACGAGCTCATCAAGCTGCTCTGATTGCGTCCCGAGCTCCTTCCTTGACACCCGCAATTCCCGTGTTCTCCCTCCACCTGCGCGCTTTCGATGTTTGGGTAATTTGATAGGAATACCATGGGTCATCTGGGTGATACCATTCCCGAATCTCCCGTATTGACCCCAGCCCGGCCCGTAGATAGCTGCAGGATCCACTAAAGGTTTGACGATTGGGTCCATCCACGTCGGTCTGTCGGGCTGTGGTTGCTGCTCTTCGGGCATAGGTCGCTTCTCCTTCATGTATGCTCCGACGGCAGCATTGTCTTTTTCTGGATCGACTCCACGCAGCCTCATGTAAGCGTCCTTTTGATCCCTTTTCATAGTGTGAAGCTTGTCCTTTGCGCTGAAGTCATTGATTCCGGCAACCTCGTTTGCGAAGCCGCGCTGTATATATTGATTCAGCTCGACTTTCTCGAGACCTTCAGCGTTCGGGTCATTGGCCCCTCGTGGGTTCAACTGTCTGTCGGGTCTCGAGAGATTGATGCGCGTGCCAGAGCGGGACCGTTTCCTGGTCTGCACGGTCCCATTCGATAGTGTAGCGGATCTGCTCGACGTCCCAGAGACCTCAGAGGCTGCTTTCTCTGACCCTTCATCCAGTACAGGGAGACTTGAAGCTGCCATTACCGCCTTGGCTTTCTGCTTTCGTTCTTGCATTGGCTCCCTGGGCTGAGTATCTCCATTTGGTGTCGCGCCCTTGCGCAGATCGTTCTGGATCGTCACATTGGCTCCGTTCTGTGATGCAGCGGTCGAGGGGATGTTCTGAGGCACAGGAGGTGTAATAGTAAGTTGAGGCGAATTAGGAGACGGCATTATCGCTTCTGGAGGAGAGGATAGGGTTTGAGGGAGGGGAGGCTGGCGTATGGCCCTCACTCATCGATAGGATCTCGCGACCATCTCTCTAAAGCACAATACTCAATTAGCCATATGTTTGAAAGCTGAAAGGCTTTTCTATGGTCGCTTGAGGCGCGATGTCCCCGCCCTCGGTCAGACAGGAGGCCTGCGACCAGCCAGCGGATGGCAGGGACATCATTGGCGGGCAGCAACAGCCACGGCGAGAGCATTATCAAAAGAGCAAGAGCAAGAGCAAGGAGAGAAGGAAGTATACATACCGATCACGTATCTGAGACCCGCGTCAGATCTGATTAGGTATTATTAATTATTGCAACGCGACAAAAGCATCAAAGCCATGCCGAACGACCCATTCACAGCGGCAAGATCTACCGGAGCTAACTGTTTTCGGTTGTAGCTTACATTCACTTGTTGCACCTTTTTGTTCATTGCTAAAGCCGTTTTCTGACCCCAACAAGCTTCGTAACCTGCTGGAGGAGCACGAATGGACGCTTCGAAGCTGGAGCTCTTCTTCTCTTGCAGCTGCAACCTCCTCTTGCACCGATAAAGAGCACCGAACCCCAGACTCTTATGATTGGTTGCACTACGACTACAAAATGGGAGGCTCAACCCCTGATATTCCCGGAGTGAAGCTCGATGGTGATCTATTGCGCGACTTTCGTGAAGAGGTCAGAGCTCTGCTGGGTCGCAATAGCCCGGGCTTTCCTGGTGCTCAACCTGTCAGTTTCGCTGCATGTCACAAGCTTGAGCTTCAAAAGAAGGACTATTTCGTCTGCGAAAAGTCTGACGGCGTAAGATGTTTGATGTATCTCACATCGAACAGAAACCCAGTGGACCATCAAGAAGTAACTTACCTTATTGACCGAAAAAACGATTACTACCATGTCCAGCGTCTACATTTCCCCAAATCTGCCGAAAACCCACTCGAATTCCATGAAGACACAATTCTCGACGGCGAGCTCGTGAATGATACACTGCCTGATGGTCGTATTCAGTTAATGTATCTTGTCTTCGATTGCCTGGTGTTGAATAGGGATCCTCTGATGCACCTGACACTCGACAAGCGAATTGGACGTTTCCGCGACATCGTGTACAACCCTTACAGGAAGTTATTTTTTGAGGACTATCCGCAAGAGCAGGAACACCAGGAATTCTTGGTCGATTGGAAGAGAATGGAGAGAAGCTACGGAATAGAAAAGATGTTCCGAGAAACCCTGCCCAAACTACCTCACGGCAATGACGGTTTGGTCTTTACCTGCAGGACTACGCCCTATCAATTTGGGACAGATCAACACATTCTGAAGTGGAAACCTGCCGAGGAGAATTCGATCGACTTTAGAATGACCCTCGAATTCCCAACGGTCGAACCAGATAGCGACGATGAAGACCAGAGTCCCTATTCTGACTACGGTGCTATACCAGAGATCAAGCTTGCAGTATATGGTGGTCAGGATGGGTATAGCACATGGGGTGTTATGGTTGTGGAGAGTCGCAACTGGGAAGCATGGAAAGCTCTCCAGCAGCCTCTGAACGATCGAATCGTCGAATGCTCCCTCATCGACTCGAATAGGTGGAGATTCCTGCGTTTCCGGGATGACAAGCACGAGGCGAATCATATCAGTACCGTGCAAAGTGTCATGGAGAGTATAGAGGACAAAGTATCAGAGGATGATCTGATTCGAGCCTCGAAGGCTATCAGGGACGAATGGAAAAAGAGAGAGCGAGAGGTCGAAGCCCAGAGGGCAGCGATGGCTAGAGCGGCTACCAATGGTCAAGTCCGAAACGGCAAGACTGGATTGAAGAGGAAGCACCAAGGCAATGATGATGCTGTCAACGGTGGCCATGGCGTGTGAGACTCATCGCGATACAATTCGACTTAATTGGGAGCACCGTACTAACTTCTTTGATTGACTCGCGGCGACCACAAATCACTGTCACAAGTTAGACATTTGCCTTTGGGTATTGGTCTAGGAGGCTTTCTCTTCATCAAAACGATTTGTCAAGACCCATTCTTGTTGGATACAACCTTGGATGTGGAGATCCGGCATCGTCTTGCTCATATAATCTAGCATTTTCGACCAATTTTGGAACTTATGCCAGTCCAAAACTGAGGCAACGATGAGAGAAGATGCCGCATGTATGCCTTCCTCTCCGCTAGCCTCAAATACCTAATCAATGTCTAACGCCTCACTAGGAATGGTTCGTTCATCATTCGAAAAGTGCAATCGCCCCCAAAGCTTGCCACATGGAAACTACAACGGCGCCGATACCGGCCCTCGGATGGCAGGAAGGTAGCCTTGTGTATCTCAAGCAATACAAATTGATTTCACCGCACTGCAGTTCCGTAGCCTTATGATGTAACTTGCGATAAGCCATTGATCACCATTGATCTTTCGTAGAATATGCTACCAATATGCCATCCTCAAGTCAAACTATCAAACATATCGTAGTCCTTGGGTAGCCTATCCCATTTCATCCATCAAACTGCATCACCACTAACCTCCATCAGAGCAGGTATCACAGGCCTCCAAAGCGCACTTTTCCTCCTGCGCGCGGGCTATCAGGTGACCGTAATTGCAGAGCACAGGCCTGGCGATGAGAGTCCGCTGTATACTTCTCCATGGTAAATCTTCGCTCTGTCTTTGCAAGCGCTTTGTCGTGTTTCCGGTCGTGCATGAAACGATAGATGGATCAATATACTGAGACTGAAATCATCACAGGGCGGGAGCTCAATGGCGCACTCATGCCAAAGCCGATGAGAAGGAGCAGCAGGAGTGGGATGTGGAGACTTATAGGGAGTGGATGGGTATGGTGAGGAAGGGGAAAGGGAGGGAGGCTGGGTTGGGTGTGAGTATATGTCTAATTTGCTATGCGGAATTCACTTCCATGAAAACATGCGTTTCTTTTGAAAAGAAGTAAAGACAAGTTGTGTAAGGACCAAAACCAGGCTACGTTCTTTGCGTCATGCATCCTGTCTTTTCCCTCCTGGGGGCTGTAGTCAATGGTTGACGACTTATGAATCTTCGTCCACGAACAGATAGTCCCGTCTACTCTCTATTGGTATATCTATTCCCTGGGCTTCTACATCACGATCAATCAGCTGACGAGGTCAGGTCTGCTCAATCCTCGGAAATCGCTCCTCAACTATGGTGGCGGTCCCTGGTAGAGGACTTCGAAGAAATACCATCCTCCCACCTCTCTTCATGCATCAACCTCCCTCCTGGAGCCCAAACAGCCGCCTCCTTCACAGCGATCTGCATAAACGTCCCCCAGCATCTCAACTACCTCCTCTCCTCCATCCTTACCGCCGGCGGAAAAGTATTCAAGGCACGCTTACCAACCGACGGCGGCCTCACAGGAGCTCTCGAGTCTACAGCAGATTTGATCAGAGACGCCAATCTCCCTGAAGCAGGGCTGTATGTAAACGCAACTGGCCTCGGAGCCAAAGAGCTGGTACCCGATGAGCGTATGTACCCTGTCAAAGGCCAAACCATGCTAGTGCAAGGAGAGGCGAAGGGTGCTACGACGACGGATCAGAATCGATACGTGATACCACGGCCAGGGAGTGGTACGACCATTTTGGGAGGGACGAGAGAGGTGGGGATTTGGTATGATCTTCCCACTTCTGCTCTCTTCTCTTCTCTGACAGACTCTTGCCAATGGACTGTTGACTGGCCTGCAGGGATACCACTGTGAGCGACGAGACGACGAAGTCAATCCTGCAAGGCTGCAAGGTTTTAGCACCCGAACTGCTGAGCGAGGATGGAGAATTCGAGGTACTGAGTGTGCAGTGTGGATTGAGGCCTGCGAGGGAGGGTGGGCCGAGGGTGGAGGGGGAGATTGTGGACGGGAGGTGGAAGGTTGTGCATTCGTATGGGCATGCTGGCGCTGGGTGAGTGAATAATTGTGAGTAGAGTGAGGAGTGACATACTGACGAGGGTGGGATAGGTATCAGAATGCCGTTGGTAGTGCCAGAAAGGTTGTGAGGCTTGTGAAGGAATTGGAAGGTGATGCGGGTGAGAGGGCGAAATTATAGTGATTTTCGAGGTTCCCAGTGAAAACCTTGGAAAAGGTTTGGATATTTCTTTCAGGACGAAGGCTATATGTCTGTTGAAGTGTTAACGAAAAGGAATCTGCATATTTTTGAGGAATCTAATATGTCGAAGGATGGTCCTGTATTCCCACATATTCATCTCTATCCCTATACGCTTCACAAGAGCGCCGTGTCCAAACATTCCCGTCAAAGAAGTGAAGCTATCCCTCCAATGCCCTTGACCCAATGCTCAATTAACGAAAGTCCGATTCTCCATATCCAGATACATAGCCCCAGTCCAAAGTAAAATTGTCTATAATCACTCCAAGCCTGCGCAATCACTGAAGTCTTCTACTTCGATATGTCCTCTTTCATCACCTTCTTTTCCCGATTGATATCTCATCGTCCCCACCCAAGAACCCTCCCCCTATCACTTGGACTCGGCCCGCTTCCTCCACTCTTTCCTTGTAGCTTCTGCAAGGCCGCCTCAGCAGCATCTTCCTTCGCAGTGTTGACATACTGCCCGTCATACCAGTAGCGCGCGGACACGTTCTGGCCGCTGACGCTGACGGTGCAGGACCAGGCTGTGCGTTTGCCGCGACGGTCGGAGAGAACGTTGTAGGCGGGGAGGGGGAGGCGGCGGGATTGGCAGTGCTCTGTGGAGGAGGTTTTGTTAGGGATGGGTTTCGAGAAGTGGAGAGAAGGCGAGGAGTGAGTGTGAAGGAAGGATGTTTCAAAAGAGAAAGTGTAGATTTTAGGAGGACGCTAGATTCATGTGCAAAACGAAAAGAATTGAATGAAGAATGGGATTGCGAACCTTGGAGCTTATCCTGCCAGGTGGAGGTGCGCTGAGCAACGCTCGTAGTGGATGTGGATGTTACCGACGACATCCTTGAGGGGTTCAAGGAAGCGTAGGTAGGCGAGGGACTATCAATCAATGCGGGCTGGTTCGAGGGGTAGTATTGATCGTACTGGTCGTAGTGATCGAAGGAGTCAATGTTGTTTGCTGGAGGCGAGCGATAGTGGTACATTGAGGTTGTGTGCTGCTAAAGAAGTGGCTTATTGTGTAGATAGAAACGTGAAGTGAGAGTCGATGCGGTCAAGATGTTGTCGGGGTCAAGGTGAAGAAGGGGAGCAAGGAAGCTGGTGGGAAGCAAGCAAGAAGCTGATGAAGTCGTGTAGCAGTCTTTATAGATAAAAAAGGATAGAGCAGGATCTCTGAGCGTGGTACTGGTACATTCGGAAGAAAGCAATGCAAAAGTGATATGGCTACGAAAAACAGATGAACGAGAGACATCAGGTGTATATACCCGCAGAGCAGCACCAGCAGAATCTGAAATAGCTTGGGACAAAACAAACATGCAAGATGAAGTGTGAGACATCTGATTTGAAAGCTGTCAGATAACCTTCCTGGTATGTGTCTAGCTGTCCTTCAAACTCGACCTGCTTGAACCCTACCGGCATTCCTTTCTATCAGATCTAGGTACGGTGAAGAGTAAGACGGAGTCGACCGCAGGAGCCGCACCAGAGATTGGTCGGAAGGATAAATAATGCGCTGGCAGTATGGTCTCATAGCGGTGGAGATTTTGGAAAAGGAGGTGTAGCTCGGTTCAAAGGGGAGGGACGTTAGATCGTTTGACCGAAAGGAGAAAGGTGGTATATCAAAGTCAACCAAAGCGGCAAATAGGAGCAGACATTGAGCGTCATAGTGCTCAAATAGCTACGATTGTGTGGACGGAGGAGGTAGCTCGAAGGTTGGGCACTTCTGTAGTCAGCGTTCGTGACTTAGAAAGCAGTGATCGTTCGCTATAGGTTACCCATTCCCTGGGTGTGAGGTCGTTTGACCATCTGCTAATCCACAGCGAACATGGCAGGACTGAGAATTGCGGTCTCAGAGGCACAACTGTCCTCAATTCGGCAGCAATGCTGCCAATAGATTATCTTAGCAATCAATAGAATGGAGCATTTGGG
>JAABUP010009823.1_pt1 | contig 11566 bp, 10 predicted proteins | sample 5559201 | NCBI WGS metagenome assembly JAABUP01 (sample SAMN10711887, study PRJNA513373) | rock metagenome | isolation source: Antarctica rocks | place: Antarctica | reverse complement strand
GGACAGCTACGACGAGATCGTCGAGACCTGTTGCACGGCGTGGAACGCGTTCATCGGTGACATCGCACGGGTCAGGTCAATCACGGAACGCACCTGGGCAACGGTCAGGGATTAGGGCGGTTGGTATGACCGAGCGGATTTCAGCCACATCGCCATCCCAGCGGCGGGCGTCACGCGGCGCCCTGACGTGCTGAGCGCCGAAGCCGAGCTGCGCGACATGCCGTATGGCCTGGTCCGGGTGCTGAACGACGCAAGCCAGGCGGTGGACCCATGGAATCCCTGTCTGGATCCAGGCGTACTCCGGCGTGGTTTGCGTGCGATGGTGCTGACCCGCGCGTTCGACGCGCGGATGTTCCAGTCGCACCGGCAGGGCAAGACCTCGTTCTTCATGACCTCGACGGGCGAGGAGGCCCTCGGCGCTGCCCCATCCATGGTGCTGGGCCGGGAGGACATGTGCTTCCCGACTTATCGGATCGTCAGCTACCTGATGGCACGCGACTACCCACTGCTCGACATGGTCAACCAGATTTACTCGAACGCAAAGGATCCGTTGAAGGGACGGCAGCTCCCGATCCTGTACTCCGCGAGAGAATACGGCTTCTATTCGCTGTCCGGCAACGTCGGCAGCCGGTTCGGCCACGCCATGGGCTGGGCGATGGCGTCGGCCTACAAGGGTGACCACAAGATCGCCATCTCCTATATCGGCGAGGGAACGACTGCCGAGGGGGATTTCCACGAGGCCTTGACGTTCGCCTCGGTGTATCGCGCCCCGGTGATCCTGTGCATCACCAACAACCAGTGGGCGATCTCCTCGTTCCAGGGAATCGCCGGTGGCGAGGAGACAACCTTCGCGGCACGGGCGATCGGCTACGGCCTGCCCGGCCTGCGGGTCGACGGGAACGACTTCCTGGCGGTGCATGCCGCGACCCAGTGGGCGGCCGACCGGGCGCGCGGCAACGGCGGCGCTACGCTTATCGAGTTCTTTACCTATCGCGTTGCCGGACACTCGACCAGCGACGATCCCACCCGGTACCGTCCGGCGAACGAGGCGGCGCATTGGCCGCTGGGCGATCCGATCGCGAGGCTGAAGGCGCACCTGATCGCGCTCGGCGAATGGTCGGAGCCGGAGCACGAGGCGCTGGAGGCCGAGCTGAAGGACGCCGTGCGCGCCGCCGCCAAGCAGGGCGAGGCCATCGGCACGCTCGGCCAGTCGAAGCCGAGCACGCGCGAGATGTTCGAGGGGGTCTACAAGGAACCCGACTGGCGCATCGTCGAGCAACGTCAGGAGTTGGGATACTGATCATGGCGACCATGAACATGATCCGGGCGATCAACTCGGCGCTCGACGTAATGCTGGCGCGCGACCCGGACGTGCTGATCTTCGGTGAGGATGTCGGCTATTTCGGCGGCGTCTTTCGCGCCACCGATGGACTGGCGGAAAAGCACGGCCTGACGCGCTGCTTCGATACGCCGATCTCCGAGGGCGGCATCGTCGCGACCGCGATCGGCATGGGCGCCTACGGCCTGCGGCCGGTGGTAGAGATCCAGTTCGCCGACTACATCCTGCCGGCGTACGACCAGCTCGTGTCGGAAGCGGCACGGCTGCGCTACCGTTCCGGCGGCGAGTTCTGGTCGCCGATCACGGTGCGTTCGCCCTATGGCGGCGGCATCTTTGGCGGCCAAACGCACAGCTCCAGCCCGGAGGCGATCTTCGCGCACGTGTCCGGGCTTAAAACCGTCATCCCGTCCAACCCGTACGACGCGAAGGGCCTGTTGATTGCTGCCATCGAGGACGATGATCCGGTGATCTTTCTGGAACCGAAGCGCATCTATAACGGCCCGTTCGACGGCCGCTTCGACCAGCCGGTGAGCACCTGGGCGCAGCATCCGGCAAGCGAGGTGCCGGAAACCCATTACACGGTTCCGCTCGGCAAGGCGGCGATCGCGCGGCCTGGCGCGGCCATGACGGTGCTAGCCTATGGCACTATGCTGCACGTGGCCCTGTCGGCTACGGAGGAAAGCGGGATCGATGCCGAGGTGATCGACCTGCGCAGCATCGTTCCGCTCGATCTCGACACTATCCTCAAATCCGTGCGCAAGACCGGGCGCTGCGTGGTCGTGCATGAAGCCTCGCGGTTTGCCGGCTTCGGCGGCGAGTTGTCGTCCCTGGTACAAGAACGATGCTTCTATCACCTTGAGGCGCCGATCGAGCGGGTCGCCGGCTGGGACACACCGTACCCGCATGCTTTCGAGCGGGACTATTTTCTCGGACCTGCCCGCGTGATCGCGGCGATGCAGCGCGCCTTGGGGGACTGATCATGGACCATTACGTCATCCGTCTGCCGGACGTGGGCGAGGGCGTCGCCGAAGCTGAGATCGTCGCCTGGCACATCGCGCTGGGCGACCGGATCGAGGAAGACCAGGCCACGATTGACATCATGACCGACAAGACAACGGTCGAGATGACCACGCCGGTGCCAGGCGTGGTCATCGCGCTGCACGGCGAGATCGGTCAGATGGTGCCGGTCGGCTCGCCGATCATCGAACTGGCGCTCGACGGCCCAGGCGACGCGACCGCCGACACGGCCACCAATGACCCTGTCGATGACCCCGCCGATGCTCTGGCCGGTCCTGAAACGCCGACCCTGCCGGAAGCCATCGCCGCGGAACAAGCGCCTGCCTTGCCGGGACCGACCCTTGATACAGGCGTGCCCTCATTCCCCCCGATCGTGGCAGCAGCACCCACGACGCCCCGCTGGCGGCGCCGGCGACGCGGCGGCGCGCTTCCGAGTTCGGCATCGCGTTAGAGTCCGTGCCGGGTACCGGCCCCGGCGGCCGTATCACGCCCGAGGACCTGGACGCGTTCATCTCGCGCCGCAGCGACCCGCCCCCGCTCCCGGCCGCGCTGGCCAAGCCGTCCGCGGACGGCGAGGGTATCAAGGAAATCCGGATCGTCGGCTTGCGCCGGAAGATCGCGGAGCGGATGCAGGATGCAAAGCGCCGCATCCCGCATTTCGGATATGTCGAGGAGTTCGACCTGACCGACCTTGAAGCTCTGCGCAGGGAACTCAACAGCGGCCGGTCGGAGGAGCAGCCCAAGCTGACGCTGCTGCCCTTCTTCATGCGTGCCGTGGTGCGGCTGGTCGCGCAGTTCCCGCAGATGAACGCGCGGTTCGACGACGATGGCGGCATCCTGCGCACCTATGACGCCGTGCATGTCGGCGTGGCAACCCAGACTTCGGAAGGCCTGCTCGTTCCAGTCGTGCGGCATGCGGAGGCGCTCGACCTGTGGCAGAGCGCGCGCGAGCTCGAGCGTGTGACCCGGGCCGCCCGCGACGGTAGCGCGAGGCGCGAGGCGCTGACCCACTCCACCATCACCCTCACGAGCCTGGGCGCCCTGGGCGGCGTGTCCGCGACGCCGGTGATCAACTATCCGGAGGTGGCGATTATCGGCCCAAACAAGCTGGCCGAGCGGCCGATGGTGCTTGGCGGACAGATCGTCATCCGCACGATGATGAACGTGTCGTCGCCGTTTGACCATCGCATCGTCGATGGCTACGAGGCCGCCCGATTTATCCAGGGCCTGAAGCGGCTGATTGAGCGGCCCGCGCTCCTCTTCGTGGAGCACGGATGATGGCCGCCGCCTGTCTGGCGGAGTCCGACGCCAGGAGCGCTGGCTTCGCGCCTGAGGAAGCGGCCGACCAGCATCATTCCCGTTGCGTAACCGGGCCGACACCGGGAAAGGCTGCCGGCACGATCCATACGTCCTCGGCCTCCGAAGACGCTCTGCGGCAGGTTGCTTTCCGGAGCCCGGTCAGGCGACACGCCATCGAGCCGTATCCGGCGCCGGCTCCGATGCCCAACGACGGGATCCTACCATGAGTTCTAGGCTTGAGTTTTCGTTGGGCGAGAACGCGGACGCGATCCGGGGTGCCACGGCGCGGTTCGCCGCCGACCGGATCGCGCCGATTGCGAGGCGGGTGGACGAGACCAATACCTTCCCACGCGAGCTTTGGCCGGAGATGGGCGCGCTCGGGCTGCACGGGATCACGGTCGAGGAAGACCAGGGCGGCCTCGGGCTCGGTTATCTCGAGCACGTCGTGGCCATGGAGGAGGTGTCGCGTGCCTCGGCCTCGGTCGGGCTCAGCTATGGCGCGCATTCTAACTTGTGCATCAACCAAATCCGCCGCTGGGGAACGGACGCGCAGAAGCGGCAATACCTGCCGAAGCTGATCTCCGGCGAACATGTCGGCGCGCTCGCCATGTCGGAAGCGGCGGCGGGCTCAGACGTCGTGTCGATGCGGCTGAAGGCGGAGAAGCGCGGCGAGCGCTACCTGCTGAACGGCACCAAGTTCTGGATCACCAACGCGCCACACGCCGAAGTACTGGTGGTGTACGCCAAGACCGATCCGGCCGCCGGCCCGAAGGGGATCACCGCGTTCCTGGTCGAGAAGGGCACGCCCGGCTTCTCTGTATCGAAGAAGCTGGACAAGATGGGTATGCGCGGCAGCGACACCGCGGAACTCGTGTTCCAGGATTGCGAGATCCCGGCCGAATCGATCATGGGCCGGGAAGGACAGGGGGTGGCGATCCTGATGTCCGGTCTCGACTATGAGCGCGCCGTGCTGGCTGGCGGTCCGCTCGGCATCATGCAGGCCTGCCTCGACGTGTGCCTGCCCTACGTCCGCGAGCGCAGGCAGTTCGGCAAGCCGATCGGCGACTTTCAGCTCGTGCAGGCGAAGGTCGCTGACATGTACGTGTCGCTCGGGTCCGCGCGCGCCTACGTCTATGCGGTCGCCAGGGCGTGCGACGCGGGCAACACCACCCGCACGGATGCGGCCGCCGCAATCCTGCTCGCCAGTGAGAATGCGGTGAAGGTGTCGCTAGAAGCAATCCAGACGCTGGGCGGTGCCGGCTACACCCGGGAATGGCCGGTGGAACGGTTCCTGCGCGACGCCAAGCTGTATGACATCGGCGCCGGCACCAACGAGATCCGCCGCTTCTTGATCGGCCGGGAGCTGATCGAGGGGGCGACGCCGCGATGAGCCGGCTGGCCAGCGCCGTCGACATCGGCAGCGACGCGTTCGCGCACAACACCGCTTTCAACCGCACGCTTGCCGAGGCCCTGCGCGAACAGGTCCGGATCGCCAGCCTGGGCGGCCCTGCCGCGTCGCGCGAACGCCACGTCGCGCGCGGCAAGCTGCTGCCGCGGGACCGGGTGGAGCGCCTGCTCGATCCCGGGGCGCCGTTCCTGGAGCTTGGTCAGCTTGCGGCGTTGGGATTGTATGGCGACGAGGCGCCGGGTGCCGGGATCATCGCCGGCATCGGCCGCGTGTGCGGGCGCGAGGTGATGATCACCGCCAACGATCCGACGGTGAAGGGTGGCGCCTATTTCCCTATGACCGTGAAGAAACACCTGCGCGCGCAGGAGATCGCGGAGCAGAACCGCCTGCCCTGCATCTACCTGGTGGATAGCGGCGGCGCCAATCTGCCGCACCAGGCGGAGGTGTTTCCCGACCGCGATCATTTCGGGCGCATCTTCTACAACCAGGCGCGGATGAGCGCGCAGGGCATCGCGCAGATCGCGTGCGTCATGGGACTCAGCACCGCCGGGGGCGCTTATGTGCCGGCGATGAGCGATGAGACGGTGATCGTGCGCGGGCTGGGCTCGGAAAGCCAGGGCGCGATTTTCCTGGCCGGGCCGCCGCTGGTGAAGGCGGCGATCGGCGAGGTCATCAGTGCCACCGAGCTCGGCGGCGCCGACACGCATGGCCGCAGATCCGGCGTGGTCGACCATGTCGCGCAGACTGACGAGCACGCGCTGCAAATCGTGCGCGACATCGTGTCGCGTCTAAACACCACGAAGCGTGTCGACATCGACGTGGCGGACCCGGTGCCGCCGCGCCTCGATCCGTCCGAGCTGTATGGGATCGTGCCGGCCGACCGTCGCGTGCCCTACGAGGTGCGCGACGTCATCGCCCGGATCGTCGACGGGTCCGAGCTGCACGAGTTCCGGCCGCTCTACGGCTCCACCCTGGTCACCGGCTTTGCCCGCATCTTGGGCTATCCGGTGGCGGTCTTGGCCAACAACGGCGTGCTGTTCTCCGAAAGCGCGCAGAAGGCAGCGCATTTCATCGAGCTCGCCTGCCAGCGGCGCACGCCGCTCCTGTTCCTGCAGAACACCTCCGGCTTCATGGTCGGTGGCCGTTACGAGGCGGGCGGTATCGCCAAGGACGGCGCCAAGATGGTGAGCGCGGTGGCGACGGCGAGCGTGCCAAAATTCACTGTGCTGATCGGCGGCAGCTTCGGCGCCGGCAACTACGGCATGTGCGGCCGCGCCTACAGCCCGCGCTTCCTGTTCAGCTGGCCGAACTCCCGCATCGGCGTGATGGGCGGCGAGCAGGCGGCGAGCGTGCTGGCGACCGTGCGCCGCGACGGCATCGAGGCCCGCGGCCAGCACTGGAGCGCGGAGGACGAGGCAACGTTCAAGGCGCCGATCCGCGAGCGCTACGAGCGTGAGTCCAACGCGTTATATGCCACCGCGAGGCTTTGGGACGACGGGATCATCGACCCCGTGCAGACGCGTGACGTGCTCGGCCTGGCAATCTCGGCAGCGCTGAACGCCTCGATCCCACAATCACCAAGCTTCGGCCTGTTCCGGATGTAACGGTCATGATCGCATCCCTGCTCATCGCCAATCGCGGCGAGATCGCCCGACGCATCATCCGCACCTGCCGCCGGCTCGGCATCCGCAGCATCGCTGTGTACTCGGATGCGGACGCGCAGGCGCCGTTCGTCGCCGAGGCCGATACGGCGATCGCGATCGGGCCAGCACCGGCGCGCGAAAGCTATCTCGCGGCCGACCGCATTCTTCAGGCTGCCCGCAGCGCCGGCGCGGACGCGGTCCATCCCGGCTATGGCTTTTTATCGGAGAATGCCGCGTTCGCCGAGGCTGTGGCCGCCACTGGGCTAGTCTGGGTCGGGCCTCCGCCCACGGCGATCCGCGCCATGGGCCTTAAGGATGCCGCCAAGTCGCTCATGGCCAAGGCCGGGGTGCCGACCACGCCGGGCTATCTGGGCGAAGACCAGGACGAGGCGCGGCTGGCTTTGGAGGCGGCTGGCATCGGCTATCCGGTGGTCATCAAAGCGGTGGCAGGCGGCGGCGGCAAGGGCATGCGCCGGGTCGATCGGCCGGAGCAGTTCGCGACGTCGCTGGCATCGTGCCGCCGCGAGGCGAGTGCCGCGTTCGGCGATGACCGGGTGCTGATCGAGACCTATGTGACGCGTCCACGTCATATCGAGGTGCAGGTGTTCGCCGACAGCCATGGCAACGTCGTGCACCTGTTCGAGCGCGACTGCTCATTGCAGCGCCGGCACCAGAAGGTGATCGAGGAGGCGCCGGCGCCCGGCCTGGAACCGGCCGTGCGCGAGGCGGTCTGCGCCGCCGCGATCAGGGCGGCCACGGCGGTCGGCTACCAGGGTGCCGGCACGGTCGAGTTCATCGCCGATGCCAGCGACGGGCTGCGGGCCGACCGGATCTGGTTCATGGAGATGAACACCAGGCTGCAGGTGGAGCATCCGGTGACGGAAGCGATCACCGGCCAGGACCTGGTAGAATGGCAGTTGCGCGTCGCTGCCGGCCAGCCCCTGCCGCTCGCGCAGGAACAGCTTCGTGCCGAAGGCTGGTCCATGGAAGCTCGGCTCTACGCCGAGAACCCGTCCGCCGGCTTCCTGCCCTCGACCGGCCTGCTCGATCATCTTCGCCTCCCCTCGTCGACGGTGCGCGTCGACAGCGCCGTGGAGGAGGGGTCGGAGGTGACCGCCTTCTATGACCCGATGATTGCCAAGCTGATCGTGCATGCCGCCACGCGCGCGCAGGCCGCGGCCGCATTGGCCACCGCCTGCCGCGCCGTCCAGGTCTGGCCGGTGAGGACCAATGCCGGCTTCCTGGTCCGCGCGCTCTCGCATTCCGACTTCATCGCCGGACGGGTCGATACCGGCTTCATTGACGCTCGGCTCGATGCCCTGGCCCCGCCGGACCGGCCGTCCCCAGCAGTGCTGCAGGCGGCGGCCCGTCGTCGTCTCGCCGTCTCCGGCGCTGCGCCGGTCGGGTTCCGGCTGAACGCGGAGCCCCGCCTCGAGGTCCGGCTGGCCTATGCCGGGGAGACGCAGCTCGTTACGCTTCAGCCCGGACTGGACCGGGCGAAGCTGGCAGTGTTCGAGCGGGACGGCGAGATCGTCGTGTTTGAGAATGGCGAGGCGTTTGCCTTCCGCGATCCCGCCGCCCAGGCGGAGTCCGGGACCAATAAAGGGAACGGCGCGGTGATCTCGCCGATGCCCGGGCAGGTGGTGGCGGTCGCGGTGGCGGTCGGGGAGCGCGTTGCGAAGGGCGCGCCGCTGGTCGTGGTCGAGGCGATGAAGACGGAGCTGTCGCTGTCGGCGCCGTTTGCCGGCACGGTGGCTGAACTTTCCGCGCGTGTGGGGCAGCTGGTCACCGAGGGCTGGATGCTGGTCCGGCTCGAGCCGGAGGATGCGGGTCATGGCCGGTAGATATTTCGACCAGTTCGAGGTCGGCTGGAGCCTGCGGCACGATCTGCGCCGCACCGTCACGGAGACCGACAACCTGTTGATCACTACGTTGACGCATAATCCGCAGTCCATGCATCTGGATGCAGACTATGCCGCCGCCACCGAGTTCGGCCACATCATCGTCAACGGCATCTTCACTTTCGGCCTGATGATCGGCATCTCGGTGGGCGACACCACGCTCGGCACGCTGGTGGCCAATCTCGGCTACGACGCGGTGGTGATGCCGAAGCCGGTCTTCGTCGGCGACACGCTGAGGGTCGAGACGACGGTGGTCGAGAAGCGGGACAGCCGGTCGCGTCCAGCCAATGGAATCGTGGTGTTCGAGCATCGTGCCATCAACCAGCGCGACGAGGTCGTTTGCCGGTGCCGGCGCACCGCGCTGCTGCACAGGAGCTTGGCGTGAAGCTCCGGTCGTGGCTGTTCGTGCCAGGCGACGCCGCATCGAAGATGGAAAAGGCGGTCGGGGCCGGCGCCGACGTCGCCATCCTGGATCTAGAAGATTCGATCGCGGAGACAAGAAAGCCGGAAGCGCGCCGGCTGGTGGCCGATTTCCTCGCCGCGCGACCGATGCCGCGGGCACCGTCGCTGTTCGTGCGGATCAACCCGCTATCAAGTCTCCATGCGCTGGCGGATCTGGCCGCCGTCGTGCCGGCCGGCCCGGACGGGATCGTGCTGCCCAAGCCGGACAGCGCCGACGATGCGGTAAGGCTGGACCATTACTTGGCCGCGTTTGAAGCGTCGGCACGCCTGCCGGCCGGGCGCATCCGCGTCCTGCCGATTGCGACCGAGACGCCGCGCGCCCTGTTCACGCTCGACACCTACCGCAAGGCGAGCGGTAGGCTCGTCGGCCTGACCTGGGGTGCCGAGGACCTGCCGGTGGCGGTGGGCGCTTCCACCAACCGCGGCGCCGACGGCGGCTACAGCGACCTGTGTCGGCTGGCGCGTACGCTGTGCCTGGCCGGTGCCTCAGCGGTCGGGCTGCCGCCGATCGACACGGTCTATCCGGACTTCCGCGATGTCACGGGCCTGGAGGCATGCGCGGCGCGCAGCCGCCGCGACGGGTTCGTCGGCATGATGGCGATCCATCCGCGACAGGTGCCGGTGATCAACGCGGTCTTCGCCCCCACCGCGCAGGAGCTCGACCACGCCCGGCAAGTGATCGCGTTGTTCGAGGCGGACCCAGGCGTCGGGGCGGTTTCGCTCGATGGACGGATGCTGGACCTGCCGCACCTGAAGCAAGCGCGGGCGCTGCTGGCCCGCGGCGCCGCCGATGACGGCGTGGGGCCAGCGCGGACGCCGTAATCGCGTCGGCAAGAGCGTTGGTGCGGGGAGGCTGCTACTGTCCCGAACGGCGTTGGTGCATGGATGGGGCCGGGTAGCCTGAGCCGAGCGGCCCGGCTACGTCGCTGGCATGGCGTTCAACGTATGGCCCGCCCGTCTGCAAGTGCTCTCTCACGAGCCAGTCTGGTCAGTCTGCATCAACGTATCTGGTCTCGGAGCAATGCCCCGGCCGAGATTGAGATCCGCGCGTTCTGGTCCTGATAAGCATATCGGCGTCGAGCGCCATTGAACGGCACAGGGTTCCAGAACACCGGTCGACTGTCAGGCCATCTCGCTTCCACCACCCGCAGACCTCGTGCAGCCGCTCGCGCCGGGTGGGCGCCTGCGGCCGATCTCGTGTGCTACGACACCATCGCAGCCTGCATCTCGAACCCCCGCCCGCTGCGCAGCATCGCGGAGATGATCCGCGCCAGCTTGGCGACAAGCGCCATGACCACGGTGTTCCTGTGCGCCCGGGCCGCCAGCCCTCGCAGCCAGACGCCCAGGGGCGTCTCGCCCTTGGACAGGGTCGGCAGGGCCGCGCGGGCGCCATGGATCAGCATCCTGCGCAGGGAGACGTTGCCGCGCTTGCTGATCCCCAGCAGCTTCGGCTTGCCGCCCGTGGTCATTTGCCGGGCACGAGCCCCGGCCAGGCGGCGAGATCCCGCGCCCGTGGCAGACACTCTTGTGGCCATAGCCCAGCGTTCCAGGCGGGCGTAGATGCCATGTTCGTCGGTGTGGATCAGGGTGCCTGGGGCGACGGCACTCGTGATGATCGGCCTGATTGTCTTCTGCTGCACGTTGGCCAGCATGGGCAGGACCACTTGGCCGCCGCGCTGGATCAGGCCGAGGATGGGTGGCTTGTCCTTCTCCAGCGTGCCCCAGCACCACTCGCGCTTGCGCGAAGGGTGCTGGGCCCGGCGCTCCTGCCAGCCTGCGGCACCTGCCAAGCCGCCCCTTTTTGAAACCTCCTCGGGCTGGCCCTTGTGGCCAGCCACGACGTAGACCTCGTCAACCTCCACCTCGCCATTCAGCGTCACGGCCACCACCCTGGCGACCAGGCCGCTGCGCAACTGCTCCGTCATGGCCTGCACGTCAGAAGCACACAAACCCAGTTCTGCAGCGATCTGCCGGTTCGAGAGGTTCAGGCCCATGAAGGAGAGGCACAGCACCCAAACCCGTAATGGCTGATGGTGACCGGCCAGCACCGTGCCGGTGAGGTCGTCAAGGTGCCCGGTGCACGCCTTGCACCGGGTGCGCTGCCGATGAGACTGCGTGTCGTCGTGACCGTCACGGGTGACTGCACTGCTCTCGCAGCCAGGGCACCGCACGGCCGTTGGCCATCGATGCTGGCGAACAAGCGCGAAGCACTTGGCGTCGTCCAGAAGCCCCGACAGGTTGACCAGGTCAGATGCAGCCATGATGGCGCACGCTCCTCGCGACAGGGCAGTCGACCGCTCACACCTTCATCACACCAGATGCCCCGTCGACCAGCTACTCAAACCCGCCACCCCAAAACTCGACAAGAGCCTCCGACGATTGCAGCCATCGATTCCGGGTTCATCCGCGCTTCTGGTGCAGTTGGACGGTGTCACTGGGCCTTGCCGGCGCGGTCGCATCAAGCGGTGGAGAGGACGCGGCAGCGCAGCAGATCGTA
>JAABUP010009820.1_pt1 | contig 11577 bp, 8 predicted proteins | sample 5559201 | NCBI WGS metagenome assembly JAABUP01 (sample SAMN10711887, study PRJNA513373) | rock metagenome | isolation source: Antarctica rocks | place: Antarctica | reverse complement strand
GTGGTGGTGGTGGTGGGACTGGCTGAGGTAGGTTGGCGGAATGGTGGATGAAGGGGGGAGGGTGGAGCGGAAGATGCCGGGGGAGGACTTGGGTTGGGAGGAATTCAATATTGGCTCAAGGGAAAGACCGTGAGAGTGGACTTGGGAAGGGTTTCCTTTTCGAGGATTACATGACTGGTTATGGACGAGGTGATTATGGAGGTGAATTCAGGTGTGTATTTATAAATGTAGCATGGCCTCCTCCTTGATAAGTCTATATTATACATACATCCGTCAAGTCGGGAATATACACAAGAAGTGGAGTATCTCGTGAAAATAGAAACAGTACAATTGGGGATCGCTCTATCGGGTCCAGTAGAGGTTCGGAGTCGCTGATATGTCTTCCTTCCCACGCTGATGGCGCTTCTTTGTGATAGGCCAAGCCACCTCATCCAAGTGTATTGGACAGCTTACAGTACCTTATCGAAAGCCGGAATCAACGTCTGCGCCAACCAGAAACTAAACACCAGCTTTGGCCCTGTCATAAGAAGCTTAGGTGTCAAGCCCTTGAAGAAGCTCGTGAAGCCTTCGTTCTTCATCATGCTTCCGACGATCTTAAATCCTGATTCGGGGTTATCGAAGTTGCGATTCTGTATTCGAGTCTTGATGACATCCAAGGGTGCTGAGACGATGAGAGATGCTGAGGCACCGGCAATTGAGGCGACGAAGTTTTGTAGCCATGAGGCGGTGTTGTAGTCGGTTAGTTTATAGAGATACTCCTTTGCGAAGGCGGAGCCTCCGAAGAGCTACAAAGGTCAAATTCTGTTTGTGAACTTGATGTTTTGGTATGATACGTACAGCAAATGATCCAGGTGCATTTCTTGCTGCCGTCCATCCTGCTCCCCGGTATAGCCCCATTCCTTCGTCTGCCACTATCCTAAATACACCTCGGCCCCTGAATGCCTCGGGGTTGGTTTGTCGTTTGATCTTCAGCACATCTAGAGGCAGTAGAACAATTTCACCAATACCGATTAAACTACGAGTACCATGTCAGAAATAGAGACGCTACATCTCCTGTAGTAAGAAATAAGTACCTTCCTGCAGTTGCATGCATTATCGCCTTTCCAGTCCCCTTCCCGAATGCTCTGTCAAACTTCTCTCCGTGATGTAACGCGAGGTAATCCCGTACGTAAGGTTGTCCACCGTATTTGTATATTCGTTGAAGCACCTATATGTTCTATTAGATCCGCTCGGAGTAGCATCGAGTAAGACCTCTCACCTTGTATCCAGCTGCGTACCCTAGTCCAGGAAATAATGATATGAATCTCCGACCGGCTGATTCAGCCGCGTGTTGCTTGAAGATGACGGTCTTGAGATTTGCGTAAGATGTTATCTGATGGATTACAATCAGTGTCGAGGACTCCAAGCGCCAGGCATGAGTTGAAGCTGACTCTTCCTTGGTTGCTCATTAGACGTTTCGCGATCGTGTCAACCTTTAGATTCTTCAGCATTTGTTCCCCAACAATGGCAAAGTGACCGTACCGGGTGAAAGATGGCGAGCTCTGCAATTCCAGCAGACCCTAGGCGCCTTTAGCTTTGCGGTCGAGGACGAGGTTGATACTGCCCGTACCGGAGCCTAGTAGTCGCGCAGCTGCGGACTCCGTCTTGAAATCCATCGCCGCAGATCCACCAACTGCCTGGACGAGGGCAGGAGCCATGATGATCTCGAGAAGTCAACGCAACGATTACTGCTTTCCGAGGGTCCAGGCAACGGCGTATTCAATCCAATACAAATCTGTGCACGGCGTGAAAGGAGACGATGCGGACGAGACAGAATAGGAATGATGAAGCTTGCGGTTGAATGGGAGTAGTACTTTATCTAGGGATTACCTCACGGAACTTTTTGGCGGCCCTTTTTCTCCTTTGCCGATAGTCGCTTACATAGGCGGGAGACTTTCGTGGTAAACAATGAATGATTCTACATATATGGTAGGGTGACCTTCATATAGATGTCTACCTCAGAAGTCCTCTGTAATTCTACAGAATTACTTCATGAAGCTAGTCCAAAGCCCTTCGCTGAACATTCAGAGTTAAATTACCTATCGGCTATGTAGTATATTATTCTATTTGACCTTGTTTACATGTTAGGCTTTAGACGGCAATACTCTTGCAACATGAGTTCTCGATGAAAAAGCGCCTTTACTCACTAGCATCCAGATCTCTTATAAGTCCTGATTCTCTTTTTCGCATTCTACAGGTTCAGCACTGGGATGTTCCTCATCCGATACCCGTACCACAATGGCAATGTCCGCTTCTGCTTCGTTCCAGAAGTGTACTGCAGATCTTCGATTGCCGATGCATATCTAACAAGCGTTGCTTCTGACCAGGCTGTGTTCATGAGTGCCAGACCGAATGGCATGCCGGTGCCCACGTTAACGCCGGCGGGGAGAGTGATCATAGGATAGTCTTTGTATGATCGTTAGCTTTTCACGCTAGGTTTTCTTGTGATAGTGAAGAAGCAACAAAGGGAGGAAAACGGGTTTTAGTGACTGATTCAAGGTTCATTACCAGCTTGAGCCGCGATTTGATAGGTCTGAGCGACGTCCGGAGGAACGAGCAACGCTGATAGTTGAGTACCATTATAGTTAAGAGCAGCGTCAATGCCGCCTTCCCTTGTAGACTTCTGGCAAAACGCTAGAGCTTCATAATAGGTCTCGTTCATGATACCTAGCCACAGAAGATCAGCGAAAACTTGTGGAATTGGTCCTCAAAAGAGGGCTCTGGGACACATACCTTCGCTTTCTAGTGAAGCTAGAAGACCGTCTTGACCAGATGCAAAGGCGGGATTGACGTTCGGCAGGCCACCTTCTGAGCCAACGTTATCATTGTTGTATCTGGATAACAAAGGTTCAGACATCAACAAGATGAACCCAATACCGTGGGCATTTTCGATGGAATTACAATCACTCACTGTACAATGTCTTCAAGCGATTTGATGTCGGTATTTTCCAATTCGCCCAAGTATCTCTTGATATCGTTGTAAAAATCGACCTACTGCTGGGTTACTATGTGAAATCCAAGGAGTGTTCCCAGCCTACCTTTACAACGGTATACTCCGATTCGTTGGCATATCCACGAGTGGTACCATAATCCCTGAGATACGATCAGAAATTTGCGACGCCCTAAACAATCACTCGAATTTACCAATTCCACCCGTTAGGGCTCACGATTGTCTGATAATCTGGCAGTTCCGTCCCGTTGATGACCGTCGCGCCAGCTTCTCTGATCAGATCGATCAACTTGAGTAGCTGTGCCTGCTGCGCCGGATCCGCGAGCACCCAGAAACTTTGCCACGGCAAGCCGAAAACAGCGCCCTTTAGTGCTTCTTTGTTGTTCAGATATTGGGCATATCCTGCTGCAGGAGTTTTGCCGATCTGCCCGACCGTGTAGTTATCAAGAGGATCTACCCCATAGATGCCGTCCAGCGCATAGACCGCGTCTCTAACGGTGCGGGCGAAGGTGCCGACGGTGTCTTGATGCTGGCTCTCCGGGATGACACTAATGAAAATATGAGTTCTATCAGATGCCTTAGGGATGAAGGGGCTTAAAAAAAGTATACCCAGCTCGAGAAGTCAGGCCTACGGTAGGTTTGATACCAACCAAACTATTTCTTTCCGCGGGATTGATGACTGCAGAGCAATAACAGAGTCAACACTGTATATGTGACTGCCTCAAACCCTTTCGGGTGAGTTTTACCTACCGCTCCCATCCGTTTCAGTTCCCAATGCAAACATGCAGAGATTCGCTGCAACAGCAGCTGCGCTTCCAGAACTACTTCCTCCGGGATTTAAAGTCAGATTGTAAGGACTTCTCGCCTGCCCTCCTCTAGCGGAATAGCCTTCAGAATAGTTGTTGCTCCGCATATCTGCCCACTCGCTCAAAGTTGCTTTTCCGAATAGCAACGCACCAGCTTCTCGGAGTCGGTGAACGACATAGGCGTCACGCAGTACAATGGAGCCTAGGAGCGCCCAGCTGCCAGCGGTGGTCTCCATCTTGTCTTTCGATGCGATGTTATCTTTGACCAGGAATGGGATGCCATGGAGCGGCCCTCGGACACGGCCGGCAGCGCGTTCGGCGTCGAGCTGGGCCGCGATCTCCATCAAGTCTGGATTGAGCTCCATGATCGCGCTTCACATTCATGTTGGCATTCCTTGCTCTCCCTTTCTTACAAATCGCCAATTCAAAGATGAAGTAAAGAATGCAAACCGGACGAGAACACATACTTGATGTAATTATTCGTCTGATAGATTCGCTGCAAATAACAGGTGACGAGTTGGGAAGAGGTCAGTTTGCCATGGTTCATCGCATCCTGCAGTTGATCGATTGTAGTCTCTTCCAATGTTAGGCCATTACACGGCGGCATAGGGAACAAATCCGTTCGATTCCCTTGGATTGGGAAGTAATATGGGAAGGATGTCTCAAGGACTTGGGAGGAGGCGAGATCGGAGCCATTGCACTTAGAGCTTTCTGGAGTGCTTGCCACAGTCGGGATGGTGATAATGGCTGATGCAAAGCAGAAGATGGCCCCTACGAAGGCAAGTCGCCAAGACATGGTCGACATCGGTTCCGTAAGGGTTCAATGTCACGACTCCAACAAGGTCGAACCCAACCGAAAGTTTCATGAGCATGAGCGGAGTTTGTACTAGGACTTATACTCATCCTGGCAGCTAACGCGAAAGCGTCGTTCGTCCACCCATGTCCTTGGCGCATCTGGAGGCGTAGATTAGCTTTCCGATAAACGGGACGACCAAAGAAGCCGGTTCTTAGTGCTTAAATGTTCGATTGGCTGGAGGGCAGTCACGTCGCAGAGGTCTACTTGCCTTAAAGATAGAGTACATGTAGGAGTTGAAACTTCCTTTAGAACCACACCCTACGCTATTAAGTAGTTAGGAAATCGCACGATCTGTCACTAAACATTGAGCTACATACACCAGTTCGAAGACAGCTTCTTCTGCTGCAGATCCCAGGGCATTCACAGCTACAACATTCCGCAAACCCGTGATCGGAAGACCACCTATGTCCCTCAACATTCCCGGCTGAAAAAGCGGGTAAAGAAGACTCCAGGTACTCCTCATGCTGTGAGAACATGGAGTTACTAAGGGAGATAAATATACAGCAAGTCGGCAGCTACGCAAGAAGATGACAATTAATCTCGTGCTCCAAACGTCCTACGGGATATCGACGTTGTTACATCTAATTGAGCGCGCTTGGGCCCAGGGCCTAAATTCCTTATATAGGAATGGGCCTTAGACTTACAGCGATCACGATATCGTTTCCTAGATATTGAAGAGATTCCCGAGCAATCCAGAAACTCATGGTCCTGGCCTTACCAATGCTCGACAACATTGGATCCCTGAGCCGTCGCACCTCGGCAAGGCCGCCGGACAGGGCTGGCCACCAAATCATGAGTTAGTCTCTTTGTTATAAGGATCTCATACTCCCAGATCCCTTGTGGAGGGCCACTGCAGCGGCAGCAGCTGCATTGCCAAGTGGGGTAGCGAATGCACCGCCGAAGAGATACACCATACCGACTGGTCTGACCACATCGCCACGTCCTTAAGTGTTTGAGGATTTAGTCTCGAGTTGTTGCTGTTATTGGGATTGAATACGGAGGCCCAGAGAGAGGGGTCCGTATTCGACCAAAGTTTTGAGAGGTCATGATATGAATATCAATTGCCTGATATCTCTGGTAGCAGCTGCTGCTGCTGTCCCGAGGATCCACAACCATATAGCTCAGTGAGAGATTGGATTTAGCCACCTACACATGGTGACTTCAATAGTGTTAGAGCCATCATCGCTCACAGATTGGATTTCACCTCCGTCGACGCAGAGCATGTCAGTGAAAAGGATAGCTGGAACTCAACATGAGAAAGGAATGGTGGGAGATTATGATGCTCAGACGTCTCCTCGTGGGCTTCACAGTAATATGCGGATATTAATGATGCCGAATGGTTCCATGTGAGGGTGTTGAGCAATCCAGTTGCGCAAAACGAAGCGCAGTAAGACGAAACCTTGCCCTGTCCATGGTGACACACACACACTCCTTACTTCAAGAGTTCTCTAGGAGTGGAAAGCTTCAATAGGCGATCGCTCCCAATAATCCATCTTCATGAAAATCCCGCTGACCATGTTGCCACATCTTCTTGTACTGGCCTCTCCAGCTTGTCGGTGCTGTTGGCGGACCCAAGGAAACCGTTATGAGAGACCGTATGCTGCAGATTGTGAAGATGGCGGCATAAGTCGCACAGAGAGAAGAAGGTGGTGGACCCGGTTTGTGAAACGCAACGAGAGCCCGTCCAGGACCTCAAGATACGTATTGTAGAGTACGGCACCCATGCTGATCAGTGAAACCGCCCCACTTTACCAGTGAATTTTGAACAAGCGTCTTTATCTAGCGTTTGCCATCATCAATGGGAGGACTGACTTAGGAATCAAGCCCTATATGTAAACATTTACCGCGTGTCTAAAGCAACGCAGGAGTGATTAAGGCGCAACGACCAGCGTTTCTTCACTCGAAGTCGAGAGATAAACAGCTATACGATCACTGCTTTGGTCGCGTTATCAATGCAAGATCCTGCGTCGAGTTGTACTCGACTCTAGATAGCTGAAAGGAGAAGAGCTGATGGAGATCCCAGCGTGACGGCAGCAATGTCCACTTCCCTACTGAAACGAAAGAACGCACACACCGGAACTGTGAGATATGAGATAACAAGTTGCGTATGAAATGGTGTGCGTCACAGCGCTGAAGCTTTCAAATCGTTTCTGAGGGTTCTTGAGCTACCCCTTCGTCGGCCGGCCTCTAATGAGGTTCAATAGGCCGTCTCAGCAGGCGCTTTCCTCGTCTTCAAAGGATTTCCAAGCGTCGTGAACACATGTAAATCAGGATGTGCAGCTATCCTTGTTATTCATCGTAAGGTTCATCATCAATAACCTCAGTCACTGCGAGCTCTACCAAAGTACGTCACATGCAAGGCGGTAGAGAGCATCTCGAAGCTAACCGCTTTCGGACACAAACCACTTAAAACGCGGTTCACGATTCACGGTTCGTTTCCGATACTTTTACGCTCACCTTGACTTTACTCATCCTACCCACCGCTGCCATCGTCTGCTCATCTTGCGTCTCCCCGTCATCACCGTCTTCTTACTCCACTATTCTCAGATCGACATGGCGGACGAGATTAAGATCGACAAGCAGGTCTTTGAGAATCGCCTCTCTCACTTCATTTCAGCATGGAAAGCCGACAAGCGATCAGGCGACGCGTTATTCGGCGGTGTTGGCTCTATCGTAGTACTGATGGGCAAGACGGAGGAGTCAAATTCCTTTCAGAAAAACAATGCCATGCATGTTTGTCACTCAAATCCTGTCTATAATCGCAGCTGCTGCCTACGGCGGCGATGAAGCTCTAAGACTGACGAATCTTCTTCAATCAGTTCTGGTTACTGGGCTATGAATTCCCTGCGACCCTCTTCGTCCTCACAACCGAAGCCCTCTACATAGTCACCACCACGAAGAAAGGTAGTGCTTGACGCAATTCGGGTATGGACGACCGCTAATCACCTGCGCGCCGTAATCTAGCCAAGCATTTAGAACCTCTCAAAGGAGGCAAGATCCCCGTCGAGATTCTCGTCCGCGGCAAGGATGCCGAACATAACTCCAAGTTGTTCGAGAGATGCGTGGATTTGATCAAGGGCGCAGGGGTACGCACAGACTGGCATTATAGGCGTTTGGCAAACAGGCAAGCTGATCCCAAAGGCAGAAGAAAGTCGGCATACTAGCCAAAGATACCTCGACGGGGCCCTTTGTGGATGAATGGAAGAGCGCTTTCGGAGATGCCTCCAAGGAAGTGGAGGAGTTCGACATAACTACAGCACTCTCAGCGGCCGCGCTCTCAGTGAAGGACGAAAATGAGTTGGTATGTCACAAGTTCCACGAATGCATATTGCTATTTGAGAACTTGGGGTCAATGCTGACAGTTTCAGCGCGCTATGCGCAACGCTTCGAGAGCATGCACTGGCCTTATGGCTCCATGGTTCGTCGAGGAGATGTCGGAGGTCCTCGACTCGGAGAAGAAGGTGACCCATAAAGCTCTAGCGGAAAGGATTGACGCGAAGATCGACGATGCGAAATTCTTTCAGAAACTTGCGAAGCTACCACCCGACTTCGATGCCGGTCAGCTCGATTGGACGTACGGCCCTGTTATACAGAGTGGAGGTAGTTATGATCTCAAGCTTACCGCTCAACCTGACGACAACTACTTGCATGCTGGCATCATCATATCTGGCTTTGGTCTCAGGTATAAGACCTACTGCTCTATCATTGCGAGAACTTACCTCGTTGATCCAAATAAACCACAAGAAAGCAACTACAAGCTACTACTCACTATACACGATGCTGTACTGAAAGATATTCGAGAAGGCGTGGTGGTAAAGGATCTCTACAACAAAGCACTTGGCATCGTCAAGTCCAAAAGACCGGAGCTAGAGAAGCACTTCCTTAAGAATATCGGCGGAGGAATTGGTATCGAGACTCGAGATAGTACACTGGTGCTAAATGGCAAAAATCCGCGGACCCTAAAGGATGGTATGACGCTGTGTATTACCACAGGATTCAGCGACATCCAGAATCCTGAGCCCCAGGACAAGAAGAGTGGCGTCTACTCGTTACTTGTCTCTGACACTATTAGGGTGACGAGAGTAGAGCCTGTTGTGTTCACTAAGGATGCTCCTTCCGATCTCGAGTCCATATCATTCTTCTTCAAGGAAGAGGACGAAGAGCCGGCACCCAAAGCGAAAGAGAAGAAAGACTCTAAGGTCGGCGCGGTCGCTACGAAGAATATCACCAAAACAAAGCTGCGTGCGGAGCGAACCACGCAGGTTGATGAAGGAGCAGAAGCAAAACGTCGGGAGCATCAGAAGGAACTCGCACAGAAAAGGCAGCAGGAAGGCTTGCAGCGGTATAGTGAAGCGACGAGTGACCAAAACGGCGTTGCACAGAAGAAGTTCAAACGATTTGAGTCATACAAGAGAGACAACCAGTTTCCGGCAAAAGTCAAGGACCTGGTAATCGTGGTCGATGCGAAGAACTCTACGATTATATTGCCTATCATGGGTCGGCCAGTCCCGTTTCACATCAATACTATTAAGAATGCGAGCAAGAATGATGAAGGGGAATTCGCGTATCTGCGGATTAACTTTCTGTCGCCGGGACAAGGTGTAGGTAGAAAGGATGACCAGCCCTTTGAAGATGCTTCTGCACACTTTGTGCGGAGCTTAACATTCAGATCAAAGGACGCGGATAGGATGCAAGAGATTTCACAGCAGATTACGGATCTTAGAAAGAATGCTGTGCGGAGAGAGCAGGAGAAAAAAGAGATGGAGGATGTGGTGGAGCAAGATAAGCTCACTGAAATCCGGAGTAAGCCCGTCTTGCCGTAGCGTAACTTCGGACTGACTAACGTCCTGATAGACCGGCGACCTCAGCGGCTGGGGGAAGTTTTCGTTCGTCCAGCCATGGATGGAAAGCGAGTGCCAGGAGAGGTGGAGATACATCAGAACGGGTTGCGATACCAATCGCCTCTCCGTCAAGATCACCGCATCGATATTCTTTTCAGCAACGTCAAGCATCTCTTCTTCCAACCTTGCGCTCACGAGCTGATTGTTCTAATCCACGTTCACCTCAAGAACCCAGTCATGATTGGAAAAAAGAAGACAAAAGACGTCCAATTCTACCGTGAAGCTACAGATATGCAGTTTGATGAAACGGGGAATCGCAAACGGAAGCATCGTTACGGCGATGAGGAGGAATTTGAGCAGGAGCAAGAGGAGAGAAGACGAAGGGCAGCACTAGATCGAGAATTCAAGGGCTTCGCTGAGAAGATTTCAGACGCTGGAAAGGAAGACAAGGTAGAGGTGGATATCCCATTCAGAGAGTTGGGTTTCAGCGGCGTACCGAACAGATCGAACGTCCTGTGCCAGCCATCGACGGATTGCTTGGTGCAATTGACTGAACCGCCTTTCATGGTTGTCACGTTAGAGGACATTGAGATTGCACATCTGGAGAGAGTGCAGGTAAGGATCGGTGTCTTTAGATATGTGTCATAGTGAACGGCTAACGTGTTGTGCTATAGTTTGGTCTGAAGAACTTCGACATGGTCTTCGTGTGCAAGGACTTCCATCGCCCACCTGTGCACATCAATACCATCCCCGTTGAATCACTCGAGAGCGTAAAAGAATGGCTCGACTCAGTCAATATCACCTACTCGGAAGGTCCTTTGAATTTGAATTGGAGCACCATCATGAAAACAGTCATTGCAGATCCGCATCAATTCTTTGCCGATGGCGGTTGGTCGTTTCTCGCCACCGAGTCTGATAGCGAGGACGCAGATTCGGAAGAGGAGGAGTCCGCTTTCGAGATGTCGGGCTCTGAGCTCGCCGCTTCAGAAGAGTCCTCCGAGGATGAATCAGACTTTGATGACGATGCTTCGGCAGATGCTAGCGAAGACGCGAGTCCTGACGACGAAAGTGCAGGGGAGGATTGGGATGAGCTCGAGAAGAAAGCGAAAAGGAAGGATAAAGAAGGTAGTCTGGACGACGAGGAGAAGGGGAAGAAAAGGAAACGGTAGTTGGATCGAGCGTTAGGAGAGTGATGGATGTTTCGAGCCCCTTGGTACAACCCTTCTTTGGCATGTATTCATCCTTTAGGTGCCAGCGTGTATCCGTGCATCGGCGTGCTGCGGAGCTCTGGGCCCAAAAGTGATAGGCGGCAGATACCCGTGTAATTCTGTCTCCCTGTGTGTATCTTCATAATGGATGTCCAGCGCCGGAGATTTTTCCATCATGCCTTGAGGCTTCTGCAGCGCACCATGCTTGCTGGCCAGAAGACATTCAGGTGCGGAAGAAAGATCTACGAGCGAATTACAAATGTATCACATGATCAGATTGCTAACCTCTCTACCTACTGGCTACATGCAATCTGATACCCTCTTCGCTCTTCTCCATCTATGAAAAGTAAGCCTTTGAGTACTTTACACATGGACCGGGAAAAGGAATGAAAAACCCGCTTGTTACGGGGGGAGATAGCCAGACTAAGACCTTGAGCAAAACAAAGCAAAGCAAAATGCAATGCAAACAATCGTATCCAAGAAAAGCATGAATGAAACATATATCCTTATGGAGAGTGTCTCCTCTCTGAATCCTTATGCCTCGACCTTTTCCGTAGAAGCAAACATCGACATAACTGTGAGGTCCTCAGATATAAGATCCCTGTCCTGAGCAGTACCTGGCTTGTCAACCCTGAAGCGTGTCAGACTGGTGAGCGGGGAGGATATCGGTATGCTTACGGGGCCATTGGCTTTGGTTGCACGGTCATCCGTTACACATCTATCGTCACATCCAAGAACATCTCTCGACCGTACGAAGTCGCGGGACCACTGAAAGTCCTCCGTCCAACATCCCCCGTATCTCGATCCGAAGCCCCCGCCGTCCCCCCCCCCTCCCTCCCTCCCTCCCTCCCTCCCTACCCCAGTCCAGTCCAGCCCA
>JAABUP010009819.1_pt1 | contig 11577 bp, 17 predicted proteins | sample 5559201 | NCBI WGS metagenome assembly JAABUP01 (sample SAMN10711887, study PRJNA513373) | rock metagenome | isolation source: Antarctica rocks | place: Antarctica | reverse complement strand
CGTTTCTGCAATGTCTCAGTACATTCAGGAAGCTATACAGCAGATAGACTCGTTGCTGAGCTCGCAATCTAACGGCACCAGCACTGCAAAAAAATCCAAAGGCCCCTCCGAAAATTCAGGTGCCTGTTAGGCTTCATAGGCATCTTGCCAGTCTACAAACTCACGTTCACAAGCATGCATCCATGCCCGCGCCTCTGCAGGATCCCGCCCAGGCGCCATGGCCAAGCCGAAGAGCAAGCAGCCTCCACAGAAGGGAGCTGTGGCCCCCACAACCATGAAGGCAGCTGCGCCGGTCAAGGACTCTGTTCTTTTGCCTGCCTGGCATCGAGATGATGCAAGTCAGCTTGGTCAGTCAGTTCCCAGTCTGCGGGCAGAGCTGACCGATGCCTTCAAAAAGGCACTGGAAAAAGCATACCCCTCAGCAAACATTGAGCCAATTGTTGCTCAGACGAATGAACCCAAGTTTGGTGACTATCAGTGCAACAATGCTATGGCCTTGTTTGGTCAGCTCAAGGGCAAGGTATGCTACACTGTCTCATGTGCACAAATGCGGTAAAGTGCCAAAACAGCCTTGCCTGCTGTCGACAATTGCATCTGTGCAAGAGCTTCTGCTTTGCCTGCTTGTGCAATCCTGTGCAGCATATGCAGGGCTTGTGTGTTTGCCTTTCACAGTCAAATGACGGCACTTCACTCTTCATTGGTTGTAAAGCACCTGCGCAATTGGTTCTTGCAATTTTTGTTACAGCCTGATGCTCCCAAGAACCCTCGGGCTGTAGCAGAAACCATTGTGGCTGCACTTCCCAGCACGGAGTACCTAGCAGATACACCCACACTAGCAGGACCTGGCTTCATCAACGCTAAGATTTCTAGTCAGTGGATGGGCGCCCGCATACAGAACATGCTCAGGAATGGCATCAAAACCTGGGCGCCGCGCCTCAACCGAAAGCGGGTCGTGATTGACTTCTCCTCGCCAAATGTGGCCAAAGAGATGCATGTGGGCCACTTGCGATCAACAATCATTGGGGACACGCTCTCGCGCACTCTGGAGTTTTGTGGAGCAGATGTGCTGCGGCTCAATCATGTTGTGAGTGCCTGTTGACTTTGCTTCCCCCTGTGTTTGGCTGATTTACATAAAGCTTGCTTTGTTTGTCCTCTGCTCTATTTGTTGGGCTCCTGTGTTGGGCTCCTGTGTTGGGCTCCTGTCTGCTCTATTTGCTGATCTGTTTGTTGGCCTCCTGTCTGTGTCTGAGCTGTCTGTTTGGGTGTATCTGCCTCGGCATTATCCTGATCAAGCACTGCTTTTGCTGTGCCTTTGTGGGTGTTATTGGTAATTTTTTTGCTCTGCATTCCTGAATGTGAACTCTTCAGAGACAGCGGCAATGTTCCAGTGTTGCAGCAGTGTTATCATGTGCCACACAGATGAAGCACTCAGCCGGCTCCCATGCATTGTTGACCTGGTGGAAGTAGTGACCTGTGTAGGCGCTGTGTTGCAGGGTGATTGGGGTACCCAATTTGGCATGCTGATTCAGTTCCTGGCAGAAGCTAGGCCAGATGGGCTGGCAGACGCCACCATTGCAGACCTAGCCCTGCCCGAGTTGCAGGTGTGTTTCTGTCTTGCATTTTGTACATGTAATTCAATATTCACGGGTCCATTCTTTGAAAACCTACCCCTGTCATCACCTTTGGGCTGATCTGATGCAGATGCGTTAGTGTGTTTGTCAGGGTAAAGAGCTGCTGCGATGCTGCGTGCTGCTGCTTGTAGACACTTCCTGCTCATCTGTTGGACAGTCTAAGCGCAACTCTGTGGCAGCAATGCATAGCTAGTGCAGGAAGCTGCAGCTTCAGTCCGACTGAACGACAGTTGTTTTGCTTCAGACAACCACTCAATGTTTCTGAGCACAATATTGTCAACAGCTTGGTACTATGATATTGTCACACCAACCTGGATGTGTGCCAGTCTGCTTGCACAGCAGGGTCACCACCAGTAGTACACGTACTTGGACTCAGCTGAAAGCTCTGCTGCCCACTGCTGTGTAGACCATGTACAAGCAGTCAAAAAAGAGGTTTGACGAGGATCCTGACTTCAAGGAGCGTGCCAGGAAGGCAGTGACAGAGCTCCAGGGAGGGGATGCCCAATTCATCACAGCATGGGAGAGGATATGTGAAGCATCCCGCAAGGTTTGAAATGACTACATGGAATGCCTGTCAGCAACACCGGCCGGTCTGCTTTGCTGTGCTGCACTGGCAGGCACTTGATCCACGAGCTGTCACTGTGCAACCCTAATGTGTGTGTGTGTGTGTGTGTCTTGAGCAGCCTTGAGAAGTTTGCATAAAGGTGACTTGACCAATGTTCATTGGATCTTCACTGGAAGGCAGTGTCAACCATCGGCTTGAATCACAGCAGTCCACTCACAGCAAGGCATGCTCTTACCATCACCCAAACTCAATGCATGCACATTTTTTGTTCTTCAGCCGGACTTGATCATGCACATTCTGATGCAGGGGTATCAAGCAGTATATGCAAGGCTAGGGGTTGCGCCTGGAGGAACGAGGGGAGAGTTTTTATAATCCCATGTTGCCAAGCTTGGTGCAGTGGCTCATGGAGCACAACATTGCAGAGGAAAGTGAAGGGGCCAAAGTTGTCTTTGTCAAGGTTACTTTCTGCTCTCATTGCACTGGCTGTCTTAACTTGTCTGCACAAAGTCTCAAAATGCGGACCTGATTTATGGTCCTGATTGTTCATGCTTGGCCTGTTGCAGATTCACATCAATTCCTATCATTGATGTGGTGGTCTGAGGTCTACATCTACATCTGCACAATTGCCAGCAATGTTATACCAGCTGCTGAGGCTAATGTATTACCGATGTTGAAAGGCATCGGCTATTAGATTCACTGAGCTTCAGCATGCACATCTCAATCAGTCATCAAACGGGACCCACAACATTGTTTGCCTGTGTCTTTGTACTTCTGTCATGCATGGAGAGCAGCCTGCCCGACACAATGAAAAGCAACACTGCAGATGGTGACCGTCATCATAGCTTTCAGCAGGCGCAAAGGTATTCGTGCAAGCTTGGTGCCTACATAATTGTAGCTTGTACATGTGAAACTAAACATCATCATAAGTGGATGTGCAGGACAAGGAGAAGGGCCCTCCGTTGATAGTCCAGAAGTCAGATGGTGGCTACGGGTATGCAACCACAGACATGGCAGCCATCCGGCATCGTCTGCAAGACGAGAAGGGCGAGTGGCTGATCTACGTGACGGACATGGGCCAGGCGCCGCACTTTGAGGCCATCTTTGCTGGTGCTGAAAAGGCTGGCTTCATCAAACAGCTCCCTAGTGGGCGCTTGCCTCGCTTGGACCATGTTGGCTTTGGTGTCGTGCTTGGCGAAGATGGCAAGAGGATAGCTACCAGATCTGGAGAGGTCAGGCTGTCACTTGTATTGATTGCTGTGCATAGGTTTGATGTGGTGCTGACGTGTCTGGAACATGACCAGACGCGCTGACCAGACGTGCTGACGTGTCTGGTCATGTTCCAGACACGTCTGCCTCCTCCCTTAGACATTGTTGTCCACAAATGGTCTGTCAAACATGTGTCTAAGCTCTGGTTGCATGGTAACAGAACGGTGACTTTGCATTTGTGCTTGCCGCAGTCGGCAGGGAATGGCTATCAGATCTGCAATGGGCAGATGAACCACCTTCTGTGACATGAGCTCTGTTGTCATCACCTCTTGTTGCTTGCATTGTCTGCGTCAACATGATGTGGGCTCCCTCGCTGACCTGTTGCATTGTGATTGTACAGTCAGTGCGTCTGGTAGAGCTGTTGGATGAGGCCAAGTCAAAGTGCTCCGGTACCATCAAAGAGAGGCGGGACATCAGTGACAAAGAGCTGGACAAAAGCGCGGGCATCATGGGATATGCTGCTGTGAAATATGCAGATCTCAAGAACAACCGGACTACCAACTACAAGTAAGTTCCTTGAAATCTGCATGGTTGGCACAGTGGCACCACCTTTGCTGCTGGGTTTTTTTGGCATGAGTTTTCTCTTTTGTCTTGCGTACATTGCTATGTACATATCAGGCATTCCTTGCAGTGTGGAGATGTTGGAATTGCTCACGGTACACCTGCTTGTTGCTATCCGTCTCTAACCCCCTCTGTCTGCCTGACTGTCGCCTCGATGCTGGCCGCTGCTTCGTGTCTTCTCATGTCTGTCCCCCTTTCTGTACTTCTTTTGTTATCAAGCCTGGCAATTGTAGCATAGACAAAAGGGTGCCTGGCAAGGGCGTGCACTTCATGCCAATCAGCTTTGGGGCTACTGTGCCAAAAGCGTCATGAAGCTTGCACATGGTTGCAGGTTCATGCTGGATGACATGCTGAGTCTGCAAGGCAATACAGCAGTGTACTTGCTGTATGCTCATGCCAGGATAGCTGCCATTGGTCGCAAGGCGGGCATTGACAACATTGCTGCCTTGGCGCATGATCACCCTGTGGAGGTGGACCATGAAAAGGAGCGCAACCTTGCCATGCATGTCAGTCCTCCTCCTCTGATAAACTGTCAGTTCCTCTGGCGTGCTTGATTCCATAAGTTTGTTATGGTGGTTTCTACTGCATTGCATGCCATTGCTTCCCGAGTGTTGCATAGAATTTGGCAATCTTGTGTCGATGATGCGGTCCTGGTTTGACGTGTATTTACTACAGCGTGATTTGTGGTACACATAACAAGCAGGTGTGCGTGCAGAGCTGCAAGAGGTCGTGTAGACAGTCTGAAAGGCAGCATATCTTTTGCAGGTGATCCGGTTTCCTGAGGCTGTGGAGGCTGCAGTAGAGGAGCTTATGCCAAACAGAATCACTGACTATCTGTACGACCTATCAGAAAAATTCAACGGCTTTTACACTGAATGCCACGTAAGTGTCTGTCATTGTTCAAGAACCTTGTGCTGTTCCTGTTGTGTGCATTGTCAGCCTGCACATTGCTTTGTGTTAAATCGCTGGTCCTGGCAGTGCGTGGGTTGACATTTGATGCAGCGATGACTCGAGTTACTCAGCAACATGCTTCACCTGACTTTGCCACAATGGTGTGCAGGTGGTTGGAGATAAGCAGCAGACATCTCGCCTGCTGTTGTGTGAAGCAACAGCTGTGGTCATGCGGCAATGTTTTGATCTGCTGGGGATGACACCCATGTACCAAATCTAGACACTTCAATGCAGGACGGTGCAATGTATATGCATTGCTTCCATCGTGCATATCTTGGCTGAACACAATCTGCACGCTGTCTCTAAAGCAATTTAATCTCTCCCGCGACTAACTGGTGGTGTATAACCACTGACATAACCTCCAATCTCAGCTCTACAAGCGTTGTGCTTGCGCTCGTGGCCGGCCGTCAGGACTTAGCCTCGCCCCAACAGTCAGCAGCAGACGCCATGGTCGTTGTCTCAGCAGCTTTTCAGTCAGCGATTCTACTCTTCGTGACGGTAAATATAGCCTCCGAGGTGCATTTCAATGCATCGCGCAGCCTAACACAACCTTGCTTGACTGCATAGTGTTTCAGATGCAATATCTCTATGATCCAGGCCTTTCACCAAGCTCTACAAATTAGTGTATCCTTGGGAAAGTGTATCTGAGATCCAATCTATCAAGGAAAGCAATTTAATCTCTCTCTCTCTCTCAAGTTGCTGCGACAATCCATCAATATGTTTTGGAACTGGGGATCAGATGTCGTAATGCAACCCGCTGTTCGACACTTCCGATACATCTCGACACTCATCCATGACAAGCTGAGTCAAGGCTCGCAATTCCTTCTTGTTTGAGAGATCCCGTTGACGTGCTGTGGAGTATCATCGGAAAGGTTGTTCGCCCACACTCCGTGAACTGTGCTTGTCCGTTGGTTTCGCCACACACGCTTTGAGGTAATGCTGAGGCAGAGCCACTGTGCGGTGATAAACGCGCGTACCAGAGACCATTTTGCATCAGCCCATCCGCCACAGCTCCTGGATGATCGCTCGTGACCTGCTTCCTCGGTTGGTATACATAGCTCTGTTGGTATCCGCCTTAATTGCTCTCGTAGCCCATCCTGCTGTCGGTGGGTATCTGCAACCGTGTTGTTTGTGCATGCAATTGTGGGACTTGTGTCATATGCTGCTTACTCCATTGTCCTGCAGGCCTGCAAGTTTATTTGACCGAGCTTAGTATTCACCAGATCCGAAGGATTCCTGCGTAGGCACTCTTGCCCTTCATCCCCTTCTTGCCCAGTTGCTAACATGCAAATGCTGACATGACATGGACCTGTGCGGACTTGCTTGGTTTGCAGAATCGAAGGTGGCGTTTCCATTTATTTTCAGTGCACAAGTATGTCCCTCTGCTGCTGGCCCGCCAATGTATGAGCTGTTCACCTGTTTTGCAATCACTCTGTAATCCCAACATGCTCTGTCACATTCCTCATGCTGTCATCCAGATGAAGGAGCAATTTACCTGCCCAAGGTGCAAGATCAGGTATGTCAGGCGGACAGCCAATCCCCGTACAACCCCTCACACAATCTGGTGCATTAGCTCGCTCATGCCTCACGAAGTGGATCAGTGTCTAAGGCAGTCACATACGCGTGTTGCGATCACATTTGTTGAGCATGTTAGGTGCAGAGACGTCATCAAACACACAGTTTTCTATGGCTGCACTCCTTGGGCACAAACATACTCCAGCCACTTACTGTCTGAATGAAGGTCTAAACTGCAACTTTTTGGCATGGTAAGGGGTCTTGTGCATGTTCAGGACATCCAGTATATTTGGAACAGTGAGCACCTAGCAGTTGTATCGGTCTCTCCCAGGTCTTGCAAAGCCTGCGCCTTTTACGAGGACAGGAAGTTCCCCTTGAAGAAGGTGAATGAACCTGTTGCTGATGCATCTTTGCACAAGAGTCAAACCCTGTGACGGCATTATAGCTTGCAGCTTTCCACGCTTGGCATTGCTCTGTACCTGACAAGCTTGGATAAACATGTATGCTTCTTCATGCCAGAAGGAATGACAGGATTTGCTTGAGCTGCCAATCAGACATAGCATATAGGACAATGTCCAATCTTGCAGTCGCGCGTGCCTGCATGCAAATTGCAGCTTCAGTGGGTTTCTGCTAACAAGCAACATGGGTCATCCAGGATGATGTTCTAGGGTCGCAATTTCAAGTCTGCGAGGTAGACTTTGTGGAGACTGGTGTGGCAACAAAATCAGAAGAGGGGCAGTTTGAGGCTAGCTTTGAGTGCCAGGAGTGCAAGGCCCTTCCACCAGCCCCTCCCACGCCAGCTGCCCCGGTCACCCCACCCAGCCCGGATGACTCGTCCCAGTATGCTCACAATCCCTCTTCAGTCTGTGCATCAAGCAGAATTGAGTTGAGCATGGATACCTCCTCGATCACCTTGCTTTGCTTGCATCAGCTCATGATGTGTCAACACACCATTCTACATCCTTAACTTTTGCACAGTTTCTGGACTTGCATGTCTTGCCATGCGACAGTATGCCTTGACATTGCCTGCTGCAGACGCAAAGGTCTGTCTGGTGGAGCAATCGCCAGCATCATTGTGGCTGCCAGTGTAAGCAGTTTCATACTTGGCTCGGCAGTGTTTGCTGTCTACCAGATGCATCGGGCAAGGCGAAAGGCACAAGCAGAGGTTGCCTTTGAGGCTGCCCTTCAAGATTCTGGGCTGGGCCTGGATGACGCTTTTGAACAGGTCAGCTTGTGCCAGCTTGCTTGGTACAAAGCAGTTTGCACCTTTGTCGCCACAGCATGAAGAGAGCTGGTGGCACAAGCATGAGTCGATAGTGCAGAAACATGTGTGTCATAGACACAACTGCAACAAAACATGGCAGTGGTCCAAAGTCAACAAGAGATCCAGCTGTTGAGAGGAGAGTTGCAAAGCGTCATGACATTTGCTGCAGTTCCCAGCTGGTGTAGGACTTGTCTCACCAACATGTCAGTAAAGCCTGGTCATGTTCCTATGCTCAAGGCAGGGCTTGATCTATAGTGCACAGGACAGCTTGTGCTGCTGGAAGATGCTGTGTTTTGCCTAGTTGCCAGTGTTCAGGCCTTGCAAGAGGTGATGTCTGTGACGCAGGATGCTGAGGCGTTTCATCAGAGCTTGCTGCATCCTAGTGCATGGTACAAGCTCAACGATGGGCCCTCAGAAGAAGAAGCTTGACTACCTAGCTTCACAGCACACATCAATCACTGTTCATACTGCTACTGGCAATATCATGACATGTCATTTTGTCAGTACGGCCTGTTATAGGTATGGCCTAGCACAGTGTAACATACACTTGTGCTTGCAGCCTGGTCTTGTGATTCACAATTGCAGGCATGCCCAAGCATGCACACATGGTCAAGATGGACTGAGGCAGTCATTCCAGCAGCACATTGTCTTTGCAGTCATCTAAGCACCGTGAACTGCATGGAAGCTCCGGGCGGGCTGACAAAAAATGCACTCATGTATCAGGTGCTTCACGGAGCCTCAGACCAATGCAAGGATGGTACAGATTCTCGACGCAGGACTGACATTGTCCTCTGGTAGATGCGTTACAGGATCATGAGCTGCACCCTGCACAAGAAGGCTAGCTGCTTCTTGCGCTTGGATACTAAAATATTGTCAGATCCTGAAGCTGCTCTGATCATGTCAATTTAGGTACAAGCACAGGGCCAACGTCAAATGGTAGTCACACTACTCTGGCGAGTTCTACTCAGCGTGTCAGTACCAGATAAAACCTCATGTAAGCAATGCTGGCCTCTGAATGCATAAAACACAGAATTCTCGGCTAAAAAAAATGCTACCCAAAACAGAACAGCATCTCATAGTTGTGCTGTTTGCGTGTCTACAGACCAATACACTCAGACCAGACACCTTGTAGTATGCCATACAGTATGTACAAGCCACCAAACTACTCCCATTGATACTGAGCCAGCATCAGGTTTTGGAAGTGACCCAGGGTTTTCCAGTAAACTCTGCTTGACTCTATGCATGTTGTCTGAAGCCATCCCAGGAAGGCCTGAGTGATGTCTGATGCACATTCAGTCACCCTCCAGTCAACAAGGGCCCCGCTGATGTCAGACTCAGTAACCTCCATGTCGAACCAGTTGACCATTTTTATCATTGGGAAGCTCTGGGAGATGTCAACAGCATTGGCTGTGTCACCTAGCACATTAAAGACCTGCAAAGCAACAAATGAGAGTCAGCACAACACCATCTACGCCATGTGTGCTGTCTGGGTGCTTATGTAGCACAAGTGCTTTGCGTACAGACGCTATGATGCCCCCAAAATCGCAGCAAACAAGGAGTTTGGCAGTGCTGGAGCTGCAGGTGATGCAAAGCGAAGGACAACTGTATGCATATAGATCTGCACCCACAGGAAGCAAATAGCAATGCATGCTGTATAGTCACCTGCTCAAGCCACTTGATCTTCATGTGGTAGGCATCTACAGTGGCGTCAGCCTGAGTGTTGAACATAGCACCAGTTTCACAGATGGCCATGGGCTTGTTGTGCTCCACAGCAAACATGTGGTAGAAATCTGGCACGGGGGTCAAGTCACCGCCGGGCCCACTGTAGTTGCCTATGAGCTTCTGTGTGAGCTTGCGGTCCTCTGGCAGTGCATTGGCTCCCCAAGGGTATGTCTGCATGAAGCAATGACACAGACTTAGCTTGTATGCAGGCCCACTGACAGATGCAGAGTAGCTGCATTGAGCATCTGTGTGATGTTCTTGCATGCCTTGCTGATTGCCTAGTGAACTTAGGCAGGATTAAGAGAATATGAAAAGGCAAGATTGGGATGCAGCTGTAGAGGCGGATAGTGTGTCATTGTTGCTGCAATTGCCAAGCACAATCTGGAGGAGCAAGCTTGCTGGTGGTCTAGATAGTGGTTTTAGTGCATCACATGCGTTCACTTGCATTGATGGAATTGACAGTGCAAAGGATGCTACACACACTGCAGCTGGACCACACATGTAAGTGTTGCATGTGCAAGCTAGCCACACTACCGGAAGAAGACTGACCTGGCCCATGTGGTACATGTTCATGCCGACCCAGTCCACCCACTGGTCCCCGGGGTAGAAGGGGGTGTAGGGGTCATCATACATGTCCACCCACCCATCATCATTGGTGTCCAGTGCATGCCACTCGGCGGTCCCGTTGATCACTGAGTAATTGCCTCCTGCATCAAACAACAGCGCCAGTCAGCACTTGGGCAGATGCATACTTGTGGGTTGTTGCTGCAGCATCTGACTGCTAGGCGGTAGCAACATATCACATCTGGCAATGTTTGTTTGCACTCAATGATGCTGCAAACTTTTCAATCACAGCAGTGCAGAAAGGCAGAGAGGAAGTCTTGCAGCAGTCATGCAGCAAGTCATGAATGAACTTGTGGAAGGGTTTGGCAGTATTTCATACCTGCAAAGGGGTATCCTCCTCCGTCGGTTGGAGCCCACATGAAGACTGTACGACAGGTCCTAGCACGAATGATTTCCACAAAGTATCTCCACACCTCCACAAACTTGCAGGAGTCAAACCCCCATGGGTACCAACTGCACACAAGATCTCCAGTCAGCATGATCCCATACCACTCTTGGGGCTTCTCGACTTTTGTCAATACTAGCTCTACTACTGTTGTCAGTGATAGCTCACACCATTCATCTTTATGACCATGTTAACGTTGCAATCAGCGATGTTGCAATTAGCGACATTCAATCAGCAAGCAATAATGCACACAGCTGGCATTGTGTTGGTGTGCACGCAGGAAATTCTGTTTTGTCTATGCCTTTTTTTTACACAAAAAAGCTCAGCTTGCATTGTTCAAGTGTCAATGTAGCATACATAGTCTGGGCATCACGACTGGTCCACCAATGGAAGCATGCAACCTAAGCTGTAATCACTGTGTGTATGGCTTCCTATGATTTAATATCAGCAGTGATGCTGAAGTAACAAGAAACAAGAGAAAGGTTGAATGTTTTGGCATCAGCTGCCAGGGCCTATTCTCACCTGCCGTTCATCTCCTGAGCAAAGCGGATGATGATAGTCAAGCCCAGAACCTCATACTGGTGAATCAGGTCTGCCAAATCTGCTGCAGCCTGTTGAGTGCAGCTGTCCAGGCCACCCCAAGGCTCAACAGTGATGAAAGCAATGCCATTGATTGCAGCAATCTGAGGCAGCACATAGTTGAGCAGCCCCTTGTCATTGTCCCCCAGGGGAAAGTTGACATACAGATTGTACGAGGCTGGGTTCCAACCAGCTGCCTGGCTGTAATTGGCAATGATAGGATACTTGTTGAAGTCCAGGGCCACACCAACAAAAGCCCCATATCCTGGGGCAAAGTCTGGAGAGCCCTGCCCTGGGATGCAGACTGGGGCGGGGGTGGGGACTGGACTGGGGCTAGGAGTGGAGATGGGTGATGGTGGAGGGCTGCTGCCCTGTGGGGGCGGAGATGGAGGAGGGCTACTTCCCCATGAGGCTGGGGGTGGAGATGGAGGAGGGCTACTGCCCCATGACGCTGGAGGAGGGCTGCTCCCCTGTGGGGGTGGGGATGGAGGGGGGCTGCTGCCCCATGATGCAG
>JAABUP010009817.1_pt1 | contig 11583 bp, 13 predicted proteins | sample 5559201 | NCBI WGS metagenome assembly JAABUP01 (sample SAMN10711887, study PRJNA513373) | rock metagenome | isolation source: Antarctica rocks | place: Antarctica | reverse complement strand
AATCATACACCCATGCAATCTGTGCTCATGCCCTCGATTCATAGAAGCAAGTAATCGACACTCTACGCCGCGTTCGCATACGCCTCCCAGTTCAGCCTCGACTGCTCCATGACATCATGCACCAGATCCGTCGCCTTGCTCCCGCCCTCGCAATCCGTCCACGTCCCATTATCCCTTACACACCTAACCTGCCCATTTAACCGCACCGTACAGCTCTTCTCCACGCCAGCGTTGGAACTCCGGTTGAAACTCGCTTTCAGCATATCCATCCCCACAGCTCCATCATCGTCTATAGCGCACTTGTTGAGCCTCGCCATCGAAATCCCGTGCTCGAGCGCGCAGTCCTCGACTAGCGAGCGGTCGGGGATGTCCTCGTAGTCGCGCGTCATGCACATTACGAAGCCGAGGTAGACTTTGGGGTCTGGGTAGAGGCTCGCGGCGCAGAGCTCGACAATGTCGCCTAGGCATTCGGATTGGCCGTGTTTGCAGGAGACGCCGTCGTCGTTGTTTGTGGAGCTGTGGAGGCGAGCTGTTAGCGGTTGCCTCCTGGTCAGTTGTCTAGGGGTTACGGGTACGTACTTTCCGATGTAGGACAGCTTGAAGTCCACTTTGTGCGAGATTTCTTGCATAGCGGGGAGGATCATGTCGTGCAGGCAGTCGCGCGCGTCGGGGCAGCGCGACATGATGTGTGCCTCCAAGGGTACCCGGCCGGGGAACGGGCGGTCATCGTCCAGAGAGTCGGTGACGATGAAGGCCATGCAGGCCGCGGCGACCAGCAGCAGGAAGGCTGTCACGCTGTACATGATCCGTCGGTGCCATTTGCCGGACGTGGTTCGCGACCAGGCTTTCATGTAGGCTCGCTGGGCTGTGAAGATGTTTGACTGTAGCTCGGCGAGTGTTGGCTCGGGCGCGTGGGTGACGACGGCATCGCCTGCCTCCAGCAGAGGCTGCTTCTCCATATCGGTTGAGGAAGCCATGTGGAATGTTGGTTTTAGATTTCGATGTTGATTAGGATGAGAGGGGAAAGCAGCCGAGTACTATGAGTTGGGTGTGTTGGTGACGATGTGGCAAGTGGCGTTGGACCCTTGCATTCTTGGAAGCTTCCATTCCCGTCACAGCCGAATCTGGAGCAAGTGTGGGGAAAAGTGGGTCACGTCGTATACATGTAGACACATGCATGCACAATCGATTCAAAACATCGTCTGTAAATTTCCAAAATCACTAGGGTACTGCACTACCTTGGATCTCCTGGAGCTCAGACCACTGTAGTCATGGTACCGTCTGGGATTCCAATGCCGGAGTCGTTCATACCGTCCTCCGCCAGGTCCGAAGTTCATATTCTCGTTGCTTCCTTGTTCCGTTCGTAAACCATTCTGGCCAAGTCGGAGCCCAGTTTCTCCTGCTCGACTCTCATATAAGCTTCTCGCTACCCCTGGAACTTCCTCGCCTCCGCCACGATCTTGCCGGCTTGCTTCATGCCCGCCTCGAAGCTCTCCAGCCGATCGCGCCGCTCCTCGCAGATCTTGCCGAAGTAGGAGTCCTCGGTGTCACGCCAGAACTCATCGTTGAGCCTCCCCGCCCGGAAATCCTCCTTCTTCAGAACCGACCGAGCTTCCTCGAGTTTCTTGGACCATTGCCCGCCCTTGCTTGCCCGTTGCATGAAACGAGCCTTGGTGACACTCATGATGTTTGTAACGTAATCCTCGAGGTCCATTCGCAAGTCTTCGTTTGTGTCTTTGCAGATCTGGAGGGCGCTGTCCATCACGAAGGTCTTGTATGCCTCGCGCAATGTGTCGAAAGCTTTGGATCTCTCGACGAGCTTGTCAATGCTCTCAAGATTGACTCGGAAGGTGCCTATGACAGTAGGTTGGACAAGCAAACCCGCTTCTTGTAAGGAGCAGGGCACACATACTACTGATGACAGCGAATCCGTCCACGTCCATGGCTTCTGCGGCAGCGGTAGCTGCTCTAGCAGCAGCAGCCATGTTGCTGTGGCCCGGTTGACTGGCGTCCGACATGCTCGAGGGGATGAGGGAACTGCTTTCTCGCCTGTAAAGACGGGAGAGATGGACATTAGCTGTACATGCCCGAGGACTGATCGTTTGAGCGGGTCTAGGCCTTACTGTGATACAAGGGTCAGAGAGGTGTGTCAAAGGTGGAAGAGTCTTGGTTGGTGTCCGAAGGACAAGAGTTGGTGTGGGATGTAGAGAAGAGGATGCTCTGGGGCACGCTGACAGGTATATATGTACTCGCCAGAGGCACATGCCTTATAGCTAAGCAAGATGAGACTAGCCGTTGAGACTCGCAGATAAGCGACCACGAAGCGCCCAGTGAACCTCTCCGGCTGAGTCCGGCACCTGCTTGACGGGAGTGATCTGCTCGTTAGTAGTCAGTTGAAATTGTTTGTTATCGCTCACTGACGACCAATACTCACTCAAGACTGGCGCTCGCCCGTGGGCAGCGTTCGCTTACGTCCGTCTCTCTTCTACCTACTGACAACTCCCTTACCTCATCGTATCGCACGCATTATTTCCGCTCTTCCTTAACATCTTCCATCGATCACAGGCAAACGTCTCCTAGACAGTCCTGTTCTTAGAAACGGTAACTCAGCGTTCAGGCCTGAAGACTCGAAGACCAACGATACGAGATTTCAAAATTCGGGAAAGGAGTGGAGGTCGCAGCCAGTAGGCAATGTATGTCTGTAGCACTGCAGTCCCACTGCTCTAAACGTCGCCCAGACTGTGCCACTCGTACCGCAAAGTGGACAAGGAGTGCGCGTACGACATGTATCGCATCGAGTACTCCAGCTTGACCGTTGAGATCACGCTAGCGAAAAAGGTCAAGTGCGCAGTTTGCACGAACTTGGAGCCGGGGCCAGAGGTCAAGCGGCCGTCTTTAGAACCGGTAGGAGATAGGACTGGCCATCACATCGGTTGCCGAACGGACAGGAACTCGGGAGCCGGCGTTGAGCAGCTTTCGTAACGTCGATTAGGATGGTCCATCAGCCCAAAGAGTAACGAGTCCTTTGGGCTTGTTCGAGATGTCCAAGGACATGCAGACTTTACAAAGCGGAACAGCATTGTTGCGACAGAAGACATTGGTGAGACTTATAATCGCTAACAATTCGATGTCATGTCGAGCTCTGCTGAATTGGCCACGAGTTGTTGCCGGAGAAATGCAGCTCGCCTTCGGTGGTTGCACAGGTCAGGCTTTGGCCGATATGCCACATAGGCAGCGCAGCGTGACGACCAGTATCGTGGGGACACCGATCTTGCATAACGGAGACTGTGCTTGTCTCCCTTCGCCTGGGGCTGTTCTGCGCTGATGAATCCATAGAGGAGATGGAGCGGGTGAGGTGAGGTTGACCGGCAGCAAGCGGACGGCCGACGCGGGACTATCCGGAGGACCTGTTCGCGGCTGAGAGATGGCGAGGATGCGAGTGACGCGGCGAGAGACGGCCTCCATCATTCCACCCTCATCGCCTCTCGAACGATGTTCCGCGCACAGCACTCTCCTCGCTCTTCCACCGTCTCGTGTTGTGTGAGACGAGCACGGCTCCCGCCTTCCGATCGCCATCTTTCAGGCGTCACACATGGTTTCCGCCCGCATAGGCCAAGCCCTCTAGGCAGTTAGGGCTCGCAAGAAGGATGCAGTCGTCTGGTAGGTCTCTCTCCTTGCACCCACTACAAGAAAATCGGAAGAGCTGCCCTCATCCAGTCATCACTTCGTTCATGACTGGCACTGACGATCCTGTCAAGCAACCTCGAGTTATGGCTACCCTGGCCCTAGCAGCATGGATGGTCCGTTTACCGACTTCACCAGGATGACCAAACGAAGGCGAATAGATGATAGGCAACCGGTCTGGGAGCAAGGCTCGCCTTCATTGCAGCAGCCCCACGAACGCGGCCAACATCTCTCGGAGGCTGGCATGCCCTACACTGGAACCACAGCGTCTGCTGTCTACCGAGAGAGCTCGAATGCGCCTCCGCTGTGGAGCTCAGGCTCCTATCCCGAAGTTGCATCCTATAGCGAGCCCTACTTCTACCAAGCCACGGCGCCATCCACGTGTACACCTGTATGGCACCCCACCGATGGTGGTGCCACCGGCGGTACATACAACACCACTTCGACGTACAACCCGGGCGGAGATATGCGATTCTTCCCACCTCCTACGAGCGAGCAACCCGAGACCTTTGAGGTCCCGGCGACGTATCCAAGCGTACCCCAACCCGAGCCAACGCAATATGCCTATACTGAGCAACACCCACGTAACGACATCGCGCAGTCTGGGTCGACGTTCTACCTAGACGACGCAAGTATGCATTTGAAGCTTCAGAGTCTGACGATACTTGACAACCTGGTGAGTCTTCGTGTCCGTACTGAGTGGTCCAGCAATATATTCACGGGCTCCTGAATGTCGATGTGATGGCCATCAGAGCGGTGATCCGTTCTATCACGCCTTTGCTAGCTTTAAAATGTCCAGAAATGGTGTCCGCAACGACCTGAGGTGTCCTGCGTCGTTCATTTAATTCCGATACGTCGTTGGGGGCTGTCCAATCTTCGTCTCCGCGCCTGTCGAACTGACACAATCACTCGCTTACCAACCTGACTCTAGGCCACTCAACTTATCCACACCATTGCGAAAGCGAGCTATCATCAGATACAAGACCTGATGCGAGGCAATGAGACCGAGGAAAGCCAGGCGTACATCACGCTGAAGAACCTGTTCGACCAAACACGCAAGGTCTACAGTCGCGAAACGCCGTTCATTGACGCTATTGCGATACAGATGTTCCAGCCCAGTGAGTCACACTCAGCGTTTCATCATTGCCACCGGATGATATACCTCTCCGGACGACTCGGGGCTCATGCGCCGCTGTGCGCGGCCGCGGCACGGTCTTTCCGAATGACCGAGACAAGAGCCAAAGATGCTATCCTTTGATCATGCACGCTAACATTGCTATCGCCACAGGCCAGCAAGAACTGATCCGCAAAGCCAACATAGCAACATTTGTCTCTAGTATTCTTGGGGCGCACGACGTCAGCTTCTTCCATCTCAATGAGTACTTCATGGAAACTTTTGTGCCTTCCGGCCATCGTTTGCTCAAATGGCAGGGTGCGATATTCTTGGAGCTCAAAACACAGACCTACATCTCGGCGATTATGAACAGCGACGGCAGTCCGGAAGCAATGCTTGACGAGCTCTTCCCACCCGACCTCGATGCGCTTATACTGACGAGGCACCCCGACGCTCCAAGCCTGTCACCGTCCGAGCAGGACTTCATCGACAGATGTAGAGCCCGCAGGAAATACCTCCTCCCCGAACCGACGACGGAGGACGCCTTGCAGGAGCTGCCGAAGAAGTACCAATGGAATGACTTCGTGCGGGAGTTCGCCTCATGCATCAGCAAGAACGTCGACGGCATCATGAACGTCCCGGTTCGATCGCATGCCGGCTCCGGCGGCACACACGCTGACAAGAGAGCGGCGAACGGCGCGCCGAATGGGCAGGAATCTCAAGCTGGGGGCTTACATACCAGTGGAGTCCCCAAAATCGCTCCCGAAGCGTCGAATGGGAATGGAATACTCAACATCCCTATACTTACGCGACAAGCAATTCCAACCGAGAAGAAGGCCACTGTGGCGTCGTCAACCATACGGCAGTCCTGGACCAAGCCCGAGGAGGACGCCCTGCTCGCCGGGCTAGAGAAAGTCAACGGCCCCCATTGGTCGCAGATCCTGGCGCTTTACGGCCGAGGTGGGTCGGTCAGCGAAGTGCTCAAGGATCGCAATCAGGTGCAGCTCAAAGACAAGGCTAGGAACCTGAAGCTGGGGTATCTGAAGATGGGCAAGGATGTGCCTGTGGCGCTGCGGGGAGTCACCGGCGAGCTGCGGAAACGTGGCGGGGCGAGGGCCCGAGCGGCATTGGGGTTGCTGGATGATGAGCTGGAGGGTGGGACCGAGGTTAATGGTGGAGATGGGGAGGGCGAGTATGTTGATCCGGAGTTGGGTCGCCGGCTGGAGAAGAGGCCGAGTAAGAAGAAGAAGGGTGGGAGGCGGTAGTGGCTGAGGCGATCGCTGCAAGAGCGTTGCTGTACCTTAGTGATCTGCTGGGAATACCGATAATGTTGACGATCTAGGTGATACCCGGGTCTGGGGGGTATGGCGTACTGGTCGTGCCTGTCCTGTTGGTCTATCGGAGTGATGGATCTACCAGCGTTGGCGCCGGGGCTAGGCTGCTCGGGAAATCGTTGCTCGATTGCGGGCATTGCGAAGTTACGAAGGTCGACTCGGCCAAGTGTCTCGCTCGAAAGCTAGTCGCGCATTCGGTATTTTGTTGTACAAACCTACATGTACACAGCTTGCGCAAACCCAACGCATCATCGCCGACCATACATCCCGACCCCCTCCGCCATCCTCCCGCCCCCCGGCCTCCACGTCTGCTTCCCCTCCAACAACGCCCTCGCCTGCTCCCTCATCTTCACCCTCCGCTCATCCGGCACAGCCAAAGCATCCCTATCACCCCCCTGCCGCCTCTGATACTCCATCTGGTCCTCATTCGCCATCTTCGTCTCCTCCTTATTCCACGGCGTATAACTCTCCGGCTCCGCGGGCCACACGAACGGCCGGTCCAGCTCCACCGTCATCCGCTTCGTCGCGCGCGGACGGTGCCAGCGCTTGTACTGCGGACGCACGGGGTCGGGGGTCTGGCCCTGCCGGATGCGGGATTGTTGGACGTAGGAGCGGATGCTGGCGCCGATTGTGAGGCTGTAGGCGTGGTAGAGGTAGTCGCGGAGGTCGAGCTTGCTGAACCAGAGGGGGACGAGGAAGGTGGCGCTGGTGGGGGGCTGGGAGGGGGTGCGTTTGAAGATTATTTCGAAGTTGGGTCTGGGTGGAGTTTGTTAGGATTGATTGCTCTTGATGGGGCGGATTGAAGGCTTGAGGGCGGGCGTACAGGTAGAGTTCTTTCTGGCCCACTCTGAACAGCGGTCCGGTTGCCATTGTGGTCTGTTGATGTCGGCCAGTTGCATGTGCATACGCCTGATTGCCTGTATTATGATTGTATTTCCATACTCGAGACTCGGTTCCTTATTACTGACATTGCGACCATATCGCTGTCGTTGCATGCGCCGGCGTTGCGGAGTTGTCCAGGCACTCCCGACATCACCCATCTCTCCGCATGTGCCTGAACAGTTCGCCTACCCACTGCCCCACAGGATATTCTCCAGTGAACACTTCGTTGCGGCAATCTGGCCTCATACTAGGCACCGAGGACATGAGCGCCTAATGGGCTAAACACCCTACCAACGAGCGACTTTCCTCCTCCCTCCAAAGCCGCTTATTGAGACAATTCACCGCATGGCCACTGACAAGGACGGCTGCTTCGAGACCAAGGAAGCCTACACTATGAATGGAGCTAATGTGGGCGGTCATGGCTGGCCACTGGACAGCATCACGGTGGCAATCGATCCCGTAGCGCTGGTGGTAACAGAATGCATCACCGTCACAAGCGCGATGCGCAAGCACGCTCGCTGGGCCCACTCTTCCATCTCCTCCATTCTTGGCGCCTCCGCAACACCTCGGCCTCCGCCAGCAGATGCTCGAGGAACAAACCACGATCGAACCCGAGCGAGCAGCAAGATCGATCTGATCGAGGACGACGGCACACTCACGTCAAGATGGGGTCTGCGGGGAAAGAAGGGCCAGAGTATGCAGGACAACCCGCTCATGAGCGCGTTCGCGAGATTAAGAGCGGATCTCAAGGGTTGCAAGGACATCCAGGGCTTCGATACACCAAGCTTGTTACAGCCGTTCCTGCAAGTTATACGGAGTTCGAGCACGACAGCCCCGATTACGAGTTTGGCACTAATAGCAATTACGAAGATGTTGGCATACAAGATCATCAACGTGAAGAGTCCCGGGTTCAGCCAGGGAATGCAGCTTCTGGCTTCAACGGTGACGAACTGCAGGTTCGAAGGTGATAACAGCCCAAGCGACGAGGTGGTGTTCCTGCGGATCCTGAAGTTGATGGAGGACTTGATATGTGGACCTTCGGGCGATGTCCTAGGTGATCAAAGCGTCTGCGAGATGATGACATGCGCGCTGTCGATATGTTGCCATCTAAGGATGGGTGAGGTGCTGAGACGCAGCGCCGAGATCAGCATGGTGACCATGTGTCAGACCATCTTCACAAGGCTGAAGACCTTGGAGATGGAATTGGGCGAGGAGCATGAAGACCTTGAGAAAGCCGTTACTCAGGAGGACATGGATGCGGCAAGGATCGACTCGAACCCGGAAGGAGACCACGGGCCGAGTGCAATGCAGCATGTCAAGACCAGCCTGGAAGTTCCCGGTATCAGTGGTCAGGACAGGCCCTCCATGGATGTCGGTAGCGGTCAACTGGACGTGGCAAAATCGCCGGTAGAAGAGGTGAAGGAAGTTCGACCATATGGACTGCCATCCATCAGAGAGCTTTTCCGCGTACTGGCTGATCTCCTAGATCCACACGACAAACAGCGGACCGACACGCTGCGGGTGATGGCGCTGCGCATAGTGAACGTTGCGCTTGAGGTCGCTGGTCCAAGCATATCTAGTCACCCGAGCCTGGCATCTTTGGCGAAAGACACCCTGTGCCGGAATCTATTCCAGCTTGTGCGCTCGGAGAACATTGCCATATTACACGAGTCTCTTCGCGTAGCTGGAACCCTGTTAGCAACGTGCCGGAATGTGCTGAAGTTGCAGCAGGAGCTCTTCCTGTCGTACGTCATTGCCTGCTTGCACCCGAGGGTCCCCATACCGGACGAGCCGACCATCGATCCCTCGCTGTACCAAGGCGTGCCGCAAGCACCAGCTCTAGTTAAACCCTTACCAGCACAAGGAACGAATAGTGGGCGTAATACGCCTGTGCCGGTGAAGGATCGACAGCGGCTGGGCATGGAAGGCGGATCGCGCAAACCTGACGCCCGGGAGGCTATGGTCGAGTCGGTCGGCGGACTGGTCCGGATACCCAGCTTCATGGTTGAATTGTTCGTCAACTACGACTGCGAGATCGATCGGAGTGATCTCTGCACTGATATGGTTGGTTTGCTGTCGCGCAACGCATTCCCGGATTCCGCAACTTGGAGTACGACGAACGTGCCGCCTCTTTGTCTAGACAGTCTCCTAGGATACGTACAATTCATCGCGGAACGCCTGGACGATGAGCCAAGAACGGCCGGTCTGCCGGAGAGGCAAAAGCTGCGCGAGCGGCGGGATCGCAAGAAGGTCATCATTCGCGGCGCGACAAAGTTCAACGAGAATCCCAAGGGCGGCATTGCTTTTCTTGCCGCTCAGGGCATCATCGAAGACCCGAACGACCCGCACTCGGTGACGAGCTTTCTCAAGGGTACCACGCGCATCGACAAGCGAGTCTTGGGTGAATTCATCACTAAGAAAGGCAACGAGGCCATCCTCGAGACTTTCATCGACCTGTACGATTTCCGCGGCATGCGGATAGACGAAGCCCTGCGGCAGGTACTCACGACGTTCCGACTACCGGGCGAATCAGCACTAATCGAACGTATTGTCACCGTGCTCGCCGAGAAGTACTTCTCCGACGCCCAGCCGAAGGAGGTCGCGGACACGGATGCGCTGTTTGTGCTCACGTATGCTATCATCATGCTGAACACCGACCAGTACAACCCCAACGTGAAGTCGCAGAACCGGATGAAAGTCGAGGACTTTGCGAAGAACTTGCGTGGTGTCAACTCGGGTAAGGACTTTGACCGGGAGTATTTGCAGGCTATCTACGATGCAATCAAGGCGAACGAGATTGTGTTACCGGAAGAGCACGACAACAAGCACGCTTTCGACCACGCGTGGAGAGAGCTGCTGGAGAAAGCGCAGACCGCTGACGATCTCGTCATCTGCGAGACAAACCTCTACGATGCGGATATGTTCGCCGCGACTTGGCGACCTATCATCGCGACGCTGAACTATGTCTTTGTCTCGGCGACTGAAGATGCTGTGTTCCAGCGTGTCATCGCGGGATACAACCAGTGCGCGCAGATTGCTGCCAAGTATGGCATTAGCGAATGCTTGGATCAGATTATTGAGAGTCTGGCGAAGATCAGCGGGTTGGCGACTGAGGCACCGCCGGATACGGGGCTCAACACAGAGGTGCAGGCGAGTGGGAAGAGTATCATGGTCAGCAAATTCGCCGTCGACTTTGGCAGGGATCCCAAGGCACAGCTCGCCACGCTCGTGCTGTTCCGGATTATTGGAGGACATGAGGGGGCGATCCGAAATGGATGGACGCATGTATGTGACCTCCAATCCTTCCTTCTCGTATCGGTACTGATTCTTCGCGCAGATTGTTCGCATCATCGTCAACCTCTTCATCAACTCCCTGATCCCGACATCCTTCACCTCGATATCCCGGGATCTGGATCTACCGCCCATTCCTCTCCAGTCACCCGCCCAAGTCATTGAACGCAACGACAAGACTAGCGATGTCGGGTTGTTCAGCGCTTTCACGTCGTATGTGAGTAGCGTGATGAACGACGAGCCGCCAGAACCGAACGACCAGGAGATTGAGGCGACACTTTGTGCAGTCGATTGCATCAACGCCTGCCACTCGGAGGAGATCCTCGGCAATGTTTCGGAGCTACGTGTGGCATCGCTCAAGTCACTCATTATGTCTCTGCTCTCCCAGCTCCCCGAGCAGGACTCCCCACCTTACATTACGGTCAAGACAGAGCTACCGGCTCCCACTCCAGTGCGAGTAAATGGGTCGGCTAAGGGCGCTCACCTGAGTATGGATCCGTCACCTCTTTATGATCCGGCTATGGTATACGTGCTGGAACTGGCAACGATTCTTGCACTTCGCGACGAGGAAACCATCGCCGCGCTAGGCGCTGACGTAGCTGACGCACTCCAAGCTGTGGTCCGAGATGCGGATCGATTGCATCCTGTCGCCCTGAGCCGAACGGTGTTCTACCTCTTGGCTCTATTGCGAGCGAGCAATGATCACAAGTACATCCGGACACCGGTCGTACTGCACGCGATTTCGGCGTTCAGACAAGATGTTCTGCGGTCTTGTGCGCTGCCGATTCTGAAAGGCATCCAGGGTTGTATCAGTGGGCCGGCGGAGCTGAAGAACGAGATGGCGACATCGCCTGACTTCTGGGCTGTCATGCACGCCCTACAGCCCTTGCCGGAGACTGCCCCGCTAGTGTTCCAGATAGCAGAGGCGATCGCTGATGGGCCCGACGCTACGATCACGGGAGACAACTACGAGGCCACCATCGCCTTGTTGAACGCTTTCGCCACGGCGGGCAATGTAGGCGCGCGGCAAGAGCAGCAACGCGACCAGACGCAGCGACGAGGCCAACCGGCTGCACCGCAGGAAAGAAAACCCAAGAAGAGCGACGTCATCGTGCGCGGCACGCGGGCCCTGACCATCGTCGCGCAGCTGGCCGGGCGCGTCCCCTCGCTGATCGAGCAGTCCCACCTAGAGACCCACGAGGCCTGGCGCGCCTACTGGTCCCCAGTCTTCCGCTGCCTCGTCACGCAGTGCGTGAACCCTTGCCGCGAGATCCGCCA
>JAABUP010009816.1_pt1 | contig 11583 bp, 2 predicted proteins | sample 5559201 | NCBI WGS metagenome assembly JAABUP01 (sample SAMN10711887, study PRJNA513373) | rock metagenome | isolation source: Antarctica rocks | place: Antarctica | reverse complement strand
CTATAGCCCTATTACTACCTACGGAGCTAGGGCCCCGTAGGCTAGCGGGGGGGGATAGGCTCCCCTTCGCCGCTATTTAGGCCTAGCTCCTTAGGCTTTCTTACGTCTATAGGTATAGCGGCCTTCTTTAGGCCTCTATTTCGATTCTTCGATTATCGAGGATATTAAGTAATACCTCGACGTAGCTAAGATTTACCTTTAGGCTATTCTAGCTCTCGTCTATTAAGCTATCTCTTAGCGTCTCTTATACCGCTCTTAGCGCTTTCTTCGCTACTTCTTTAATACCTCTAATACGCGTATCTACGCGTCCCTTACCGTTCTTCGTATTCTCCCTTATTCCTTTAGTCCCTATAAGTTCTTCTAGAGTTTCTAATAATATCGGTAGGGGTATTTTCGTTAGGGGGTCGCGTGCTACGTTCCCCGTACCTATAGTTAGTCCTCCCTACTCTACCCTCTCTACCCTTACCCTATTACCTAGCTCTCTCTATAGTTATATTTACGTAATTATCTCGCTCGTCTCGTATTATATACGTTCCCTCGCCTCGTAGGCCTTAGGACCCGTTATAGTCGCTATTATTTAATCTATTAACGAGGTTACTTAATTAAGATATTAGAGAGCGCTATCTATAAATTCTTTATCCGAATCGGACTTATATAATCGTCGAGTCGGCCGTTCGATTCTATTATATTCTACTTACTTAATTAATATAGTTTAATAAAACTAAAGATTAAACCTTAATCTCGGACTACTATAAACTAATTTTATCGATAATATATTATTATATATTATAGAAGCTTACTATTAGTAGGGTATATAAGCTAAATAGGGTAAAATATAATATCTAGTAAAATATATTTACTAAGTCTGCAAAAATCGTGCTATTAGTAAATGCATTTGCTATTTGCGATAAAATCACGATTTTACCCGTGTTTCCGGAGTTAGTAAATCCGGATTTAATATAAACTTTTGAGATTTGCCGATGCGAGCTAAGAAAGAGATACACGACGAAGAGTAACCTTAACCGATACTATACTACACGTATAAATCATTTTGAATATAAGGCACCTAAAGGCTAATTCGAAATAAATATTTAGACGTTAAGATTAATAAAGAATATGCGTTCTATAGGAGCTCCTTTACTCGTCTACACTACTTTATTACGCACCTTAATACGTGCAAGATTTAAAAATCCTAAGAAGGATAGAAGGAAGTAAAGCGAGGCACTTAAGGAGCGTAAGGACCGCTTATACCGAAAAGTAACCTAGCAATTAAATTAGCAGCTGAGCATTATCGTGAATACTAAACCTAGGTAAAGCTCGATCGCGGGGTATACTAGGAGCCACGGTAATAGACCTACGAAAGGCGTTAGTAGGAAAGGGAGGACAGGACCGCTAGTTATAAGGAGCCATAATAGCGGCAAAGGGGATAACGCTAGCAGCGTGTTAGGTTTAAATTATCTATCCCGACTTATTTAGTTCTTATAGGCGGCTTATTTAAGATAGAATCCTCGGCCGATAAGAGATTAATACACGCGGAAGAGCGACCGCCCATTTAAAAACGCCGGCGTACTAGTATAATTATCTCCTCTAAACCCTTTTCTAGTGCCTAATCGAATTAGTCTTACTAAGTATACGAGGAGGGTAATATTAGTAAGGCAACGTATTATAATTCTCTCTCTCTCCTCGAAATAGTCTAACTTAGGTATATAGGACCCGAAACGATAGCTCTTTAAAATTCGAATACGAAGTCTAGCCTCGACTCTATATATATCCTATAAGTTCCACTCGCAGGAGCGGATTCTACCACGGGCACCCCGTAGCTAAAGTTAATAGAAAAATTAGTATTAAAAAAGCGGCCGCTGGAAGGCCAAAACTAGGTATTAGGTACGAGATATTAAACTATTAATATATGCGCTATAGCGGGAGCTTACTAATTACTAGGTCTCCTTACTAGGCTTATCTACGAATTAATATACGGAGACCTTTAGGTTCTTACTAATTCTAATTAAATCTACGGACGAATCCTATTAATAGATCCGTACGAGTAGACTTATTCACCGTTTATTACGATCTAAATCTTAGAGGACTTAAGGAATTAATTTGCTACGTAACGCGTACGAATTATATAAAAGGCTATAAAACTACGATCTACTTAAGACTTCTTACTAATATATATAACGCGGATAGATCTAATAGCGTAGTACCACCAGTCACTTTTCCACGGAACTATCACCAGATTTCTAGCTCCTATCATCGGGCCCACTTTGTCGACGTATTATTAATACGGATTATACCCTAGCCACCCCGGACGTCGACGACTATAGCGATAGTATTCTTAGGAGGATCTATTCGGACGTTATTCGATAGGGTCGTCTAAACTAGAGGATCGTAGTCTCCGTAGTCGGTCTAAAACGTATTTAGTATCCGTAGTAGGCTTTATATAACGAAGATCATCCTACCTTATCCTTATACTTTTTTACTAGCTCGTCGTCTAAGGAGCTTTATATCCTAATTTTTAAAGCCATTATTAAATATATTTAGTATAAATACTTTAGCGGCTTCCGCTAATATTCTCTCGAGTAGCTAGGTTAAGGTTACGGCGAATGGCGAGGAAGAACGCTCTTCTCGCCCTTATCTCCTAAACGGCTTACGATCTTAATCTTTATTTAAAAGTTTAATAGTCTATAATATTACGTCGACAAAGGTGGTAGGCGATCTCGGGGAGGGCGGAGGAAGGTGAAAGAGAATTCGCGTAAGGCTATAGTAAATGTCAGCTATAGATTCTTATATAAGCGGACGAAAGGAATTACCTACTAACTACCTTTATAATTATAGGTTACTTAAAAAAGCGCTAGAGAGACTAGAGGGGAAGCTAGAAGATATACGTAAAGCTAGAGAAATATTTTTGCGGTAGGAGTTATTTTACGCCTTTTAAATTATTAGAGGTACTAATAAGATAAGAATTATCGTAAAATTAGGGTAACGATGAAATTACGGCTTTGGCCGTTAGGCACCCTTTAGTAGGGCTAATATCACGTAGGCTATAATAGTATTACCTATAAGCGGCTTTACCGTTATAGTATTAGAGAAGGATTCACGTAATAAGCACTAGCGCTAAACATCTTTTTAAGTAATATACCTTTTATATATAGCTAATTTGCGAAAGATCCGCTCTTTTACTCCTAATATATTTCGAAATTAGATTCTATATAGATATCGCTTTCCTTATCGTTATTAAGATCGCTATAATAATTTAGTAGATAAGCTTAGAAATTGAAAATTACTATAGACCGCACTATCGTTATAGAACCTTAATTAAGCTAATAATTCAGCTTTCGTTATCGCTTCTAAATATAACTAGCTATCCAGCTATACTAAGAGAGAACTTATTAGTAAATAATTTCTACGGTTCCTATCTACTATAATACTATATATATATATATTCTATTTAGTAATATAAGTAACGTAATATCCTAACCTATCCCTAATACCCTACTATTTCCTACCTATTCGGAGTCCTTCCTCCCTAGGTTATATTAGCTATAGCGCTATTAAACGCTTTAACGATAGGGTCGTATAAATTTTCCGGTAGGTCTAACGGGGTTCTAGTGAATAACGCTCCACTCTTAAGGAGAGGGAAAAGAATACCCCGTATCTCTTTATATAAAGGCTTAACATAGTAGAAGGCCGGTTAATATTCGTCTAAAAGTTCCTCGAATCTATTAATACCTATAGTATACTCCTTCCTTCGAGCTATCTCTTTATAGCTACCCGTATACTACTCACTTAATATACTTCCTTTAGGTCGGTCTATTACCCTATACCGAAATCTCCTTTCCTATACTCGGCGAGCACCGATCTATAGAAGGACGTAAAAGAATAATTCGAGGTTATACCGATAGGTGTAAGAAATACGGCGTAATACTTTAATCGCTATAAACTCTATTATACCTATCTAATATTATGCGCCGCTTCGTCCGCTACTAATCTCCTTAACTAGTTCTAGATCGATTAATATTCTAGTAAAGCCATTAGCTTTCTTCGGATCTATTATAATAATATTATTCTCTAAGATATCTCTATGCAGACTTTTCCCTTAGATGTATAGAGACCGATATACCTTAATTATATCCCGGAGCGCGGTTAATAGCTCTAAGATTAAGTCGAATTTACTAATAGCTCGTCCGGCCGGCGAGATAACTAGGTAATAAAGTAGGCGGTTATCGAATAATCCGTCGCTTAGGGTATAGAGACTAATAGTTTATATATTTTTAACGGGTTATAACGCTTTTCGTTCCTCGCGTAGCGTCGATCTTTAACTATTAGATCTATACCTCTTAGAAGACCTTACTTCGTAGTCTATAGACTTTCGTTTCCTTATTAGTATATTTTCCGGGGCTTACGACACTTCGTGTTCCTAGGATAGGTTCGATCTTTAACTATTAGATCTTAACCTCTTAGAAGACTTTAGTTTATTATTATTAGACTTTCGTTTCCCGGAAGTGCTTTCGGCGATGCTTAAGCCTCGGAACGGCCCGAAAGATCGCGTAACTAACTATAATTAAGCCTATAAGAATGAAGCTAAGGCACTTAGCGAAGTATTTCGGAAGTAGTTAGGACTAGGAAAGGTTAACCCGTCGCGCATTTTATTAATACTAGTTATACGATAGTAGCCTAGTAGGTTTATAACTCCTTTTACACCTTTCTCGCGTACTATCCTTAGGTAATTTACCTTAGGTAACCGCTTATCGGATATCTATAAAAATTTAATAATATATTCTAAATCCTTAGAGCGATAATAGTTTATTCCCCGATAAACTATCGCTCGCTATATAACGATCGGATCCTGCTCTAACTATAATCTCCTCTCCTTCCTAGTTATATCTTCTATAATAGTAATAAATCGATCTTCTCCGTCCCGCTTAACGAATGTGTCTAGGCCTAATTCTTCGTCGCTTATTATAGCGTACCCTATAATGGCTCGGATAAACTACTCCGGTTCCTTATAGATATTAAACTCGCCGGAGCTATAGGGACTAGAGCGATCGAATACCTATAATTCTATAGTTATCCCGGAAAGGAAAAATCCGTGAATAAAGCGGCGGGTTAGCTAGGTAGTAAATATATTACGTATATACCGGCCGAGTTAAAGTAGTAGAGATTTAAAGTCTTTACTATATAATTTCTAGTACTCGCTAATAACTTAAACGTCTTTCTAGTTATATACCGTTCCGAATATATTACTTTTCCGTTTAATAAAGATATCGAGTTAGCGTCGGGCTTTAGCACTAGTAAGGTCTTTACTACTCTCGCTTATATAGTAATAACCTCTAGCGTCGGATAGAAACTCCTCCTAAAAGCGGAATAACTATTTAATAATATTATCCTATATAGGCGGGTTAGGAAAAGTAGTCTACTTACCGTAAGCCTTTTAATCTTATACGGCTCGATAAATTTCCTTAGTCTACTTAGTCTAGGTCTTTCCCTTAAAATATTTAGAAAAGAATCCTCCTACGTTCCGATATATATAACTCTTTATTTCCTCGAATATTCTTACTTCTACTAGTTTCTTAGTTTACTTACTACCTTACTACGAGGCGGATAAATGCGTAATAGGAGTACTATCGAAGGAGACGGGAATACTTATAGGAGGGGTCGTTCGGGAGAATATAATAATAAGGTTAAGGACGGTGTTCTAAATATCGATATCGGGGGCTTATTTAATAATAAGTCGTAATAACGCACGGTAGTATTCGTAGTTTAAGTCGCTATTTCGGATACGCCTAAAAAGCGTAGATAGCTTAGAAGCTATATCTCTATTCCCGGTCTTTAAGCGAAGATTAAGTATAACCTCGTAGCCCTATAAAATATAGAGAAGTCGCGATATCGCCTTTTAGGGCCTTTAGTTAGAACTGTCGACAGCGCTATCGTAAGAGAGAGAACGCGGCTCGTAAGACTACTTAATTTTCCGTAGTAGTTCTCGTAAATAATCTAAAGATATGTCTAAAGGATGCTTTACGATTATAACGCGATTATCTAGCGAGAGGTTAGCTATATCGAAATACGAGGCGCTAGGCCTAATCTATACCGAATCTTATATCTTATTACGGGTTACTAAACGAGACTATAGGCTATAGTAAATTTAAAGTCGATAGCGGACGGTTAGAAAGGTTGGAGAGGGAGAGGTGAAATATAAAGGGCGCACTAGTGGTCGTTAAAAGTCAGCACCTAATTGAGGTTCCGCCGGTCGCCTAGCGCTTTACTAGTAATGTAACTAGATTTCGCAATAAATAACTAGAGTAAATATTAGCATAACACAATAGTAGCATTAGTAGCCGGTCGAAATAGGTACTAAGGGTATTATATCGATAATATATAGGTGCAAAGACAGATAGTGCGGACCAGATTCGGCTTAGGTGCTGACCTTAACGACCACTAGTGGCGCGATATTTCGGATAACTAATATGCTGTCAAGGATAACTAATTATTCCTGCGCTATCAGCCCTTCGTAACACCTCTTTACAACCTACCACCCCCACTATTAGGGTTCTTATTACCTACTCCGCCTTCTACCTCGAACCCGACTCTATCTACACTCCTACCTATACGTCTTTCCTCTCGCCTTACCTCTTCGACGAACGTAGGCTAGAGTAAGATAAATTACTATTCGCTATATAAAACCTAGGGAACTAAGCGGACTTATAATAATCTAACTAGTATAGAGGTTAATACGCCTATAAAAAGATCGCATAATTATCTACCGTAGCGAAGTTAGTCCGAGGATACTTATAGGTCTAAAAGCCTATATATAAAAGATAAAAGGCAAAAGCGCCCCTCGAAAATCTAAGGAGATGGACGGCTTTACTACTTAAACTCCGAGTATAGGCTAGGAAGCCGAACTTACGTCGCTAGGAGAGAATTATAAGGCGACACCCGGTCTTTTAGCTATTAAAAAGCGAAGATAGAGTTAGTCTAGCCTACCTATAGCGGTAATATAAGTAGATATAGAAGATACCTATTCCCTCGTTAGTATTCCTTATCTACACCGTATCTTCGCGGGGTATATTTATAGAAATTAAGTCCTCGTGCTAAGAGCTATAAGGCTGAGTAGTAGCTAATGACCTTAGTAAGTCGCTATCGTATATACTATAGTACTTTAAGAGTTATACCGGATGCTCGTAGCGAGAGTTAATAATCTTTACGGACCTAGACTTACGGACCTAATAGGTCCGTAAGTTAGGGATTCTAGCCTTACGTAAACCCCTACCTAAAATAACCGTAAGCTATCCGAACGTTACGATACTAGATAATAACTCGTTTCACATCCGTTTTAACGGAAGCTGACGCCATTTCTATTATAACTTAGTAGACGGCTTAACCCCAATTTTGCCGTATCCTAGCCTCTAATTTTAGGGGACCCTCCGCGCTATATTTAGTCTTATCTAAAATAGATTTTTGGTCTCCCTCTTCGTTCTCCTTCTAGTGTTTATACTATAACTGTCTCTATAGCGTTCGCTATACTCTATATACTAGAGACTATAGATTAGTTTAGGGGAGTAAGAACGAGATTAATGCTATCTATAACTTTTATAAATATTAAGGCCTATAGGGTAACGAAAAGTGTAGGGAGAACTTAAGTCTTTATAGTATAGGGTAACGAAAAGTGTATAGAGACCCTATATCCTTATAGTATAGGATATCGAAAAGTATAGGGACCTTAAATTTAGGTACCGTAGGAATGTAGAGGGTATAGGGACTTCCACCTCGTAGATTATAGGGATTTACAGCGTATAGGGTTAAGGAATGGGTGAGGCTTACTCGAACGTAGGAGATAAAAAGTGTAGGGGTTTTCTATTTTATAAGTAATAGGGAAGTAAAAAGTATAAGGGTTTTCTATTTATCTTAAGACGAGTGTTTCTAGAAATTAAGATAGCGGCGAGAAGTAGATTCGGGAGTTAATAGTAATTTTATTAAAACTCTCCCTATCGTCGCCGAGTAGATATATTCGCTATTAGGCGAACCGTGCGTATAATATCCTAGACTTTATAATATCTCCTTAAGACCTTCTTAAGTCTCGAAATAACGACCTTACTCCTTTACTTCGATGCCAATACCTATTATAGATAATAGTAGCTCGTTATTAATATCGATTTCTAATTCTCGGATTAAGAGTATAGTATAGGTGCTATCGGCGATTATAGTATTATAATACTATTATAGAGCTAGCATACGAAGCTCGGTATTAAAAAGCCTCTATTTCCCCCGTACCTAGTTTATCGCCACCTTTTCGATTTCGGAGGAGTCGGAGCATTTAATTATATAAGCTAATACGGGTTTCTAGATACCTCTATTACGAATCTAGAAGCTAATGCGTACCGTTAGGTTACTAGATACTTCCTCTAGTCGGGCTCCTAAGCTTTCGGCCTAAATATCTTCCCCGGGTTATAGGTCTATATCTTAATCTATATCGAGTAACTCGTCGAGTCCTATCCTTTACTAGTCCTCTAATCTCCTTTCCTCCTCTAGATTTAGATTTTATAGTCTTTCCTATTCGTCCCGCTCTTATACTTACCCTCCCGGTCTTCCTTATATCTTATTTAGCTTAAGTCTCTATAATCTACCCTAGTACTCTTTTCTAGCCTAAGTTCGTCTAGCTTATTATTATTTAACTTTTTCTTCCTAATCTCGTCTTTCTAGCTCTTACCTCTTTTACTCCTATCCCTCTAGCTCCTACCTCTCTAGCTCTTACCTTTCTAGCTCTTACCTCTTTTACTCCTATCTCTCTAGCTCCTACCTCTCTAGCTCCTCCTACTATTACCTTTCTAGCTCCCGCCTTTCTAGCTCCCGTCTTTCTAGCTCTCGCCTTTCTAGCTCCTACTTTTCTAGCTCCTACCTTTCTAGCTCCCGCCTTTCTAGCTCCCGCCTTTCTAGCTCCCGCCTTTCTAGCTCCTACCTTTCTAGCTCCTACCTTTCTAGCTCCTACTTTTCTAGCTCCCGCCTTTCTAGCTCCCGCCTTTCTAGCTCCCGCCTTTCTAGCTCCCGCCTTTCTAGCTCCTACCTTTCTAGCTCCTACCTTTCTAGCTCCTACCTTTCTAACTCTTACCTTTCTAACTCCTACCTTTCTAGCTCTTACCTCTCTAATTCCTACTCCCCCTCTATTATATTATCTCTCGGATATAATCCTTCTAAGGGTAGAGGTAATAGCTTCCTAAAGAACGTAAAATAGATAGACTTCCGGACGAAAAATGTCGTAATACCCTCGCCTTACTTCTTATCTACGTTATATAAATAATTTATAAAGAGAGACTCGCTATCTTCTACGTATTCCTCTACGCTCGGTAGCCCGTACCTCCGCTTCTTTTTTACTCCGGCACTATCCGTGATAAGTAGAGGTTTAGAATTTTCGGACGGGTTTCTCGTATCCCTTACCTAGGGATATTCCTTTAGAGCGGTAATCTCTAGCGACTCGAAGCCTAAGCGCTCGGCGAGATTAGTGAACTCGCGTAGTACCGTTCGGTCCGCGTTAGTAGTATACCGCGCTAGGAGCTCTTTTCCTTTAAGATCCCTAGGCATTTAGAGATAGTGGCGTATAGCGTAGGTATATAACTATCGAACGCCTAGATCCGTATAATCTACCGAGCTTACTAGACTAGACGAGAAGCTAGATTCTATAACCTAGATAATAGCTCGGTCGGGTCTTTAATTAGTATCGGAAAAAGCCTTAAAAAGCGCGGTAGATACCGTGTCGCTAGGTAAAGGCCTAACTAACCTCGTTATATAATCGGCTAACGCCTTAAGGTAGTTTACGTTCTCGAAGAGAGAATATAAGGAAGGAATTAAACCGTCTATAGCCTATAGCCTAGCCTATATTCCTACGCGATCTCGCTCGCTAGAGGCGCTAAAGATTATCCCTCCGAGTACTTAACCCTATAACTCGTTAGCGTCCCTCGTAGATACCCGTAGTACTCGAAGCTCTAAAGCTCTTACGGTGACTTTATCTATATATTATATTACGCTCGCGTCGTACTAGAGAAGCTTCCCCTAAACGTCTTCGATATAGTATAGGTAGTATAAGATTACCTATCGAGCTTTTAGTAAATTTATAGGCGCTAGCTAGGGTATTTACTTATATTATCGCATTTAATAGCTAATATCGTATTCTACGTATAGAGCCTTATACCTCCCTATAACCCGAGGATCCTACGGAGGGTATCTAAAGCTGCGCTTAGCTCCTCGTACCCGAGAAGCTACTTAAGATACCGCTTCCTATAAGGACTTAATCGGCTCTACTACCGCTATTTAAAGCGTAAATTATATTAGAAATAGTACTAACGGATCTTACGGTAGATCTCGCTATTAGTCGACTTCTTTTCGTTAGAATATTCCTTAACTAGGTATATTTTTAGGTTAGGGTCGACGTCTATTCGAGGTATCTATTAGGATCTTTATTATCTACGGAAAGAATAAGTCTATTCGCGAGGTATAGATCTACCGTCTACTACTCTAACCCTAACTCTTTCGCTACCTAGATATGGTGTCGCCCGTATAGGTATTCGACCTAGTAGCTAGCCGGAAAAGCTAGCTCCGGATACTCGCCCTACGGATATTTCCCTAGTTACCGCGCTAAGACCCCCGAAAGCTCTTCGGCGGTATCGAGGGATCGCTAATTAATAACGGCTAGGATATAATTATACTCGTCTAGCCGTTAATAGTCCTTTCGAAAATCTATTTTTAATCTCTCGACGTTCTTACCGTCGAGCTCCCTTAGCCGGTTCTATTAGAAATATAGCTACTTAAGCCGGATGCGCGCGGTTCCCTTATACTTAATACGTTTTTCTATCTCGATTCTCGATTCTTCCTCCCGAATTTAAGTTCTCTATATCTCGATAAGTTTTACCTAGTAGACGATCGAAAAAAGGAGGGTATATAATATCTTAAGATATAGAGAGCTCGTAAAATGTAGGATATATATAGGGAGCTAGTTCTAGCGACCCCCCCCCTCCCCCTAAAAGCGTAGGACTACCCTTTAAATCTATCGTACCCCCCCTCTTCCTATACCTAATTTAGTTTTATCTAACCTATATTATAATAAGTAACTCGACTATTATAAGACTTATATCCTCTTTCGGTATCCTATTCTCTACTTAAACTTTACTTTCTACCCGCTAACTATATTTAGTATACCTTATTATTTACTACGAAGCCGAAGATAAGTTCCTAGAATCCTAACTATAATACCTAGTTTAGATTAGAAGGTCTAATAGGGCTAGAGTATTATACTTCGCTTCTAGAGCCTAAAGGACACGTTATAGAAGGTTAATAGGGGTTATAGGACCGCTAGGTCCTAAAGAAAAATGCGCTAAAAAGAAAGAGATCCCCTTCTCCGTAGAGAGCTAGGGTAGTAGGAAGGCCTAGGATTCGTTATAAGGGGATAATAGAGGGCTCGCCGTAGGAGAGCTATTAAAAGATCTTTTAGCTTAAATTCGATCGCTTCGTAACCGTCGCCGTCCGGAAAGAGCCCCTCCGTAAGTATATTATCGTAAAGAGTTTTTCGGAGCTAGATTCCTAGGAGGAGCTCCGGAT
>JAABUP010009815.1_pt1 | contig 11584 bp, 10 predicted proteins | sample 5559201 | NCBI WGS metagenome assembly JAABUP01 (sample SAMN10711887, study PRJNA513373) | rock metagenome | isolation source: Antarctica rocks | place: Antarctica | reverse complement strand
ACTTTACAGGCGTCAAGCTGAGTATGATTACTTCTTGGGTGGACTCTGTATGGGTGCGCCAGTTCTAACAAGATTTGTTTCGAGGCCTTAGGGTTTCGAGATCGACCACGGACCGTGTGTTTTCTCTCATAGGGGAGAAACAAAACAGATGGCCCAGCTCGGGAGTCCAACACGTTCACTGAGTTTTCTTGCTCTACCCTTAAGCTGCCGAATGCAAATTGCGAACCGACTTATTCAGATTCGCGTCTTTAGAGGAGCATCTCCTTGATGAGAATGACGCCTTGGGCACGTTTCATAAGAATATCACCTCTTATCGAAAGCTATTCTTCGATGGCCTTCCTTCAGCTGTCTAATGCTTGAGCCCTTGATAATTAGAGGGCCGAAAGGGTTTCATTCTTACTCTGTTCAAAGATTGTCACCCCGTATCGTCTCATCGCTATAGCGAGGTCAGCATAAGAACGCCCTGCGCTCTCCCGTAGAAGCGAGTCTAACAAGTATTGTCTCCAATTACTGCAAGCACAATGGACAGGTGTCAATTTCAAAATGAACAATGATATATCTAGCATTGCCCCAAAACTTTCTGTTTTCTTATCGGCTTGAAAATCTGCAACAAATGCTGCGGAGACTCTCTGAAGGATTTTGTTAAGGCTTCTGGAACACCACTCCAGATGTCAATTCTCTGGAATCAAGCGGACGAGGCTTCCATGTTACGTTTGGGTCTCAGCTCGCCAATACGAAGCTTAAGGAATCTCGTCGAGGGTTAATTCTATCCGTCTCACTGCGTTCACGGTTTATTATAGCAGAAACAGATCAGCTGTTTGCTTATGTCATATCTAGGCTGATATTCTTGAATTCGTCCCCGCACACCTTTGAAAGTCTTTGCCTCTGTCCTCTCCTGTCTAAGGTGTTGCTGTGGACTTAGCGAGAAAGTCTTGTTATCGCTTCGTGGCTTTCTCGAATGCACGCAGTCAAACGCTGTTTGCTAAAGGGATAGGACGGCATTCATGAAGGAGATTAGGAACAAATCAGGTAAATGTGAACTACCTGTGTTGAAGTGTCGCAAGACAGACATGAGTCACGGTTTATTCTCCAAAGAATCTGCTTGTATCATAGTACTATTCAACACCCAAGAAACCTTTCTCGATGATCGTTTACAGGGTACGTGGCTCGTGATTCTCACTTCTTTAATTTGGCAGAATCGCATCACTGAACGACTAACCTCTGGGTCCATGTTTCCCATCAATATTATAAGTGCAGAGTTTTTAAAAAACAACCTGTCCGAAACATTGCTCTATCCATCGCTACTCTAATTTCTCAGAAATCCACAAAAGGTATCGCTCCTGCTAAGCGAGTTCTTCCCCCAGCTTTTCCGCTTTAGTTCTTCCAATATCCTGTCCATCGATCCAAATCAAACCTAGTGTACAGCCCAAGTCTGTCGCTCTCCCCCATCGTCAACTTCGCATCATGGGGGCCACATCTCTTCCCGTACAACTGAGCGTTCCAACCTGCACTATTATCCAATTTCACAAACAACATCTCATTCTCCTGATCATCCTTCATAGCCGTCCCTTCCAAAACATTTGAATGGAATGCATGCGGCGTGTGGCTGATTTGAAAGTCCCGCGCCTCAAAATCCTCTAGAGTCGCTGGAGCAGTGTCTTTCTCACTGAGGATAAAGTGGCAGAAGCGACGCCGATGGGGATCGTACTGGCAGTGAAAAGAGGCGTGATGTTTTCCCCAGACGAAATTTGCGGTGCAGGGCATGTAGTGATTTGCACGGCCGAAGTTGATGGCTTCCGTCTTGGGTGAGTCGGGCTCGGTATTGTCCTTGTCTGGTGTGGAGGGAAGACTGTATGCGTTTTCTGTGTCTTCTTTTATCGCACCTTCGACAGGACCGATGATGCGGATTTGATCACCAGCGGTAGGGGCTTTGGGTTCTTCGTCCGTGCATTTTTGCCAGACGAATCTGTAAGTCACGTCGAGTGGTGTCCATTCGTTAGAGTCGTGGGGATAAGGAGGTAGACTTTCGGTGTTGGACATGTCTTAATGGCTTTCGGTTTTTGGGCTCGATGACTTGCTTGTGGAAGGAGAATATGGTAGTTTGAGAGGGGAGAAATTCTTGATGAATGGGGGACAATGGCGATTAGAAGGTGTGTTGTCGGTTTGCTGGCTCTCGTCAAGCTGTGGTGGAATCATGTGAGAAGATTCCGGAACGTTGTTATGCTTACGGCTTACCGTCATCGTGTCTGTTATCACATTGGGATCGAACACCAAATACAGTTGGACAATGAAAGACAGCCAGCCTACCGTTATCATTTTGTACTATGCTTGCACTGTACGAACATCTTTTAGATCTCAAGAGACATCATAGTCACAAGATTGCCTTGAGCTCACTGAGATGGTCAGTGACCTTTCAGTATATTATAATGAAGACAACGGAGCAACGGCTTTCCCTATGGCCGTCCATCGTCTGTCCTGAGCAGCCTTGACCCAAAAGCCGTACGTAATAGCTCGTACTTCCCCTGGCACTCGCACAGGCAAGCTGACTTTCCGGCATCTGATCAACAAAGCGTGCTAGAGGCGACATATGGAACATTCTTGAGCATGTAAACAGTGCGCCCCCAAAGAGAATAATGGTTGGTGAAAATGATTTATACATTGATCATCTTAGTTTGTGAGAAGCGCACACAGAAACGCCGCAGTGGCCTTTTCGTAGTGGCTATCATACAGCCGTCTTCTGTGTGAATCTCAGGCACGAGGATTGAACAAGCTCTCAGATAATGTGTGAGACATTGGCGAGATGAATGGGAAAATGCATTTAAAATTAAAGAGTAGCCTAATTGAATAGCTGACCCTCTTCCATCCCCTAGCACTATGATGTCTCCTTCCGATACCATCACTTTAAGGATGAGGCCAGAATTTGGCACCTATGTTTAGGGTCTTCGCTGTTCAATCTCTCTCGGAAAGTGGGGAGATTGGAACAGACTGCTCAAACGAGATCTCTGCCACCATATGAACCAGATGGCATGAGCGTGGTATAATATCAAGAAAGGTTGCCCACGACCCTGCCGCTGAACTTTGGAAGCGTACTACCTGACAGTGTGTGATTTGAATGTGGAGATGTTTCTAGACCATATCCAAGAGAATGGATCCAGGAGAGCGGCATGTCGGCGCCGAGAAAGCTCTCCAGTATATTTTTCTAAATTCAGTGTGACGAGTAAGGGCAGGGAATGGCAGCGCTACGTTGTAAGCAGATGTAAGCATTTACAGTATTTGAATAAGTAGTTCAAGCCAGATACCCCATCCCAATTGCAGGTCTGCTGGCCGTTGACCTTCGGTTGTGCCCGTACAATGCCGGCTTCTTGGACAAGCCCCGGGAATCCATTGAGCTGACGACACGTTTCCTTCGTGGTAATCATCTAAGATTATACCAATCATTTGCTTTCTCTGAATCAAAGACACCGTTGCAATGCGTATGCATATACTAAGGTTATCAGGTAAAGCCTCCTGGTGGGGAGATGGACATTCCCCAGGACGCAGGTCCTTTCAGGGCTGGCCCATTCTTCGCCATATTCTCTGCTCTTCTCTTCGCCCTCTCAATGACCATGATAGCACCGCATATAATCTGCTCATGCCCTGACTCCTCAGCCACCAGTGCATCAACCACATGCAGGTCCCCAAGATCAAATTCAACGCGGTCTTTCTTAGAGTCTGACGCTGAAGTTGATCTTTCCGACCAAGATCCTGCCCGCTGCAAGGCTGTTGTTGTGTAGACGAATCTTGCGACTATCTCTTCCGTTTCATTTGTGAGCTCCAGGACCCCCTTGTTCCCCGGATGTGGTTGCCACCAGAAGTCGGAGCCGTGGATCTGGGTCCTCAGCACCTGAGCTAAAGAATTTTCCAACTCGAGGCGTTGTGGCTCTAGATGTGGATAAGTTATGGTCATTCCAGTCCCATGGATGTCATATCTTCCTTCCGCTATCAGTTGACCTTTATTGATGGCTGTGACAATGACGTGTGGCTTTCGGTTCATGAAACCTCCAGTCTTGTTGCTTTTGATCTCGTACGAGGTACTTGAGGTCGTGTGGTCTTCGCGTAGGGAGAGATTCAGGGTGCTCGGACAGGTCTGGCGGAGGTCGTAGATGCGAATGTGGCTGTCAGAATCCTGAGGTCGATATATGGGGAGGATGTCGGATATAGCTTGAGGCGTGTACGGTGGAAGGTCTTCCATATTGACCTAGCAGGAGAATGTCAGACTCAATTACAACTGAATACAGCCAACTTCTTGGTGACGGGCCACTTAATGTACCTGACTTTGGATGGGTGTATGGCTTGAGTTGCGAAGGGTCTGTAGAGGTAGTAGTTGCTGAGAGTCAATGGCCATAAGTAGCCTTCATGTCGGAGCCCAATCAAAGCGGACTTTCCACATCGGTGACATCGCAAGATCTTCTCGTGGAATGCTTTGATCAGATGTACAGATCATCTCTCCAGCAGAATTCTCAAACCTGCCTTGCCTGGCCAGGGCGTGCATTGATGCGATCATTGGTCGCCAAGAAGGGAAGGTCTACCGACCTCAACTGGAGGAAACTTTCCTTTTCGAATATCTTGATTCGGGTATTTTCCAAAGAGGCTGCTACCCACCGAGAATGATTTCTCGTCTTTCAAAGATACCGAGGGAAAGGTAGAGGCCTCGTTGTTAACGCTACAACTACGAATTTATTTGCAGCCTTCCCCCAATTTCTCCTTGTCGACGAAATCTTTGTGTGGGTGCCGCATAATGATCTCAGCGATGTAGAGCATCAACTAGGACTTCTGACCAAGCTTCTTGCTCTATGCAGTCCATATGGGAACCCCTGCCCTAGCCATCAATCTCCATCTCAGAGGTCCCTGTTCCCGACTCAACGCTATTTTGATCTTTGTTCTGTTCGATCCTTGCGGCCCTGATCTCAATTTTCTTACTATCTTTGATGCCCTTCTTAAAAGCTTCTTTGTCTTTCACGCTTCGTTTGAGTTTTCTCCCCTTTCTCAACTTGACTTTTTGGGCTTCGAGGACACTGGCCTCGCTAGCTTTGGACATTTCACGATATGTTGAGAGCTGACGCATCGACTTCCATTCGGCAGTTTCCTCAATGTCAATAGCCTCCCCACCCTCTTCCGTCGATGGGAGGACCGAATCTTCATCCAGATACTCGGCCCGAGATGGAACGCCCTGGCTATTCGTCGCTGGCGCCGACTCGGGTACAATGAATTTTTGCAACTCGGTGTCGAAGTCAGCCCTCGTATCAACGGTCTCGACCGCTGCACCAGGGTTCTCATTGAAGTCAGCTGGCGCTTCATTGTCGGAGACATCATCGGCGTCACCCTGGCCCTCAATACCACCATGGTCAGGACTATTATTGTGGTCCTCTCTATCGTCGACGTCCATCGCATCTTCTGTTTCAGATCCTGCATGGAGTTCAGGAGATGGCTGGCGCAGCCTGTGAAGCATCACCTGTTGCTTGATGTCTTCTTCCCTTATCCTCGCAGCCAAGGCTTTGGTCTCGTACTGTCTCGCTTTTTCTTCTGCGACTTTCTTCTCTTGTTCTGCTAGGGTTATTAGGCCATCGCTGACCCCCAAACAATAACTATTCCGAGTAGTGACTCCTTGTACTGCTGAGCCCAATCCTGAATCTGGTTATGGATGGCCTCGAAGGCAATGGCGGCGGACAGTGTATGCTCGGCCACGCCATAGAATGTCTGTTTGATCTCTTTCCCATGGTGTGTGGAGTATGCCTTGCAATCAAAGAATCTCGTCATCGCGCCTACCAGGTAGCCTACCCATACCTGATTGAAAGCGAGACTACTGTCTGTTGCAGGCCAGATATTGACCGTGCTCAGTCCACCTCGCGTTTCACGCTGTGACTGATCTTCTGCTTCCATGAGATCTGACTATCGGATCTGGTGCTGCTCCATGATCTTGGAAGCCATCTTAACAGCTGCCCTTGCTTCGGCCTCGTTGGCATTGGAATGCTCTGCACGTGCGAAACACTTCCTGACGCGGTCAATGACATCCTTGCTAGCGTTTGAGGTAGTTTGTGAAGTCTTTCGTATGGACGTATTGTCATCAGCTAGCCATTCAATAGTGGCTTTCTGCTGTTTGAGGAGGCGTTTGGAAGGCATAACTCATGTACTGCGGGTCTCGATCCGGATCTGATTGTGACGGTTTAAATGAGCTTAAGTTTCTCCATGCTTTTACAAACGAATGACCGGTAATCGGCTCTCGAAGCTACGATTCGAAGTGACTTGACTATGAAAGAGGCTGAAGCCTCTTAGCTTGACCTTGTGGGTCTTGTATGGCAGTGATTCAACCTAAGATTAGGCGATGATAATACCTCAATGGAGCAGGCGAGAAAACGGATGTAGTCCGAAAATTGCGTCAGACTTAAGCTTCATCCGATCATGCATAGAAGGTTCAAGATCAGAGATTTGCAAACGAGATTCGCGAGGATCAGTGTTAAGAAGTTTTCATCATTCACATCATTTGCCTACCCCGCGAAAATCTTCAAGCTATCGCTCTTTCCCTTCAGCGTAGATTCTGCTGGATAAACACCTTGACTAGGACGCGAAAGCTATTTGACGTCTGGTGTTCAGAGTTGTCAATTAAGCCAGGAAGGATAGATGCAGGAATTAGGCGCCATAGACGCCCGTCACCAATGTTTGCGCAGACAATTTGTGACAGTTGTGACGGGTAACGTGGAACAGCCCTTACCTTAATTCTTTTTCATTGATGACACCTGCAGCAAACCCGATGAATGCGAACGATCTTCGAGCAGAACATGACTGCCAGCAGACGTTTCACGTCATGGCATCCACTTTTTCTAGCACTTCAACTTGAGGGTTTCGCGAATGCATGGAAGTGCAATCTAAGTATGTTGGACGTTTCAGCCATCAAGCGGACCCGATTCATCGAGGCTGCCACTTTCTCCTGCTGGAGACGGGGAAGATCGGGCCCCTAAGGCCATATTCCGTTCTGCCCATGTCTCCTTCCAAATTTCCATCGACACTGGCTGGAAGAAGCGCGTATCACCCCATCTCTTAGCTGGTATTGGGACAAACCACCGCATGTCTCCATATTCCTACCACGCATTCCCTCTTAGGGCCCGGAGACCGAAACGTCAGGGCCGTACAATCGCACGTCCAAGGTCTATGTTCATTGTTACATTAGCGCCTGTAAGTATTTCTCCCACTTCTCCTCACGAGACGGGTCCACGAAGGCAACGTACCCCTACTTGATTCCAGAGGGAGAGCCATCCCATTGTTCCGCCCCATCTTTCTCCCCATGCGCATCGTCATCGCGATGTCCTTCTTTCGTTTGCTGTCCAACTCTCTATTCATGTTTTAGCGCCCTTAGCAGTGTCTCCAACGCTCGATCATCGCTCCCAGCATCTCGTCTCATTGCACACGAATCGGCTAGGAAGGACCATTCACTCTTTCCCACATCAAAGTCCACGTCCTCGGCCGCTAGATGCAAGGCCGTACCCAGGATGTGTAAGGGCCAGCGTCACAGGACATGATGGTATCGTGGACCAGGATTTGCGCTATGCTTTCCTGAAGAGACGTTGTCAAAGCTCGAGACCTAGGGGTTTTGGCAGAAATTCAGAGCTGCGGGCTCGCCTATCAGCTCTATTTTTGGCCTAGTGCAGATCTGATCTAGCCGTGATCTACGGAGTTTCGTCCCATGTTCGGCTTCACCATCACCATGGTTGATGAGGGGTAAGGGGCTTCGACCACTGTTGATGGATAGAGAGTCTTTGTGGAGAGTCTTCTAGATGAGGGGCAGCATTTCTCGCTAGCCGCCGAACCGCCCATGATGATGCTCTCGTGCATGTGTATCTCATGCAGGGCGTCGACCACCATCTGCCTTTTTCCGTGATGCAGTCATCAAAGACGTGAGCGTTTCCACAGTCTTTCGCATCGGCTGAACTAATCGAAGACAAAATCTTGTCCTAGCAGAGATTTCGTAAATTGCGTGTTCAGAAACACCTTGACGCCTTACCTTGATGTCTTGAGACTATCATCATAACTCAGATACTTGCTGTCGCTAGTGGCCGCCCTTGTCGCGCATATCTACTATCTCGAGTGTCAGGATCCGCAAGATGTTCAAGCCGCAGGGACACGCTCTGCAGAGCTGCGTAGTAGCACTGACGGCCCTGAGCTTCATGCAGATCGGTCTCGACAATGGCGTGATGGGAGGCTTAGGTATACATCACCGGACAGAAGTTGTATGATAAATTCCTTCTAACGCCCTCGAAAAGTGACCACCGACTCCTTCAATAAGACCTTCAATAAGCTATCTCAAACCATCATATCAGTAATTGTAGCCATATTCGAGGGTAAGATATTTCTTGCTCAACTTCATTCATAAGCATCGCTGAGACGTGGCAGTTGGAGCATTCTTTGGAGCTCTTTCATCGGCATTCGTAGGTGAACAGCTCGGGTGAAGGATCAGCATCTCCATTCGTACGATCATTATGATCGTGGGCTCGCTACTGCAGGCAACGGCATACACGCTATCACATATGATCGATGCTAGAATCGTCGCTGGATTCGGCTTAGGAGTCGTCAATAGCACCGCGCCTGTATTACAATCCGAGTATTCCCCCAAAGCTAGTAGGGGCCTCTGTAAGCAGTCAAACCCACAATTTTACAGGAAATCCCGGCAATTGTGCTAATTTATCAAGTTGTCTGTATGCAACTTTCCACCCTCAATTTCGGTACGGCCCTTGTCTATTGGATCGACTTCGGCTTCAACTCAAACAGTAACCTTAGCTCCTACGCCTGGCGGGTTCCTTGTATCCTTCAATGCGTCTTCCTCTTTCCCATGCTCCTGCTAATTCTGCTGATCCCCGAAACTCCCCGCTGGCTAGCCGCACACGATCGCTCAGACGAGTCGCTTGCGGTACTGAGACGGCTTAGAGGTGGAAAGGAGGAAGATGAAATTATAGTAGATTTGCACAAGGAGATTGTAGCGACCGCAGTCTGGGAAAAGAGTATTGGAGCAGGTAGTTGGAAGGACTTGGTGAGAATGATAAGATTAGAAGCCAAAGAAGATTCTTTACGGCATGCGCGGTGCAGATCTCTCAACAGCTTGGTGGAATCAATGCTATCATCTGTAAGCTTAAGGACTTCGCTTTCACAAACCTCGATCAGAAATACTTACCTTTTTCATCAGACTACTCGCCAACTCTCTTTCAGAACAGCTTGGGCTTTGATCAGCACACCTCTTCTCTCATGGCCGGATGTCTGCAGACATGGTTCTTCATCGCATCATTTATACCCTGGCTCCTCATAGATCGTATTGGCCGCAGACCATTGGTATGTGACTGACGTTGCCGAATCACGTCTCTATGGCCCTACGGCTAATATTGAGGAAACAGTTTCTTTCAATGATATCTCTCATGGCCGCCGTCATGGCGGTCCAAGCTGGCCTTGTGCGGAAGGTCCAATACAGCACTCCCTCCAAACACTCAGCTGGTAGTGCAGCAGCCGCCATGTTGTCATCTTCCAAGGAGCATTCACAATCGGCTTCCAAGCTACCGTCTGGGTGTATCCGTATGTCCTTCATTCGTGCTCCAAGCATAGACATTCTGCAACTGAAGAACGTGGCTAATCTTCGATTTGTAGGACTGAAATCTTGCCTCTTCGACTTCGTCAACGCGGGTCTTCGATTAGTACTGCGTCGAACTGGATCTGCAACTATGCTGTCGTGCAATTTACGCCGCCTGCCATTCAGAATATTGGATACAAGACATACTTCATCTTTGCAAACTTGAACGCTCTGTGAGTCTCCTCTCCGCCATAAGTTCTAATTGAATTACTCTCCGCCGCTGGACTTAAGCACTACCTTGACTTTAGCTGACAAAAGTACACGCAATATAGCTGGGTACCAATCATCTACCTATTCTTTCCTGAGACTAGAGGCTTGGAATTAGAAGCTGTAGAGGATGTTTTCACAGCCGATAATCCTGTCAAAGCGAGCTTCGAAGCAGTGAAAGGAAGGGTGGTGGCGGTACAACAGAAGGAGTAGGTACTTGAAAATATAGACACGGAGAAAAAGCAAGTCGTTGAGGAGGTGGAAGGATGAGGTTCAGACACTGTGATTCTTTTCATCTTAGTCTTCTTCTCTAGGGTGATTTACTATAAAAAAAGCCTGTTAGTTGAATTAGTTGAGCTGAATGCCACTTCCAGCTCCGATGCAGCACAGGCCCGTATAGGTGAAAGCCTTCGTCTCAGCTTGGAGCAATGTAGACCCGGCTAAGTCTGACCAATTTTCTGAGCAATTCAGCGCCTCACTGGCATTGCCTCGCGCGTTCTGACATAATCCTGGCATCTGTCTATGCAGGCTGCTGTTGCAAGTGGCTTTGACCCTATCCCGTTCATGCGATACGGGTATCGGTATGGATCCGTACCTTCAATTAGCACTCTCTAGTTTGTCAGAAACGGCAGTCATTCTACTATCGACATTCAGACACTGAGTCCTGGGTTGGACGGCTCTCATCGTAGTATGCATATCTGTTACGCTTGCCTTGTTGCATTGTGTTGATGGCACAGAATACAGCTTCTATACGGTGAATTACAAGGACGCAGCAGCATGCCTTTTTGTTACAATTTGTCTCGATCGACTGTCTCCATATCAACAATGGAACTGTCGATGCTGCGCATACCTCAATCGATGGACACAGGATTCGAAAAATCATTAGGCTCCCAGGCTGCCACCCACCACGTGCTAAGGTGAAGAGCCTTTCATTTGATTGTATTAGTGAATAATCACGATAAAGATCCTCACTGAGCCCAATTGTCGATTATATAAGTGTTTCTCACAGCATGTGGTTGAGGACCAAGATGACAAGGTATAGGTTGACTTAAAGAACAACTCTCGGACTCCCAATTTGTTCCACATTGTTCGCTCACTGCGCTCAGGAATGCTGCCTGCGAGTCCCGGTTGAATCTCTAAGTGTACAAAGTTCCGTCAGTAGTGCTCTACCACCACTTCATGCCTTAATGTGAACCGCCCCTTGATCATTGATGCGGCACCCGTCAGACTCTGTTTGATAGCAGGCAGAAATCCATTATTTGCCACGGCTTGACTGGCATCCCACATCATCACGCCACCAAAGCTCGAGAATTGCTTGCAATAAGTGATTATGGGGTCCAGGGTTGACGGAGGCTCATACCCACTACCGGCGGCAGTAGAACTAGCAGGAATACCAAGGAAGACCTTGACAGCCGGGTTCAATGATACGGTCTTAGCCCAATTGTCCCATGTTGCGAAATTGAAATTGTTCTGGGTCGAAAAGCCTGGGGTATAAGACTGGACGCCGCAGTAATTGTTATAGAACTGAACGAAGACCGCATCCATCGGGACAGTTCCGTTAAGCATTGGATTATCCGCCGCATCGGGATAGGGACACTGGGGTGCTGCTGTCAAATACCACGACTGGGACGTGTCCGCGTTCATCAAACTCCGAAGTTGGTTCGCGAAGGGTGCAGTGTTGGAGACTGTGGTCTCAAAATCAAAATCGAAGCCGTCCACAAACGATGACCC
>JAABUP010009814.1_pt1 | contig 11588 bp, 9 predicted proteins | sample 5559201 | NCBI WGS metagenome assembly JAABUP01 (sample SAMN10711887, study PRJNA513373) | rock metagenome | isolation source: Antarctica rocks | place: Antarctica | reverse complement strand
ACCGCGAACTGCGGTTCATACACCGTGCCGCCATCGTGCGGTCACGGTCTAGATCCCGGCCGACCGGAGTCCACGCCAAGTCAACCGCGACCACATGCCTGAAGGGATGGGGCGAAGCCCGGCTAGTGATGGTGCGACGTGAGCGGTTGCGGATGCGTCCGCGGGCGGCGACCGGTTTCCGCGGCGCGCTCGCGGGCGTCGCGGTGTCGGCGGTGTTGTACCTGGGACTGGACGTGATGGCAGGCGCGGCGCTCGGATGGCTGTTCCTCGTGGGCACGATCACCGGGCTGGGCTATCCGCTGCTGTTCGGAGCGGCGCGGGAACGGCCCGGTCCGGCACTGATTCGGGGCACTGCGTACGGGTTCCTGTGCTGGATCGCGGCGGCCCTCACCGTGGCGCCGCTGCTGCGCACCGGGACGTTGGACTGGTCGACCGGCGCCGTCACGCCAGCCGTCGCCCAGTTGCCCCCCTACATCCTGCTCGGTGCCGGTACCGCGCTGGTCTTCGGCGCGCTGGGCGGGCTGCGTGACTGGCTGTTCGGCGACGATGTCAGGGCCCGGCGTGTCGAGTCGCCAGGCGGCCGGGGCCTGCGTGCTACCGGCTACGGCGCCCTGGCTGGCGTGGTCGGCGGGCTGGTGTTCACCGTGGTCATGGTGCTGGTGAACGAGCTCCCGACCGTCGCGGGCCTGGTCGGCGCCCGCTCGCCCGTCGTCGGCCTGATCGTGCACCTGGTGATCGCCCAGCTGATCGGGGTGTCCTACGCGGTGCTGTTCCGGCGCCGCAGCTTCGACCTGGCCTCCGGCATCGGCTGGGGCGTGTCGTACGGGTTCCTCTGGTGGGTGCTCGGGGATCTGACGCTGTTACCCGTCCTCACTGGCGCGCCGCCGCAGTGGAGCGCTGCCGGGATCGCCGCGGGCTTCCCGTCCCTCGTCGGCCACCTCGGCTACGGCGCCGCGCTGGGCGCCGTCTACTACCGGCTGGAGGCACGCACCAACCCGTGGTGGTTCCGGCGCAGCACCGCCGAGGCCGAGCGGGTCGCCGCGCAGCACGAGCAGACACTCGGATCCGCGCCCGCACTGTGGGCACTGATCGTGATGCTCGCCCTGACCGTCCCCGTGCTGGTCAGCCCGTGACGCGACAGGAGATCCGGGATCACCGTGGACGACGGGTCGGGCGGAGGGCTGGTCGGTGAGCAATGTTCCGGTCGCGCAGCATGCCCTGATATCGGACTGCGGTGCTGCGGCGTTGGTGACTGCGGCGGGGTCGGTGGACTGGTTGTGCCTGCCCCGTTTCGACAGTCCGCCGCTGTTGGGGCGGTTGCTCGATGACGCGGCAGGCCATTTTCGGATCGCCCCGGTGGGTGCCGACGCCGCCGAGAGCGGGTGGTCGGCGCGGTGGCGATATCGGCTGCCCGGCCTGGTGCTGGAGACGACCTGGTCGGGTCCGACTGGCGAACTGGTGGTGGTCGATGCGATGGCGTTGGGGCCCCGCGAACGGGGCCACGAACTGGGTCACGCGGCTCCCGGGGTGTTGCTGAGGCGCGTGCGCTGCACCCGCGGGTCGGTGCCGGTGCGGGTGGAGTTCGTGCCGCGCCCGGAGTTCGGGCTGGTGCATCCTCGCCTGATCGCCGGTTCGGGTGCGGTGATCGCGCACGGCGGGGCGAGCATTGTGGTGCTGAGCAGTAACGCGGACCTGGACCTTGATCCGGCTACGGCGGGGGCCTACCTCAGCGAGGACGTGGCGGAAGGTCGGGAGTGGGTGTTCGCGGTGCAGCAGTGCGACGCGTGGGGCCCGCCGCCCTCCCCATGGACCGGCCGACAGATCCGGCGCCGCCTCACAAGCACCGAGGCGACCTGGCGGAGCTGGTCGCGCTTGCACCAACGCTATGACGGGCCGTGGCGGGACTTGGTGCACCACAGTGGGGTGGTGCTGCGGGGCTTGACCTATGTTCGCAGCGGCGCGGTGGTCGCCGCGCCCACGACCAGCCTGCCAGAGGGGATCGGCAGCGGCCGCACCTGGGACTATCGATTCACCTGGGTGCGGGATGCATCGATGACGATGCAAGGCCTGTTCATCGCGGCCTGCCCGGACGAGGCGGGCCGGTTCTTCGCGTTCCTGGCCCGGGCGGCGGCGACCCAGCTCGACCGCGGGGAGGATCTGCAGATCATGTTCGGGATCGGGGGCGAGCGGGACCTGTCCGAGCGGGAGATCGGGCATCTGTCGGGCTGGTGCGGGTCCGGACCGGTACGGGCAGGGAACGGGGCATGGGCGCAGCGTCAGCTCGATGTGTACGGGTCATTACTCGACGCTGCCTACACGCTGCGGGCCCAACTAGGTGAGCTCGACGAGCCGACCCGGGGTTTCCTCGTCGCTGCGGTCGACGCGGCCGCAGCCCGTTGGGGCGATGACGACCAGGGCATCTGGGAGATCCGCGGCCAGGGCCGGCCTTACCTGCACAGCAAGCTGATGTGCTGGGTGGCTCTGGACCGCGGCCTAGCCATGATCGAGCAGCTCCGGCCCGAGGAGGACCGGGCCGCGGCGTGGACGGCGGCGCGTGCGGAGCTGCGCCAGTCCATCCTCACGCGCGGCTGGAACAGCGACGTGGGTGCCTATACCCAGTCCTACGGGTCCGATGCGCTAGACGCGGCGACGTTGCTGATGGCCATCGTCGGGTTCCTGCCCGCCGACGACGAGCGGCTGCTGGCCACCATCGACGCCATCGAGGCGGGCTTGGCCGACGAGCGCGGGTTGCTATACCGCTACCGCGGCGGTGACGGCTTCGACCAGCCCGAAGGCACGTTCCTGCTCTGCACGTTCTGGCTGGCGCACGCGCTGGCCCTGACCGGTCAGGTGACGCGGGCCCGGGACACGCTGGACCGGGCGGCCGGGTTCGCCACCGAGCTGGGGCTGTTCGCCGAGCAGGTCGACCCCGCCACCGGACATCTGTTGGGCAACTTCCCGCAGGCCTTCAGCCACCTTGGCCTGGTCAACGCCGCGCAAGCCCTCGCCGACGCCGAACGCCCGACGGTCTCGCCGCCGGCGTAGGGCCCGACGGCAGCGTGCCCTACGCGCAAGGGAACCATTGCGCAGCGGCGTCGGCTCGAGCGCGGTAAGCCACGAACCAGCCGTCTGACCTCGTCGATCGCGTCGCGGAGCGGGAACAGTTCCCCGGGTGACGAGCTGGTCGTCGTGGTCGGCGCTGACGGGATGCCAGCACACGCCGGCGGCGGTGACGGTCTTGGCCTGCCGGGTCGTCGAGGCGGATGAGTGGCCGCACCGCGAGTACGCCGGGATGCTCTCCGCCTTCGAGACGATCGACCGGGGTCGCGCGGTCCTGGCGGACGAGGGGTCGCCGCAGGAGGCCCGACGGGAGGGCGCCGACATGGTCTGGGCCGGCAACCTCGCTCTCCTCGAGCAGTTCGGCAGGACGACGTTCTCTATCACCGATGACCACACCTCAAGCACCGGGTTGGTCACCGCGGCGTGGGTGAACCCGTACAGGCCAGTCCTGCCGGACTTCCCGAAGTCGGGAGGGTTCTTCCAGGAGAGGTTCTCGTACCAGAGGTAGGCGGCAGCCAGGCGCAGGAGGATGGCCGCTCTGGCGGTCGCTCGGTCGTGACCCACCGGGGCCCGAGCGCGGCTATGAACATTGGCTTCGGTGGTGGTCGCCATCGGGTGCTCCTCTCGGGCGGCTGCACCGCTTCGTGGGTTCGGCCGCCGCCTCGAGGAGGTAATCCGGCTGTTGTTCGTAATCTCCCGCGGTTCCCAGAGGACGTCCGCGACGGCCCCGTCATCGCCTGGTAAGGCTCGGCGGCGTCGCCATGGACCGGTGAGCAACGTCAGGCGTTCACCGCCCGTCGGACCTGGCGGCCCAGCAGCTCGGTGGCGACGCTCACGGCGAAGGAGGCAGTCAGGAGGGTGGTGACGACGGGAAACCGGAAGACCGCGAGGTTCTCGGTGAAGAGCCGGCCCAGACCCGCGGCGCCGACGACCCCGACCACGGCGGTGTCGCGGACGCAGATCTCGAAGCGGTAGAGCGTGTAGGCCAGCAGGTGGTGTGACGACGGCGGGATAACCGCAGCGAGGGAGGCTGTCGCAGGCCGAACACCGGTGGCGCGAAGCGCGTCCCGAGGTCGGGTGTCCACGTTCTCCCAGGCCTCGGCCACGAGCCGACCGAGGATCCCCGCGGTGTACAGGCCGAGCGCGATGGCGCCCGGGAGGACGCCAGGAAACATCGCGAGCAGGGCGATGACGGCCCACACGGTCGGGGGGACGGAGCGCAGCACGAGCAGCAGGGCTCGGGCGGCGAACTGCCCCGCCAGCCGTGGTGCGCGCCACCAGGGAGGTGCGGAGGTGCTGGATGCGGTCGGGCGCAGCCGGGTGGCGAACGGGCCCAGGACGAGGGTGATGACCACAGCAAGGGCCATCGCCAGCACTGCCATGGCCACGGTGTCAAGGGTTGCGCCGACGAGCTCAGACCACCCTCCGGGAGGCAGCGCGGGTGGGGACATGTCGTCCAGGAGCCGCTCGGTCAGCTGCCGGGTCCGCGGAGACGTCAGGCCTGGCCAGGACACACCGGACGCGAAGCAGGCGACGACCGCCCCGCATGCGGCCAGGAGAGCCGACCACCGGGCCCAGCGGGAGTGGTTGGCGCGGCGGGACAGGGCCGTGCCGCCGGACCAGTCCGAGCACGTCATCACGGCCAGGTCGGTGCGGACTCGCGAGCTCCAGACGTCGACGACGGCTGACAACAACAGGACAGCACCGACGAGGGTCCATACCTCGTCCCAGGACCGGGAGCGCAGGCTCACCACCAGTTCCTCGCCGAGCCCGCCGACCCCGACGACGCCGAGCACGACGCTCGAGCGGATTGCGCACTCAAACCGGTAGAAGCTGAACGACAGCAGCAGCGGGACCGCGGGGGGCAGCAGCCCGTACGCCAGGGCCGGCAGTGAGCGAGCACCGGCTGCTCTCATGGCGGCCAGGGGATGGGGCGAGACTCCGTCGAGGATCTGGGCGAACACGTTCGCCGTCTGAGCGCCGAACGGGATGGCGATGGCGAGCACCGCGACCAGGGGGTCAAGGCCGAGCACGCTGACGAAGAGCAGCGCCCAGATCAGCTCGTGGATGGACCGGGTGGCGACGAGCAACGCCCGTAGGACGAACCGGATGGCGCCGACGACGAGCCCGGGGCGGCGCCGCCACGCCGCGTCGCTGAGCACCAGAGCACCCACCGCACCGATGGCCAGGGCACCCACCGTGCCCAGCGCCGCATACATGACGGTGACGAGCGAGGCGTGCAGGACAATGTTGAGGAAGTCGGGCGACGTGGCGGGATGGAGCGCGGCGTCGAGCAGTTTGCCGAGCAGGGGCAGCCCGCCGGGGTTGACGATGGCTTGACCGGGGGGAGTCGAGCGGGCCAGGGCCCAGCCGACCGGCCCGATGACCGCGAGGACGCCGACGAGACGACGGATGCCGACGCTGGTCGCGCTGACTCGGTGGGGCGCTCGGCCCGGCCCATCTCGCGCAGCCTCGTCCCGGGGGCGGCGCAGGTCGACGGTCATGTCAGTTCGTAGAGCTCGTCGAGATGGTCGTCGTTGACGTCAGCCACCGCACGGTCCACGACGATCCGACCGTGCTGGAGACCGATGATCCGGGTGCAGTGCCGTCGCGCGAGCTCGGGCTGGTGGAGGCTGACGACCAGCGTCTCTTGTGGGCTGGCCGTGCGCAGCAGCTGGAGCACTTCGGTCGCGCGGGACGGGTCGAGGCTGGAGACGGGTTCGTCGGCGAGGACGAGCTCGGGGCTCTGCACGAGGAGACGGGCGATGGCGACGCGCTGACGTTCGCCACCGGAGAGTCGTTCGGTGCGTTCGTGCAGGGCGAACCCCAGCCCGACCCGGTCGAGGGCGGAGACGACGACGGGGTCTGCCCGAGGAAACGTGAGGGCGAGCAGCGCCCGGCCTGTGCTCCAGTCGCCTAAGCGGCCGGCGTTGACGTTGTGGAGCACCCGCACCTGGTCCACGAGGTCCAGCCGCTGGCTGATGGTGCCGATCCGCCGTTGTACCGACCTCAGCTGGGACGCGGATAGGCCGCCGAGGTCGGTGCCGAGCACCTCAACCGTCCCTGTGGTCGGAGCCAGCGAGCCGTTGAGTAGTCGCAGCAGGGTGCTCTTGCCTGCACCGCTCGGACCCAGCAGGGCGACGCGCTCGCCGGGGTGGATGGTCAGGTCGATGCCGTCGAGAGCGATCCGGTCGTTGAAGCGACGCCCGGCGCCGCGCAGCCGCGCCGCCGGAACGTCCCGGCTCATGCGAGCAGTCCCAGCGACTTCGCCACGGTCTCGATCTGGTTGTAGTTCGAGTTTTTCGTGGTGATGAACGACGTGGCCCCGAACAGGTCGAGGATGGCCTTGTCCTCGGGCACGCTGGCCTTCAGCCCGAGCAGCGCATCGGTGATCTTCGCGGTGGTGCCGGCGCCGTAGTTCTGGTCCAGGTCCGGCCGGGCCAGCCAGTGGTAGTCGGCGAAGCCGGGAGTGCGCCACAGGACGACGACCTTGGAGATGTCGACCTTCCCGGCCTTCAAGGTGGCCTTCCAGACCTGTTCGTTGACGGCACCCGTCTCGAAGCTGCCCGACGCCACCGCCTCGATCGTCGCGTCGTGCGAACCGGAGAAGCCCGGCTTTCCCTTGAGCTGGGTCAGGTCGAGGCCGCCCTGTTGCAGGTAGTACTGCGGCATCAGGCGCCCCGACGTCGAGGTCTCGCTGCCGAACGTGAGCGAGTGTCCCTGCAGCGCCTTGAGACCAGAGCCCTCGGCGAAGGGCTGGAGGCCCGAGGACGAGTTGGCGATGAAGAGGCTGTGGAACGCGGCGTCGATGTCGCGCTGCGCGATTGCCGTCGCCCCGGAGACGCGGGCCCTGGCCTGGACTCCGGTCAGTCCACCCATCCAGGACAAGCCGATGTCGCCGACCTCGAACGCGCGGACGACGGCGGCGTAGTCGGTGATCGGCTGGTACTTCACCTGGAGCCCGGTCACGCTCGAGAGCCTCGTCGCCAGCAGCGGGTAGAGCCGGTTGAGCTTGGCCGGGTCCTGGTCGGGGATCGCGGAGATGACCAGCGGGTCGCCACCTCCGACCCCGGACCCGGCGGTCGTCGACGAGGCGGCGGGCGACTCCGACGAGCAGGCGGACAGGAGCAGCAGGCTCCCGGTACCGAGGATGAGGCTGCGGCGGGAGGTGAACATCAGGGGTCGCTCCGGATCTGTTCGTGGAATGGGAAGTCCGGGTGAGCGAAGAGGTTCACCGAGGGCTGGCGTCAGGCGCAGCGGAAGACCTCCCGGCCCGATCGGGTGGCGGCGTCCTGGACGGCCATCGTGTCCCGGACCACGCCGAAGACCTCCGCGAGGGGCAGCGGGGCGTCGGCGATGCGCATGTTCGGGTTCGTGACGGCGACCGGGTGCCACCAGGCGCCGTCGGCGGTGATCGTGGGCTCGGGTTCCAGGGTGTCGATCGATACGTGGATCCCCGCGTCGGCGAAGCCTTCCTGAGCCACCGGTCGGATGATGCGGTCCGCCGGGTCGATCCCCTCGGTGTCGAGCCGGGTATGCAGCGCCCCGACGGTGGCCGGGTCCTCGTCGTACAACGTGGCGGCCACCCGCACGCGGAAACCCATAGAGCGGGCCTCGCCGATGCCGGCCAGGGCCTTGGACCAGGACCCGGCGCCGCGTTGGGCGTCGTGCAGCTCGGGCGTCGCCGAGTCCAGGCTGACCTGAAGCACGACGCCGCGGTCCACCGCCTCTAGGACCTGGCGCCGCGTGCCGCGCGCGAAGATCATCGCGTTCGTGAGAATCGTGCGATGAAGCCCGTCGGCTGCCTGCACCAGCTCTCCGAGCTGAGGATGCATGAACGGTTCCCCCCCGGTGAGGAAGACCTCGACCCCGCCGAGCGCCCGGAACTCTGAGAAGGCCCCCGCCGCCACCTCCGGGGTGAGGCGGCGTGCCTCCGCTTTCGGCGAGGACTGGGCGCAGCAGTAGGTGCAGGCCAGGTTGCAGTCGAAGTTGGTGTACACCCAGAGCCGCTGCCCGACCGGGGTCCGCGCCCCGAGCGTGAAAATCGTGTCCGGCTGCGGGCGAACGACCTTGCGCACCGAGAACCACCACGGACCACGGTCCCCGTCGGCATGCAGGTCGACAATCTCGTGCCCGACCAGGTCGGCCCACACCGGCAGATCCGAGACGACCGAGGGTTCGGCACTGCGGACGCCGAGCAGGTCCCCGTCGTCGAGCCGTCGCATGGCGCGGGTAATCAGCAACAACAGCCCGCTGCCGCAGTCCATATCACCGCCGTCCACCAGACGAGCCACGTCACCAAACGGTGTGGACGTCGGTGGGGTAGCCATGCGTGCAAATCTAGGGGATGGCGGCGTGGATCCCCCGCAGACCCGGACATGACGTGCCGCTTACGAACCGCCCCCGGCACTGGGGCGGCGGTTATGGTCGCGACATGAACACAGACACGAACCCGCCCCAGCGGCCGTCCGACGCCGGATCCCGGACGGACTTCTGGGAGGGTGTCCATGACGCCAAGGACGTGGACGGCGTCTCGTGGTGGCAGTCGGTGCCAGGGCTGTCTCTCGGCCTGGTCGACTCCACCCACCTGGCCGCGGAGGAAGCCATCATCGACGTCGGCGCCGGCTGGTCGACGCTGACCGACCATCTCCTCGACCGGGGCTTTCACGACCTGACGGCTATCGACCTCTCGGCCACCGCGCTTCAGAGCGTGCGAGACCGTCTCGGCGACGCCGGGGCCGACGTCGTGCTCGAGGTCGCCGACGTCCTCGATCTAAGACCCCGCCGGCGGTTCGCGCTGTGGCACGACCGCGCCGTCTACCACTTCCTGACCGAGCCGGACGAGCGCGAGGACTACTTCGCGTCCCTCGAACGGTCCTTGCGTCCCGGCGGCTGGCTGGTGGTCGCAACCTTCGGTCCAGACGGTCCCGCGACCTGCAGCGGCCTGCCCATCGTGCGCTACACCCATGAAGAGCTCGCCGCCCAGTTCCCCGGCTACCAGGAGGTCGACCGCAGCGGGGAGGACCACATCACACCGTGGGGGACGACGCAGCAGTTCACGGCGCTGCTCCTGCGCCGTCCGGCCCGCGCTTCCGGGTCCGGCGCCCAGGGCTGACCCGGTGCCGGCTCCCCCAGAGGAGGCGAAGATGACGCGTTCCCCGTCTATCGACGCGGCCGAAGCCGACGTGGTTCTTGTTCGGTAAGCGGGTGATGTCGCCAACCTCGGCCAGCAGCCGAGCGGCGCCCAAGGGGGCCACTGCGCGCGCCGCCTGCTTGGATGCGCCGACAAGAGCCGCTGGTGGTGGTGCCGGCGACTGGCGCGTCACGAGGACGAGTGCCCCCACCGCGATCATCTGTGGTTGCCCCCGAGGTAGCCCGCCAGAACTTTGAGGGTAGCGGTTTCTAGCGGGCGATCCAGAATTGCCAGTCGGCGGGTGGTGCCGGCCAGTCCGAGGATGCCCTCCAGCCTGGCGCGGGCTCGAAATCTGCGGGCGTAATTGGCCAGCAGGGCGCAGGTCGGAAAACGATGCTGGCTGGTTTGTCCGGGAGATCGCCCGCGTTCGTCGTGGACCGGACCGTCCTGTTCGAGACCACGGGGACGTCAGGGGCGATGGGCTGCCGTCTCTACCAGGCACCTGACAGGCTGCGGAACGTGCCCGCCATGCGGGACCTTCGGCAGGCCCTGAAGCGACGGGCGACGCCGACGCCCTGAGCCGATGGCCCTTGGGGAGGCTCGGGCAGCGGAGGGCGGCCCATGTGCGGGAGGGTGACGGGTGGCTGACACCCTGAGGGTCGGATCGTCGGGAGTCAACGCAGCTTTGAGCCCACCGGCCTCCCCTCCACACTCCCGCGATAATTGCGTCACTCCGCCGCGAGAGTGGCTTCTTCACATGATCGCCGCGCACGGGACGACCTGACCGAGATTCGGATCACCGAACCCCGCTGAAACAGCATGGGGCCTGTGGGAGAGCATGGGAGAGCACCATCTACGAGATGCCCTTCGTGTGGTGGAAAACGGAACCATAAGTAAGTCCCATTTTCCTGCAACACGAGGGCATTCTCGCATTACGACGCGCTCAACACCCATCAACATCGGTGGATCGAGGTTAAGAGGTAGTTGCTGATGCGTCGATAGGTTTTTGCGCTTCAACTAATAAAAGTACGATTAGAATCAGTTCGATCAACACGGTCACGGGGCCAAGCGGAACAGTCCATTCCTTATGTTGGATCCCAAAAACGATGTAGGCCACGATTGTTATTGCCGCGTAGCCCGCCAACAACCACCGAGCTAGCCCATGTAGATTTTCCAAAAAGGGAAAGGGTAGATAGACCAGCCCCAACAGCCCCAAATATCCAATGCCGTTAAGACCATAAATCAATCCGCCACTTGGATCCTCAATAAAAAATTTGAAGTGAACCGCCGCCGCGACCAGCGTTAATAGGATAACCAAAATTCGCGACATTTGCTCAATCTCCTTCATCGACTGTGAAACAATTGTATAAGCCATCAAGCCATCATAGCGACAAACAGCCATACTGCTCGCTGAGCTAACCTCGATCTTTCATCCCGCGGGTGTCGAGCGTCGTTGCGGCTGCAGGTCGCTGGCTGGGGTTGATTCTGGCATCTGGGTGTGACGTTGGCCCAAGTGTCGTCTCGGGTGGGCGCCGGTTCCGGGTGGCCGAGGGTGGTGCGGTGGTTGTTGGGACGGGTGAGTGAACCTCAGCCGGGGACTGCCAGGGCTAGACGGTATGGAGTGACGCCTCGGATTGTGCCGGGGGGTTGCGGGCCGGGGCCTCTCTCACACAGATTCGTGGGTTACCGAGGAGGGGCGTCCTGCTCGGCATCCGACATGTGTAGGAGGCCCCGGTGGGTTCTGAGCGTACGAGTGTGGGACTGGATGTGCACGCCCGGTCTGTGGTGGCGGCGGCCATCGACGGTGTGACGGGGGAGGTGTTCCGGGTGAGGTTGACTCCGGACTACGGGCAGGTGGTGCGGTGGGTGCAGGCCCTGCCGGGCCCGGCGGCGGTGGCGTACGAGGCTGGCCCGACGGGGTTCGGGTTGGCCCGAGCCTTGGCCGCCCAGGGGATCCGGTGTGAGGTCGCGGCGCCCTCGAAGCTGCAGCGTCCCTCTGGGGACCGGGTCAAGACGGACGCGCGGGACGCGATGCATCTGGCGCGGCTGCTGCGGTTGGAGGAGGTGACGTCGGTGACGGTGCGAAGCGTGGCGCAGGAGGCCGCCAGGGACATGGTCCGGGCACGGGAGGACTGCCGCGGGGACTTGATGCGGGCCCGTCACCGTCTCTCGAAACTTCTGCTGCGTTACGGGATCGTGTACTACGGGGACACGGCCTGGACCGGTGTCCACGACCGGTGGCTGCGTCAGCAGGCGTACCAGCTCGGCTCGCCCGCGGCCCGGGTCGCGTTCGATGAGTGCTACGACGCCGTCGTCAGCGTGGGCGCCAGGCGGGACCGGCTGGATGCTGCGATCGGGGTGATGGCCGCCGACAGCGAGTTCACCGCGGTCACCC
>JAABUP010009811.1_pt1 | contig 11591 bp, 5 predicted proteins | sample 5559201 | NCBI WGS metagenome assembly JAABUP01 (sample SAMN10711887, study PRJNA513373) | rock metagenome | isolation source: Antarctica rocks | place: Antarctica | reverse complement strand
GCAGTATAGTTCGTGGCGTCGCAGTCGTCTCGCAGAAAGTGTACGCCGGAACAGGCGAAGACGACTGCGATCTCAGCACCCGTCTCAATGCACGATGAGGTTGTGGATAGCTTCGGTATTCTTGACGATCGTTGTTACACGACATGTGTCTCTTCATCATGCAGGCGAGATCGTTCGGGAGTGGCCTCGGATGATGTGGACTTGAGGCACTCTGCTCTCACAAGTCCCATCGTCCGATCACCAGGTTGGTTTTTCCTATATCGTAGAGGCGTCTTCCGGTCCGCGATGGGTTGCATGATGGGTCGACTGATTGTTCGGACATGCTCGGTCCAGATGTCGCTAACCCCAGGACCTCTCATACTCCAACGAACCCTGGTCTACGAGAGACAAGCCTCTCATCTCTGCGTCTCTAACGACTCCCGTCCGTCCTGGTGGGTGTGATGCGCGCGCCTTTACCCTTGAACAGTGAGTGGAACGGTCGCCTGCCCAGTGCACACCCGGTCAACGTTGTGCATTCCCTGACAGCCACGCATTCGGCAACACGCCAGCGTCGTTCCTGCATTACCGTGAGACCCTTTTGCCGGGGCTCACGCATGGCGTGGCTGCCACGCGGGCATCCTGCACCTCATAGGTATACCCCTTGATGGCGTGGCTGCCACATGGGCAGCGTCTCATGCTCAATCAGGCTGTCTCGGTTGACATGGGCCAATTCCAACCAATAGCCACAATTGTATAGGCAGTTGACCCTCGGCGTCCTTGATTCGCAAGGAATGCACGTATCGTACTGGCTATCGATGACGGAGCATGTATGCCTCCCACTCAAGTAGCACGGTCTGCGACGAGGATTATTTGCGCCATATACGTGGGTGGAAAAGGAGTACAAGTGCGCGCACACGTTGCAGAGACCACAAGGTCAATGACAGCTCATATATATATTGGGCTTTGCCAAAGACATCGAGCATCTTTGCCTTACAATAGCCGAATGGTACACCAATTCAAGCACCAGCGTCATTCGCCACAGCGTCGCCGATGTGTTCAGGAGACCAAGAGAAAGTTACGCTGTACGCTTGCGACCCGATCTCGCACCTGCTGGCACTCCCAGCCGAAATGCGCATCCACATCTACGAGCTCGTCCTCCTTTCTCAACCCCAGGACCTCTGCCTCTTGCAAGCGAGTCGCCAGGTCAACATGGAAGCGCAGCCCATCCTCTATCAGCGGCCGTTGACCTTCTCATCACAAGCCAATTTATTCCTCTGGATCGATCGCAGCCGCTCGTGCAACCTCAAGCGGGTCAAGTCTTTGACTCTTCGTTTGACGGACATCGACTTGACGTCTCTGCTTTGCCTCGAACATTGGCACACGCGGACGAGCGTGTGGGACCTGTATCAGCAGGAACTGGAACGGCTGGACAATGCGCTGGAGGTGTTGCCGAATGTTGAGCATCTTACGATCATACCGCCACGAGCAATGCACTCGCATCTCCTCCGCGGCATGTACCGAGGATTCCTTTCGTTGATCCCACAGCGGTGCCAAAGGCTTAAGCAGCTCGCCTTGGAGGACGATGGAGAGGTCTTCGATGTGGCCGCGTCAAGATCTGGCTCCATCGAGTGCACTCAGGCGGCTCAAGATATGCACCTCATCCATGTGGCCAAGTCAGCCTCTCCAGCTGCCTTAACCAACGTAGGGTACGCCGGCCGCCGCGGAAAGTCAGTCGCCACGCCAGTATTACGGCAGCCCAGGAAGCGCCACGCCTATTCCAAGTCCGTGAAGGCAAGCAAAGAGACGGTCGCGAATATCAAGGCCAGGGTGAGGGTGACCAAGCCGACCACTCACTTGCGAAGGGCCCTTGGCTGTCGACAGCGCGGGTGAGAGGCTCCGGTCGTTCAGGATAAATCTGTCGATGCTGTGTGGCGAACAGTAGCTTGAGTATGCATCGTCAGATGTGCACCCTTCTCAGAGGCGGCTCTCTTTCGGTAGACCAGTTGAACGATATGTCTATCCGTGTAGAGCACTACCTTACTGCGGTCGTGAACAGTCACTCCTTCGTATCTCCCGCAGCTGCATCGCCGTCATGGCCAGTAGATGATACCTCACCACGCCTGGCAGCCACATCGTCACAAAACCGCGCCATATACGTATCCTTCGCCGACAAACCCTTCGGGTTATGTGTCGTCCACTTGATGTGCGTCCGGGTGAAAACGTTGGTCCATTCGGGATGATGCCTCTGCACTTTACACTCGGCGGCTATATCGTTCATGAAGTCCTACAAGTACCTGTCAGCCGTTCGTGCTGTCGTCTACTCGCTGAGTGGCTTCTGGCCGCGCAGTAACACACCCACGTCGCTGCGAACGTCTTGAACTTGAATCCTCTCTCTAGACCCTCGCCGTGGTCGCAAAGACGCCAGTGACCATTGTCGACTAGCTGCGTGGCTTCGGTAAGAATCCGGCTGGTATCGCTGTTGGATGACACTTTCAACTCTGAAGACTTCAGGCGCGCTGGAGAAGTAACGGCGAAGGTGCGCCGCCATCGCACTGCCGGCGTGCTGTGCGGTCTCCAAGTATACAAACTGCCAGCTCGTAACACCATGTGAACTCCGGGATAACTGGCGGAGTGCAACATGGACAATATTCCAGCCAAATGAGCGAAGTATGAGACGTTGCTGTCATGTGTGATGTGAGAAGCTTGCCTATCGAGGTTTCGCAAGAGGAAAGCACGAGCCTCCAAGCATCATCCAGCATGCCAAGGCTTGCAGAGAGATGTCAAGACCGTAACATCGCGCGATGCTGTCCGTCTACTTGGGAGGTGGAACTTTTAATGGTACAATTCATGCCATGTCATACACTAGGCTCTCATTGCTACAAGTCTACCATAACGACCGAAGTTGCCATAGCCCCATAACACCACGCTAATCCATCACTCTCGCCTATTCGCATCGGCAACCTACTCCCCAGCCATGGCAGCGTACTCCACGTCCGTCTCCCCAGGCGGCGGTGCCATAACTCCAAATCCCTCAAGACTCCCATCTCCCAATCTCCGCGCATCCCCAATCGCACCCTCTGCACCCATGCCATCGTCCACGCCACCCGTACGCTTCTTTGCCTCCTGCATGACTCCCCTACCCGCCCGCGCATTCTCCATCCTCGCCTCCCGATCCATATTATCCAAAGGCTTCGGCTTGCCCCACTGCACTCGCAAAGGGACGCCCTTCACAATAGCCCGACCATGACAAGCTTCTGCCGCCGCCTCGGCACCATCCCGCGTCATAAAGTTCAGGAAAGCGCAATGAGAGCGGTGGGAGCAGACTAGACTTCGCAGGGGCCCAAATTGGGAGAAGTGGGTGCGTAGGAGGTGCTCCGGCATGTCGTCCTCCACGCCGGTGATGAAGAGGGAGGTGATGTTCGGGTCAGAAGGCGGGAGGATGTCCTGAGGCTGTGGTGGGAGCGCGGCGGTAGATGGGAAGGGTCGTCGTCCGGTGCCAGGCTTACCACCACGACTGCCCCCTGCCGCGCTACCGCCGCGAGACAAGTGCGCATTGCCGTAAGCTGACTTCCTCGAGTCAGCCGTCCGGATAGGTCCCGGCGTATGCTGTGCACCATCCACGTTCTCCCCACCCTCTAACAGCTTCTGCTCTCCCTCGGCCTCATTCTCCGCCTCCAGCCTTCTCTGCTTCTTGTAGTAAGGCTCGCTACTCGCCAGCCTTCTCAGAAGCTCTCTAGCCTTGTCGTCCGTCTTCTCGTAACCCTCCAACCCTCTCCCCTCTTCAATCTCATGCTCATTGTTCTGCGCGAAATACTCCCGGTTCACCCCGCTCGTCGGTCCCGGCGCCACCATCTTCAAAGCCGCATCACGGATGGTGATCGGCAAGCCGAATGACAGATCCAGCATGCAACACTGACAGCAGTTCTTCAGGCGTGCACACGTGAGACAGATTCCCGTACGCTTTTGGCGGGAAGTGCGGTCGGCTTTCCAGCGGAAGATGGTGAAGGGGCGCGTGCAGAGCTTGCATTCGGCACCGTAGTCCTCTTTGAGCATTTGGACGTAGGGGTTGTCGGGAAGGCAGCGCTCGCAGACCGAGGGCATGTCCTATCACCACCGTCAGCACGTGTCTCCTCGAGGCCTATGGGTTAGGGTGCTTTCTCGACGTACCGTTGTCTCCCATCCTGACCTGTTGAGATCCGCTTTCATAGGCATGGCGGCGGCGGTGATGGTGTCGTTGTGGCGAAGTGAAAGATGACTGTGAGAGTCAAGTTCGGTATCCTCGCTCATGACATCTCGAATTGCCAAGCCTCATGTCAGCAATTCTGCTTGCACGTGATATTGAAAGTGAGGTGGCGTTGAAGGACCCTGCATCTCCGCTTTGACCTAACCTGTTCCTGTCAGGTGGATCTGGGGAAAATCGTTCGACGTTTCTGACGATTTGGGAAGTTGGTGAGGTTGAGGTTGGAGTCAGGCCGGCCATCGTACGATTGAACGACCCATATACTCGACTACCACTCTTCGCCCACGAGATCCAGTGTGTAATCCACGACGTATAACTCCCCTACGACCAGGCTTCCAACCCATCCTACTCCTACACCACCATGGCGACCCGCACTCAACTGCAACTGGAGAAAGAGGATCGCGAGCGCGATGCAGCCTTCAAGACCGCTCTTCATGGCAAGACAGGTGAAGGCCGCAAAGGCTTCGTGGCGATGATGGGCAAGGACCACGCCGCGCAGAAGGAAGCCGTGGACGAGTACTTCAAGCACTGGGACAACAAGGCCTCCGCCACTGAGACGGAAGATACTCGAAAAGCCCGCCGCGATGAGTACGCTACTCTGACCCGGCACTATTACAACCTGGCGACAGATCTGTACGAGTACGGCTGGGGCCAATCCTTTCATTTCTGCCGCTTCAGCAAAAACGAGCCTTTCCAACAGGCTCAGGCCCGACACGAGCACTACCTCGCCCTCAAGATGAACCTTCAGGAAAACATGAAAGTCCTCGACGTCGGCTGCGGTGTCGGCGGTCCAGCGCGAGAGATTGTCAAGTTCAGCGGCGTAAATGTCGTGGGCCTGAACAACAATGACTACCAGATTGAGCGCGCCACCAAATACGCCAAGCAAGAAAAGCTCGACCATAAACTCACCTTCACAAAGGGCGACTTCATGCAGATGCCTTACCCGGACAACTCCTTCGACGCCGTCTACGCCATCGAAGCCACCGTGCACGCACCCTCGCTCGAAGGAATCTACACAGAGATCCACCGCGTGCTGAAACCCGGCGGCGTCTTCGGCGTCTACGAGTGGCTCATGAAAGACGCCTACGATAACGACAACCCGCGGCACCGCGAGATCAGGCTTGGAATCGAGCAAGGCGACGGTATCAGCAATATGGAACGCATCCCCGTCGCGCTTGCGGCCATGAAAGCCGCGGGCTTTACGTTGGAGGTCAACGAGGATATGGCGGATCGACCGGACGAGTACCCGTGGTACTGGCCGCTGTCGGGGGAGCTGAAGTACATGCAGAGTTTGTGGGATTTCCCCACGCTCGTGCGGATGACACATGTAGGGCGTGGGTTAGTGCATCGGTTCGTGGGCGTGCTGGAGATGATCCGGTTTGCGCCGAGAGGGACGCAGAAGACGGCGGATTCGTTGGCCTTGGCTGCGGACAGCTTGGTTGCGGGCGGGAAGCAGAAACTGTTTACGCCGATGTACTTGATGGTGGGGAGGAAGGCGAAGGCTTGAAACGGCCGTGAGGGATGTATGCACGTGTCTAGATGACTTGCTCACTTCTGTGGTGCGTCGCGCTGTCGACACGAGTGGGCGTTCGGTCTCCGAGTAGGAAATGTGTACAGCCGGTCAACCATGCGCCACGAAGCGCGGATCAACGTCATTGTGTGTTTGTACATGTACTGTCGCCTTCACCTACCATTTGTCTGATACTATATCAACAAATCTCTCTACTACATCGACCGAATCAGAGGGAGGCCATTTGCCTAAGAGTCAAGCCCGGTCTGGTCGTCTGAGACGCCGTCTTCCATCGCTAATATTTCGGCTCTCTCGTCGTCAGTAAGGTAGACTTCCGGCTCATCCCTCGCTGTGCTCAGCTCACGGCACATTTCAAGTATCAGGCGGCCCGTACTCCCCTCGTTTCTCCTGCCGCCGCATGGAGTGCAGTGCACAGGGGAGAGTCCACAGCTCACTCTGCCTGTGAGTGACACCCCGGAGCACAGCTTCTCGCCCTTCAACCATGAAAGCTGGTTTTCCCGCAGGCGCTGAAACCCTCGAAGGCCCTTCGACGACGATGGGGTATGATGTACCAGTAGCCGTGCTTTCGAAGAGATTCCTGAAAACGAGGCGGGTGAATCTACTCTGTGAGTTGGTGAGGTAAGCAAAGACTGGCTGCCAGCTGCCGTGCAGCGATACATCGCAGAACTCCACCGTCTCAAGGTACGGATTCGCTTCAAGGAAGGCGAGGAGATCAGAGTGGTCGGCAGTGTGATTGCACAACGTGATGCTATTCAACCGCTGCAGTCCGCTCGCACAGACGAGATCTGCAAACCTGGTCTTCCCCCATTCCGGCGTATGGAACGCATCAAAAGCTCTATACGGCAGTTGTGAATTGAGCAGACCCAGATGCAGTAGCCGGGGCATCTTGACCAAGAGTTGTGCCAGCCCAGTGGTGTCTCGGGGCCCGGCAGCCGTAGCGTCCCACTCGGCTTCATCGACAGTACTCCGCTGTGCGATCAGCTCCTGCCAGTCCTGGTCGCTTATGGCGGCACGACGCTCGTAGACCTCATCGTCGCGATAGAGCATGTCCCCATCGATGGCCAAACCAATGAAAAGCTGGACACGCTGGCTCGTGCATATGGAGAAGGAGCGAATGTCCCGGAGCACGCCGTCAAACATATCCGGTGAGTTGTCGTAGAGCATGGAGGCTAAGTCGAAGCTGGTCAGACTACACATGCTGGAACCGGTGAAAGCGTCTAGACGCTGCAGCGAAAGCCCAGCAGCTGCCAAGGCTCGCATGGTGGTCTGGAAAGTATGCGCCGCTGTCTCGCAGACGGGTCGCCAGGCATCGCAATGCCTGGGCGCGGACCTCCGATCGAGAAATCTTTCCACGGCAACTTCCAGTGTGATGCTGTGCAGGCCATGTAAGACACCGTGCTGACGTAGGCGGCGAAACAGCTCGACCAGAGCAGAGAAGTCACGCTCGAGAGACCGCTCGAGTACAGCCTGTTCCAGACGCGTCCGCAAGGCTTCGTACTCGCGCTGTCTTTCTACAAGTGATTCCGGGCTGGCGGGGACACGTCTAGGCCGGACATGTGTCTGCTCGCCACGCGCACCGCGACGGATACCAAAGATATCCGTGTAATCCGCAGGCTCAGTCTTCGTACGGAGGATCTTCTCGAGGGATGAGGTGATGGAGAGCACGCCAGTGATAGTCAGATGCTGCAAGTTGCAGGCGATGCTTCCTGGTGTGATGCGATCCGTCAGTCTAGCCAGGGCAGGTGCTCGCAGATCGACCTTTTTCGTCTGGCAGAAGCTCTTGAAGTGTTCCGAGGTGGCGGCAATGTTGACTCCGTGGCTCACTAGGCGGAGATTGCGGAGGTCGTCGAGCGAGAGGTCGCCGAGAATGCAGTCGATTAGCTCCGTGGGCAGACTGTCCAGAGTAGCTCTTGTCGCAATCAAGCGCCTGTCGTAAGGCAAGAGGCTCGTCATGATCATGACCTAAGGAGGACTCCTTTTCGTCTCGTTGATTCAACTCCGGAGACTCAACAATGCTGTTAGTTGTGGTGAAGTCACTCAAACCGCAGTCGCATCTGTTCTGGAGCTTGATAGATGGAATTATGGCTGGCAGCCTAAGACGTCCGTGGCAAGTAGAATCAAATCCGTGCAAGTCAGCTGGGCCTCGTATCGGTCAGCACACTCAGGATCTGTAGAACTGCGTTTGTCTCGATCACACTACTACGCCTTCCGCGCGAACCCGAACAATCCCTCCATACTAACCCAACCCCACGCGCTCCGATCCAGATACCCTTTCACCACCTCCTCAGCAACCCCAAACCTCTCCCGGTTCATTCCAGCCAGCACCTTCACCTTCTCACTCTCCTCAACCTTCACCCCAGCAACCCCCGGCTTCCCCATCTTCTCCAACCCCTTATCCACATCGAACAAGCCCCGCAGATACAGCAACTGATTGTAGAGTCCCTTCTCAGAGTACTCCCACGCCATGCGGCCTGAACAACCAATCGCCAGACCCTTGGGCCCTAGACATCTCCGCCCATAGACACTCATCTGCCGCGTCCGGGTCCCACACGCCGGATCGTCGCAAACGAGGAACGCCTCGTAATACCTGGAGGTATGTCGTCGGATCTGAGCCTCCAGCTGACAAGAGAGCGTAAGCGTGCCCATCTTCTTCCTGCACCCCTCTCTCGGACACGCCAGCCCTTCGTTCGTTAGTGCCCCAATCGGCGCAACCTCTGAAGCATCTGGGTCCGCGTCGGGAGCCTGGTGTCCCAATCCGCGAAACTCGAACCGCCTCCGACACCCCAGGCACAGCAACCCCAACGCCTCGCACTCCTTGAACCGGATATGATCCGGGACCTGGCTTTCCAGCGTGGATATCACATCGCTGCGCTCCGCAACCTGACTTGCGCCGCTGACACGGTATTTACTCGTGTCCAGCCCCAGACACTCCGCCAGCATCGCAACGTTGGTCCCACTGATCGGCGCACACAACCGCTCGACTGGAGGCAAGATCTGTTTGTGCAGGTAGTAATCGATATCCGGCACCAGTCCACTGTCCTTTGCCAGCACCTCATCGATCGCGTGAGCGTTGCTCGCGGCCTTCTCAGCAGAGCCAGAAGAACTGCCGCAGATGACGAAAGCCATGACGTCCTTGGCTTTGACCGGCTTGCCCTTCGCCAGCAGCTTGAGTGCGACTTGTACGGAGGGCATGGAACCCGCGTTCGGGTACTCTTTCGGCGCTTTGCCGAGCTGCGTGTAGATGGTGTACTTGAAAGCCGGAACGCTGTGACTTCGCATCTTCTCACCCAGCGCACGGAGATGGTCGTGGATCTGCGCGACGACTTTCTCTGGGTCTTCGCCGGAAAGGAGGAAATTGAGGAGCTCGCTGCATACGCACATATTAGCAAGCACTCCTCGGCACGCCCATGGGACTCTGAACTCACGTTGAAGTATCCTTGCTCAACTGGCAATACTCCCTTCTCCTCATATCCAACCCTTTGACCTCCATCTTCTCCTTCCATACCCCATCCACCTCAATCATGTTCACCGCTGCATACTTCTTCTTCGCATGCAACAGCAACCGGCGGAAAACATTGTCAATCTCAATCTCCAGCAACTCGTACCGCTCGTTAACTGCCTTCTTGAACTCATTCCCTATCTTGATCGCCTCGAGGATGTTGTCCTGGTTCGTATTCACCATCACGGAGTCCGTGTCGCCATAGATGACTCGCAACGCGTGGGCAGACTCGGCAAGCTCTTTCGTACTCTGCAGGATCTCTCGGCCTTTGCTCGTTGTAAGAGCAGCAAGAGGCCGGGCGTAAAAGCGGGACTTGGTGTAACCCAAACAACCGTACATGGAATTGGCCGTCAACTTCAGAGCTAGTTGCTTCACGTCCCAGGTCTGGCGCTCTTCGTCCGTGATGCCTTTGGTCTTCATCAGTTTCTTGACTTCTCGCCTTCGACTGACGAGCGTGCGAATGAGTCGAGGCAAAATTCCCTTATTTGCCGTGTCGCCCGGCACGTCTGGAACGGTGTTGTCGTCTTCTCCAATATCCGCTCGTTCGACGGTAGTGAAGCAGATGTTGTACTCCTGGATGATGGATGGGTACAGCGAGTTGAAGTCCATGACAAGGATGAATTTGTCATAGAGCCCCTTCTCCGGCGCAAAGACAAGACCGCCTTTGAACTTGTCCTTCTTCTTGCTGCCGCCATCACCTGCGCCTGCTTCAGCGTCATCGGCGCCCTCGGCAGAGTCCTCGAGCTTCTTGTTCGAAGCGCCTTTGCCGTACACCTTGTCCGGGCAGATGTACTTGTTCCGGTAGAATTCGTGCAGCAGGATGTACTCATTGCGTTCCGCGCGAGTGCCAGAGAGCGTGCGAGCCCATGAGTTGCCCGCCAAGTTTGTTAGGACTCTAGACAGCGGTAGCAGCTGCTGCTTGAGCGCAATAGCGGCGATGTAGTAAGTGTCCAACTCGCACATCTTGACGTAATTCAGAAGCCCTTCGCGTGAAGCAGCCATCGCAAGCGCTTTCTCATTGTCGATGTCCTTCCGCACATGGTTACCACCGAGGTACAGCTTGACCATCTCATCCAAGGTCCAGCTTTGGCAAGCCGTCATAATGCTCTTCCCCATGTCGTTTGCCAGATCACATAGCAGTCGTCCAGCAGCGATATGTCGCTCGGCAAAGAAGGAGCCACCGCCCTTGCCCACGTTCTTCGGCCATTCACCTCGCTTCATCCGGCCGATACGGTGCCATCCGGGGGTTTTGCGATCGCGCATGCGGGTGAGCAGAACGTTGTAGTCCACGTCGTCGAGTCGATGTCCGACAAGGGCGTCCGGATCATGCATCTGGATGACAGCCAGAAGCTTGCTCAGCAGTGCACCTTCATTGCGCTCCATCATGATTTGGCCTTTGTGCTTCTCGGCTTCGAGCTTGAAACCCAAGGGATACTCGCCGCCATTGGGTCGCATGAACGTGAAAGTCCTGGAGGGAAGCTTCTCCGGTGGTGAAGTATCAGATAGCGAGACATTGGGGTAGAAGCGTACACTCGCCACCAGAATCTCGTTCTTGTTCTCCTTGACATTCATCGTCGTGCGGAGTGCGAGCGACATCAGTGTGAGAGGAGGGGCTTCCAGATTGTCGGACTCGCCGAGCGTAGTGATGTCGTTGGGCCTGTCAACTTGCAACTCCAACTTACACCATGAGGCATTGTTGACAGCCTGGAAGTTGGCACCATCAATCTTCAGCCAGCAGGGTCCCATGATGTTCTTCCACAGCACGAACTGCTCGAACAACGCGGTGTTGGTGCCAAACGCGCGCGCGAAGGTTTCTCCGCTGATATCCATTGGCAAAGCCGGCTTGTCGTACGGGTAAAGCAACTTGAGATAGTCCGCCTCCTTGGGCACCTCTGGGAGCTCGAAAGCGTACTTTCGCGAGCACGGCTTGATCTTGTGCATGTTGACTTTGAACTTTGTCATCAGCGCGTCGACCTCCTCGTACACGTTCCCCATCTCGACTTCCTCCATCGTCTCGCGCCCATGTCGCTGGCGGTTTTCGCGCGGCAGAAAGTACAGCTTGCGGAGGATGTTGTCGACTTTGACGAAGCAAGACACGTAGCTGTTGTCCGTCCGGTTCTTGACTTTCCCGAAAAGACACAGGCTCCCGTTGACCTCAGTGTAGTCAGTCCAGAAGAATCGGAGGGTACCATCATTTTCGAGTGCGTCTTTTGCGCCAAGCTTCCCGGCTGTTGCGACATCCGGAGCTGGACTGCTGAGGATGTTGAGCCTCTCCGTTACGTTGTTGATGGCCGTCATGTCCACACCATCATCCAGCGCCCGAGTGGGTGACGAACTATCCG
>JAABUP010009809.1_pt1 | contig 11591 bp, 15 predicted proteins | sample 5559201 | NCBI WGS metagenome assembly JAABUP01 (sample SAMN10711887, study PRJNA513373) | rock metagenome | isolation source: Antarctica rocks | place: Antarctica | reverse complement strand
GCTTTGTAGAACTTGAACGCAATGTGCATGTCAGTTGCATGCAAGACCTAGCTCTGCGCGTAGGGTTTGGCAGAGCTTGGCGATCTGTGGACACAGCGGACTCGACAAACAGGATGACCAAAAGACCCTCCAGGTCATGACTATCGACGATTGATCAATGGGATTTTGACACTGTCAGGAGAGTGTTACAGACACTCATGACCTGATGATACAACAAAATATACACACGCTCTTCCAGCAGGTCCAGCCAGCAGATATAAACTGCTCAGCTGCAAGAGCGTACAATTATAGTAACAGAAGCAAAATCAAAAGGAAGGGAAAAAAGAGTCTGAAGCAACAAAAGCAAATTCTGAGTCTCCTTGTACACTAATCATGAGATATAAGATATGCATGGGGAAAGGTACAGGAGACACTAAAAGTTGGTGTGCATGCCAGCAAGACAAGGCAAACAAAAAGAAAAATGTGTATCAAGACCTGCATCAGTAATACTCATCCTTCAATGCTGTCCCTTGCAGTTCATATTCTCCCACAGCACTCAACTGTTTGCACTGCAAAATGTGTGGCTCCCTCAGATTTGGAAACTAGTACCCCTAGATCTCAGAGCCTATGATAATAACCAGACAGTCAACATTCAGACCTTTGCCCTCGAGAATTGACTGTGGCGGTGACAGCAGAATTACTGTGTCGCCCTATGCCAGGCAGCTTGCTGGCAGTCCAGCTGGAAAGCCTTGCATGCACATGTGCACTTCCACTTGGCTCAACCTGAACATAGCCACAAAGGCAAAAGTGGCTGGAGATCATCTGCATCAGGCAGCAGCCACGATACAATCAAAGCCTTTTGAGGCTTCAATCGCCATGCCGTAGTAGGGTCACAAGGAAAGTTGCAGATCCAAGACATCCATGAGCTGGATGTTGAGGCTGCAACGCAGGTAGTGAGCAGAAAGGACACAGGTCGCTTTGCCTGGCTCCAAAGTCTTGCTTTGCAGCTGTATACGTTCTGCCAAGTCTGCTGGCTGCACTTCCATGACCTGCAGAAACATGATATGTCACACCTGAGCAGCAGTGGCAGCCCAGGGGGGGGCGGGGGGGGGGGGGCAGAGCCTGTGGTCTGGATTGGCTGCACACTCATCACACATGCCAAAACTACCAATCAAGTCAGCCTGCAGAGCAGCTGTTTGGCAAGATTGTGATGCCGCCATGAGAATCACGGTCGCCAGCTTGCTCTGCAGCTCCATGTTAGCAGATACCATCTGCTGACCCGCAATTTTTTCACAGAAACTCAGACAGTGAGGCTATCTAAGCAGCGTGACAGACGGCAAGCAGGTGCTGGCTCTGGTCATTGCTAACCAGCGTCACAGCTGCATGTCTCCAGCTAGCTCAGCTGGTTGCATGCCTGTGACGAGCGTGAAGGCAATTGACAGAGTCCCTTGTGGTTTGCACACATGGTCTATGGCGGGCATTGCTGGTGTTCAAGAATGGTACTCAAATTGGTGGCATTCAGACTTACATCAGAGCAGTATTGGAACATGATGGACAGCAAGCATGCACAAGCAGACTAGGTGTAGAGATGCACACGCTTGCTGCAGTTGATGAGTGAATCTCAATAGCCTTAATGCGTTGGCAACACAAGCTGTACAACTGATTGGGACAGCACGTACATCGTTGTTGCATGCACGTGCACGTCGTGCATCATCATAGCAAGCAGCATAGCTTATTCACACCTGCAGAAGTAGCAAGCATGTAAGTATGCGCAATCAACGGCAAATCTTGAAAAGTGTGTGAGTGAGTGAGTGTGAGGGAGTGAGTAGGTGTGAGTGCTTGATTGTGGGTGAGTGAGTAAGGAGTAAATGAGTGAGTAAGTGATTGAGTGTGAGTGAGTAGGTGTGAGAGAGCGAGTGAGCGAGTGAATGAATGAATGAGTATGTGTCAAGGTGCAAAAAGACAGTGTGAGGAGAGGTGTGCAAGCAAACACTTTACCTTTGAAACGCCTTGAATGCCCTTAAACTTGAAAGCGCCAATGCCCCACACTTCAATCGGAACCCTTCTGGCTGGGAAAGGCTTCCCTTCACTTGCGCTTGGCGTCCACACTGACCTGACGCTTGCAGACTCTGCAAGCGAAGTAGCAGAACAGTTTGATGTAGTCACTGTGTGACAACATGCAAGTCAGTACTATAGAGGTCAAATCCTAATGTATACTTTCTTTGAACTCCACGCTAGATTGCAATGGTCACAGCTTTTGCAGTTCTGGCAGCAAAATAATATGATAGTTCTTTCTTGCAGCAGCTGTTCATGGGGCAACATGATTGAAAACACAGCCAACGAGCAGTGAGCAATATCTGTTGCGTTTGGTCCCTACTAGCTGCAGTTTGGTCCTTGCTAGCTGCAACTTGCTGATCATTGCAACAACAAAGATTTTGACACATACAAGCGTTGAAAGTGATACGAACATGTGACATGCACCATCATGGGTGAGACAGTACCTCTAGGCTTGGCCTCTGGGACGCCAGAGAGCTTGGAGTCCGATCTTCCAAGCAGACTTGGCCGCCGCGATGCACCTGTGCTTGTGCCCGAACTATCACTCCTGAGGCGAGTGACCACAGGAAAGCTGCCATGCAAATCCTGACTGTCACGTGGACTCTTGCCAGTAGATGCAGACAATGCTTGCTGCAGGAATGATAGGCGGTGTGGAGCCACCACTTCCTCCCTGCGGCCTTGCATGATGCCAGAGGTAGCCATGAACTTGAGCATGTGGCAGTTGTTGACTGCTAGAGAACTGGCAGCTGCATGTGGAGGGCAGCATGAGTCCAAAATTTCCAGCTGCATGAGCTCTGAGTCATCATAGCTGACCTGCCCGTCAATCGGCCGCCGCTTTGCAAGAGCTGATACAGACGGCATCCTGGTGATAGGTCTGCGTTCTTTGAACTCAGGAGCTAAACTGAATGTGATGCATTTTTCATGGGGTCCCGGGTTGCTGGAGGCAGGCCGGCTGCCGCGCACGTCAAGATCAGGCGATAGAGGAGTCCAGCCACGCAACTCTCTGCACCCAGCAGTGCGCCCACCTTGATCATGCTGGAGCGGCAGCTCAGGTGGCGGCAGAGAAGCCTCGCCCTTCAGCTGGAGTGTGATAGCGCCAGCAGCGACGTTAACGTCCGAACTTTGTAGCGAGTTCGGTAGAGGAGCACTTTTGATCCGCGGCGATCCCTCCGCCAGCTCAGGTAGCACAACGCTGCCAGACTCCAGCAGAGCAGCTCCTCGCGTAGTTTTGGCGGGCGTACTGAGGTTGTGACCTTTTGGCACTGGCGCCAGGTTGAACGCATCGCCATTCCACTGTTTCAGAACCGCCTCCATCACAGGGGCTTCAACCAATATCTGGCCAGCATTTGCAGCGACCAGCAGGCGAGCAGCTGCACAAATATTAAAGCAACTTACATGACTTGCCAGATCATGATGCAAAGCTTGATGTTAGTGTCAGCACGGACTGCTTACCTCGATTGACAGTCGAACCGAAGTAATCAGCACGACCTGTAGAGAAATGGGGACAGACTTTCTGCATCTTACCATGCACCAACCCCACCTGATGCAGCATCAAAGAAGTGTCATATGCTGATGCCTATAGGGTAGGGCAAACAAGGATAATATAAAAGCTGTCCTTAGTTAGCTCACCTTTGCAGAGAAGCCTTTGAACAAGGTCTGTCCCGCTGAAGATACCACTGTAGCTGTGCAGTCATACTGCTCAAGCACTGCACTCCAGTCCGCCCTGTGTGTGCACAGTCAGCTCCGGTCACAGCTTATTTGTCATAGCTATCATACAGGGCAGCGTAGTCACTAAATAAACAAGCTTATAAGCTTGTGAACAACCTGAAAACATGATTCACGTGCAATGCGCATATGCTGTGACCTCATGCATCTAAAGCTCCAAGCTCAGACTCGGAGTCAAACATGCAACTTGTACAAATTCTATGCTGTGAGCATGCACTTATGTTGCCTTACCTGAGCAGGGCTAGCTGCAGAAGAACAGCCCATTCAACAGCGCCACGTGGCTCTGAAAACACAATCATAAACAAACCGTCCTGCACTAAGGCATGAGGCGTTCTGGAAAGCTATTGTGGACCATCCTGAACAGCTGTCAACTTGAGACACCGCCAAGCAAGTTCAAACATCAGCTGTGTCACTGACAGCAATTGACACAGCGGTGGTTTTGCTGTTGTTGCAGACACCACTTTAGACCTCTGAGAAAATCTTGCTCTGTGTCGCAATGCCACAATATATTGCTGCTGCTCTGGCAAAAAGCAGCAGATGTTCAAGAGATCATGTGCACACAGATACCCCCACAAGAGCCGATGCCCCCTCACGGGGTAGGGCCTTAGCCATGGCAGGGATGTATATTCATGCCGGCAACCATCTGCGTATGCCTTGTACACTAGGCCAATCACGACTAAACTAATAATCACACAGATACCCCACCATACACACAGCATAGCCAATGAGCTTACAACACATTAGGTAGCAAGATCTCCAGTCTCAGCAACGTAATCATTGGTGACAGTAGATAGCTGAAACTGTCAGGGAAGCCCGATCTGTGTGTGCAAGCAGGACAGGCAAGAACAATGTGTACCTTCTCTTGGCATTCATAGCCATTGCTCAGCAGCAAGGTGGTGCGCACGCAGGACTGGAAGTGGCGCAAGCCGCTTTCTGCTGCATGCACGTCCTGCTGCATCAGTTCCTGCAGATGCCTCAGCAGGTGTCAGTCATCTCAGATGTGTCAGGATACACTACGAGCAGGCCTTCTGGCTGCTGCATTGGCACATACTCAGGCATGCTGTACTCTCTTCTTGACTTCAACCAGACCCTTGAGCTGCAGGCAAAATGAGCAAACAAGCTGCAGTGTTGAGTATTGAGTGTAGAGTGGTGACCTTGTATTGTGCTGGTCCACAGAAGACAGTGGTGACTTCTGGCCATTCTGTCCCAGCTTTCGTATCATGCCACGGGCAATGGTGCGACGACCTAAATTCAGTGGATGCCACCTGAATTCATATGAATATTAATAATGCGGGCTCAAGTAGTCAGTTCTGACGTGAGCAACTTGCAATTATGCTCTGGTATCTTTGCAACATGCACATAGTTTGTTGGCACAGGCTGATGCCCATCTGAAGCACAAGTCTGAAGAACGTTGCATTTCAGTTGGCACAGCTAGTATGCCTATAGGTCGTACACGCCTGATCAGACCTGCAGTATTCCATGGAAGCAAATGATTTGGTAGGATTGGTAGAAGTAAGGCAACTTTGGCCATGTTCCGGTTGAAAAATAACCAGGCATGCTGATGATAGTGCTGATGCACCAAATCACAAAGCATTCCTTGCCAGAAAACCGTCAATTCGCTGAACAACATGTCGTCTTCTGTCTCGAGCAGGGTCATACTGGTCAGTAAACTGGATAGCATCAAGCTGTATGAGCAAGTCCTCCAAGTGGTGCCTCAGATATCTGAAACTGGACACGATCCCTTCTGCTGTTGTATCCAGGTCTTGAGCAGACTGCAATGTCCATTGCTGTACATGGTGTATCCATTGTGCGAAGACTTGGTTCATCTCTTGCTCGCATTGCTGAATCTGCTCCATGCTGGATACAAACATTTGGATCTTAATGTCAACATAGATTGAGACTTCTAGTGCCAGTGCAATCACAATGCAGTGTAAACATTGGCACATGTTCATGCTGACAATGGGTTTCTCTACAGATGGTCTGGTGTTGATTTCAGCTTGCAGAGCATCACATGCACGATATGTGCAGATCACATCGTCACTTTACTTGTCTCATGGTTGCCTGCACCATCTGCTAGCATGCTTGTACATGTAGGTGCTATCGCACCTAGCCATTGGACACAGGCTAGGTGATCTGCCTGATACGTTGAGGGTAGAGAAGCACCACTTTGCGTGTCTTATAGTGTGTACTAGTTGACTTGAATTTACACATGCATGGACCTAAAGACATGGCAAACGCTGCTTATACAGTTGACTTGGCTTGGTGTTGACAATGTTGTCTACAAAATCTGAAATTTGTGACTGTACACAAATATGTATCATTGATAACAAACTTAAGTCCAGACACAACTACAAGCTTACTTGTGCTTATGTTACAGTATCAAAACTTGCTTCAATGCAGGGTGATAAGCATGACATGACACTGATGTTTGTAGCACGTTTACAAGCATCACCTGCAGCCCTAGGCCTAGTTGCCATCTCACTCTTTGACCTTGGCTACAGCTTACTTATGCACTTTTACACAGTATTACTGTACAATAATTGCACTAGACTAAGTGATGACCAACTCGCTACCAAGGTCTTACCAACCACACTACCATGGTGATTGCCTCACAACTTCATTACCATGGTGATGCCTTGGTAACGCGATTACCAGGGTAGGTAAACCCCCCCCCCCCTTTTATTCGTAGTGCCAGTCAAGGTGACCATGTCAATCACCTGAGCTCACAAATGCCACATGTTCAGGATGTGCTTTTTAGCAAAGACACCGTTGCTACAGACCAATCCATACGCTGTGCATTGCCCGACGGGAAACTTGCTTCAAGTATGCAAAGATAGTAGAATCAAGCATGGGGTAGAGCAGATGACTGGCATGCTGACACCTGAGGAGAAGAGACAGCAAGCAATCCCAGACATGCAGAAGGACAAAGTGATGTACGGCACCATGCAGCACACATCAAACACATAAGTACAAACTTTTTCACCTGTAGCACAAGCACATTCCTCCTGTATCACTAAGTCCCAGGTCTCTCGGTGACAAGTGATGGTGACTGAATGCCTGCAGTCACATGATCACGCTGTTGTGGTCATGCCACCCACATGCTGTCAATGCAATTGGCCATGAGCTTTGCTGCTGCTCGGATGCAATACCGCAACTCCTTCAGCAGTGTTGGCTCCTATCATGCAACCCACAGCAGCCAACTGATTTTATGGTGGTGGCCGAGACTGTGATGAAATGCAATTGCAATGAGACAGAAGCTGCAAATGTGCGTTTGAGGTAAGGGACGATGTGTTGCTATTTTGCACACATTTTGCTTGACCTAGCGGTCAGGCACATTCTTACAGCCCATTGGGACAGGATGCATATGGTATCAACAGATGAAAGACTGACATTGCCTGCAGTGAGCAAGAAGGCGCCCTTGGATGCAAGCATCAATGCAAGCAGAACAAGCACCAATTTTGCTGTGCTGCCGGAAATCAAAACAGGCAGGTCAACATTAGGTGACGGCGGTTGTATGATAGACACAGAAACTGACCTTGAGCAACCAACGCACTGGTGGCAACCATTGTTAGGCAGAAGCCGGCAACCCACCAAAGCAAAACTTTGGCAAGCAGCCTCCAGTTGACATGTGAAGTCCCCTCAGCAAGACCAACAGCAGCAACAGCTGGAACCTATGGTTACATGCAGAGGGGTCCAAATCTTTTGATGCAGGTGTTTGACACTCAGAACACGGAGGTGCTTTCTATTGCCCCTAACAACCATGCAACCATGTCTGCCTTGAATGCACACTCAGGATGTCAGCACACACATCATGCATGACGGTAAAACATAAACTGCAGGCTTTGGATACACAGGGCAATGTCAAGAAACTTACAATCACATATGTGATTACCCCTCCCTTCATTTGGATAGTGCCCAAGATAGCAACAGCACCAGCAACAGACACAACCACAATGTAGCTGCGAAAGGGCGTCATCTTGGCCAAACAAACACCTGCAACAAAGACGAATCAACATTGGGTACTGCTGCATCAAGCAATGCTGTGTTGAGTCAGTGGTTGAGTGAGGCATTGCTTTACTTGTCGGCTCATATGGTCATACTGGCCCCTTCAAGCAACCATGGCCACCAGACTTTGCACCTGTGATGGGCGCAAGCCTTTTGCCCCACAAGAGGGTTCCAATCGCTGTCCCAACTGCACTGATGCATCGCAGCCTGATTCCCAAGCTGGCTGATGCAGACAGCATGCCTGACTCTTGGATTTGTCTCATGATAGCCAGGATTCCAAAGCTGGTGTGTGTACTGTTGGCACCAAAAGCTAGAGACAGAAAGACACCCAACGTGATCTGCAAGACACAACAAGATATGAACTTACAAAGCAAACTTGTTTATAACAAGCTCATTGAGATGGGAGGAAGACAGTACATTGCATTTCATATCATCCAGGAGACATAGACCGGGCGGTCATGTGGCTTACACAGTGCTTGATGCAACAAGCATGGCTATTGACTGAGATGAACTTGCTTCTTGGTCAAAGCAGGTGTTGCCAGAAATGGTAGCAGCAATGACAAAAGCAGCACATTGTGCAAGGATGAAGTTTGGTATTGCTGACAAAACGGCAGACACCTTTTTGGAAGCAAAAGGCCCATCTTGTTTGGAGAAGAGGCTTGTATAAAGGGACACACTGCTTGGCATGAAAGGCAGACTCAGAAGGGATCGGCTGTCCACCGAAAGACTCACCTGGAAGGGAGTCAGGAAGTTCTCGGCAGTGGCTTCAAACTCTTCTGCAGTGGAATGGATGCGCATGAGAGTGTCACTGGCAGGTACGCTCTCAAACAAGTCCACCTGTAGAAAGTGTGCACGGGCCCACCGCAGCCAGCCTTGGACATCTGTTGTGACATCCTCTGCTGCCAAGTCTTTCATTACTGTCTCATCCTGAGGGTATACAGAAGGGTTGGTGGGCCGCAATGTGGGTTTCTTTATGGTGCAATACAACCTGTGTACTATTCAAGGCAATCGTTGCCACCAGACATGCTCCCCAGCGCCTGTGTTTGGAACAAGCAACAACAGTGCTTAAGCTTCCTGGAACATGTTACCTAAAGGTGACAATCAGGTTGGCACTGCCAGATGCATATGTAAGAGAGGTCTGGCAGTGTGCCGTCTGGTCATTGAAGCGTTCCAACTGTCTACCACCTGCACAACGTCACTCAGGCCAGCACAACATGGAGTGCACATCACACATGCTGATGCTCTCATGTGGCTGCCTCACAAGACATGTTGGACAGAGGCCACTTATGTCAGGAGGTCATATTGCAGATGTGGCTGAACACACGTCACAAGTCCACAGATAGACCTCAGAGGAGCCTACCAGGCCTAGCAGGTTCATTCTTTTGATGGGGATGGGCTTGCGACTTCTATGACGTCGCGACATTTTGGGCACCCCCATGCACATCAGTATGCTTGCCAGCGAAGCCAGCGCTGCCAATATGATGCACGTGCCTTGAGGTGTGGTCTGAAAGGCTGTTGTGCCTCTGGGTGAGCCAATGGCATAGATCATCATCAGCCCACAAATGACAGACACACAAGAGGCAGTGAGAGGCAGCACCTGTTGGCAAATGATCCAGATGAGCCAGTGTTGAAGACTGTGGTCAAAACATGTGCTAGGGCAATAAGCTGTACCCATGCAAAGCCATCCAGTGTAGCTGATGAAAGGTGAACTTGTAGTTGTGCGTCAGCTGTGCGCAGTTGTAGCATCACAGACATCATCATATGTCCATCAGCACATCAAACTATGACACCCCAGGGATGGTGAGAAGCCTGAAGGCCACGGTGCAGGCAGATTGATGCTGAGCTGTGACCGTCATGTCTGCAGCTGCATTATGCATCACCATGCTCTGGCTGCAGTTACCAGACAGCTGCTGCTGTACATTGTTATGTGCATGCTAAGTTTGGATACATGCATGCATGACAACTTTCAAACCAAAATGCAGCAAAGTCATACCCAAAGAACTCTGTGCAGAGGGTCGTATTCACTGCTGCGGAACAGCCAGTCACGTGTTTTCAGGTAGCATGAGCCAGTGAGGGAAACAGAAATAATTGGGGCACAAGCCCATATGATGAATACTGAGCCTAGTCCAGTGACAAATGGTGGTGAGTTGGAAGTCCTGCCAAATTCCAAAGCAGCACCGCCTGGGAAGACCAGTATCGCTCCCGCTGTACTGGCCACTGCGTGCAACCAGAAAGGTCTAACAAAGACATGCAGGGGCAAGACCAGCATGCCTTTTTTTGTGGCAAATCAACCCTACAGCAAACTGAAAAGCAAGTGCTAAATGACAGGAGGATGAAGCGTTCCTTGGCTGAGACTGAGACATGAACGAGAAACATGCGGTTGAGCTACTTGTGCACATATGATCAATGCCAGCTGTACAGAGCACCAGGTGCCTGCGCAAACAGCAAAGACAATTACGCACCGGTACCCAGGTATGCTGGCACAAGGGTCTTCTGCCAGATGGCCAGTGCCTGCCATATAACAGGTGTGACCACAATCCACATCAAAGAGTACATTGTCACCCTTGGGCAGGGTGCAAGCTTTTTGGACTGATCCTGGAGCCCCCCATAGACAGTATATTCCTCTGCCCCAAATATCAAGACGCCAAGACTCTGACAGATGACGCCAAGGACAAGAGCAGTTTTGAACGGTACTGCCTTGGCACCCAGAGCTGGACCCCAACAGTTGGCGGTCAAGTTTGCTCCTATAAAGTGACTGGAATTAGTGACGCTGTGTTGAACGCACGATGAGCAGCATTTGCGGCACGATGCGCAGGCACATTGGACACGTTGCAGCACGGACCCACGGTGATCGAATGTGCAAACGCAGCGACAGCAGCGACTACGACCATCCACAAACAGTCTTCCATAGTTGCTGCCCGAGCGGCAGGTGCTTACACAATCGCCACAGGCTTAGACATCAAATTCTCCATGTGTCGTACTTGAGCAGAATGCAGTCTTTTTTCCAAGCGCGTCTTGCATGAACCATGCCCGAAGGCTGAATGTCGAAGTCGCAGTAAGTGTCCCTTCGGAAATCAAATCAAGTCTTCAATGATTGTACAGCCTTGCAAAAATGTCGTGCCGCATTTGGGGACCAATACATACTGTGAAGCGTGACCGTGTGTGCCAGTTTGGATCTGAAGTCTTACACAGCAAAGTAGCAACAAAAGGGAGGACTCAACGGGTCACTGTTGGGCAGGGGTGCTGCACACAGCATGCATGGGTTCTGAAAGGATAAGGCATGTAAGCAACATTGCCTGGCATATTCATTGAACGACGTCTTTTCTTTAATCATGCATTTGGCTGCGGTTGTAGTAACCATGCCTGGCGAGTGATCATATAGTGCCCTCGGTCATTTGAGTATCTGCATAGGCGCAAAGTCTCAGTCCCCAGCAACATGTTGCAGAACATTATTTTCAGTACTGAGTCTGTCTCCAGCGGCTTGAGGTTTATAGCGAGCAACACATCATCAGCACTACTGCAAGCCTGAATTGTTAGCATCCAGCCACAAGCAAAAAAGCTCTTCATATGCAACACCCACACTGTCAGACAAATGACAAGCAAACACAGCATGCCAGCTGCAAAATCACCTGGTTGCTCAGCCACATGGTTGTTGTTTGTGGCTCTCTGCAGGTCTGCAGACCTGTCAAATGTGATGGCATGCTGCTTGAGAATAATGGGTGTATCGGTGTTTGCTTGGACACGGTCTAATATGACAGACTTGCCACCTTCAAGCCCAAATCTCATGTACTTCTCTCTGCCAGGCACAGTATGCTGAGCAATCTTTG